>Ga0209710_1001835_pt1 | contig 15541 bp, 16 predicted proteins | sample ArcticOcean_MG_C_5_FD_187436 | JGI IMG/M metagenome (GOLD analysis project Ga0209710, IMG submission 187436) | Marine microbial communities from western Arctic Ocean - ArcticOcean_MG_CB4_138 (SPAdes) (version 2) | ecosystem: Environmental > Aquatic > Marine > Oceanic | place: Arctic Ocean...
CAAAATTGTAATCAATTATATAGATAATAAACTTAATCTTGAAGGAGAGGGTAAAGTATCTATAGAAAAAAAAAATGAAAACATAAATTATAAAATAATCAAAAAAAATGAAGATTATAAATTTAACACAGTTATAAATATTAAGGAAAATTCCTTATTATTAGATGTATTAGGGTATGAAAAAGATAAAGATTTAAATTCAACACTTGTACTTCAAGGATCTTATTTAAAAAATAAAGGAATTAAGCTTGATAATATAGTTTTCACTGAACACAAGAATATTTTTATTATTAAAGGTCTTGATTTAGACAAAAAATTTAAGATCAAAAAAATTAATAAATTAGATTTTAATTTTACTAGTAAAAATAAGATTGTGAACCAGGTCTCTTTAAGAAAAAATAAAAGTGCATATAAAATTTATGGAAAAAGTTTTGACACAACAAGATTAATTAACTCGATATTAAATAATAATGATGATAAAGAATCTTCTTCTATATTTAGCAATCTTAATTCTGGTATAAATATCAATATTGATAAAGCTTACTTGGACAAAAATACACATATAAATAACCTAATAGGAAATATAGTTTTTCAAAATAATGAGATAAATAGTTTAGATTTAAATTCCACTTTCCAGAATAAAAAAAAATTATCTTTAACTATTAGTACAAATTCTGATAACGAGAAGATTACAACATTCTTTTCTAATTACCCTAAACCCTTAGTTAAGAAATATAAATTTATAAAAGGTTTTGAAAAAGGAGATTTAGATTTTTACTCAATTAAAAAAAATGGTATTTCTAATTCAGTATTAAAAATAGATGATTTTAAATTACAAGAAGTACCAGTTTTAGCAAAATTGTTAACTTTAGCATCATTACAGGGGATAGCTGACATTTTAACTGGAGAGGGCATAAGATTTACTGATTTCGAAATGAAATTTTCAAATGAAAAAGAACTAATGAAAATTGAAGAAATGTATGCAATTGGTCCTGCGATCTCCATAATGATGGATGGATACATTCAAGGTAAAGAGTTAATCAGCCTAAGAGGCACTTTGGTACCAGCAACAACTATCAATAGGTCGATAGCATCAATCCCTTTAATTGGCAAAATACTAGTAGGTGAAAAAACTGGTGAAGGTGTCTTTGGTGTTAGTTTTAAAGTCAAAGGTCATCCTGAAAAATTAAAAACCACAGTAAATCCAATTAAAACTTTGACACCAAGATTTATTACCAGAACTTTAGAAAAGATAAAAAATAATTAATTTAATTCAACTTTAATATGTTTTTTTTTACCCAAAGAAAGTTTAATTAAATTATTTTGAAATAAATCTTTAGTAACAATAAACTTTTCATCAGTGATGACTTGATTATTTATTCTAATTCCATTCCCCTTAATTAATCTTCTTACTTCACTCTTTGAATTCTCTAGTTTAGACAAGATTATTAAATTTATAATAGTCATTTTTTCCATAAGTTCTTTTTCACTTATTGAAATAGAGGGTAAGTTACCACCCATTGAATTATCAGTAAAAGTTTTTTTTGCTGTTTCTTCACTATTTTTAGATTCCTGTTCACCATGCAACATTTCTGTTGCTTTATTTGCTAGCAAAATTTTTAATTCATTAATATTATTTTTTTTAATTTTTTCGATTTGGTCAATATTTATATCTGTAAAAATTTTCATGAATTTTAACACATCTCTGTCATCTATGTTTCTCCAAAATTGCCAATAATCATATGGAGAAAGAAATTTTTTATCTAACCATACAGCACCAGATACAGTTTTTCCCATCTTAGCACCTGAAGCTAATGTTATTAACGGTGTAGTTAAACCATAAACATGATTATTTGAATGTCTTTTTATTAGGTCCACACCATTTACGATGTTGCCCCATTGATCAGATCCACCAATTTGCAGCATACAATTTTTTGTTTTATTTAGCTCTAGGAAATCATAAGCTTGCAATATCATATAATTAAATTCCATATAACTTAATGACTGTTCCCTTTCTAGTCTTGTTTTTACACTGTCAAAACTAAGCATTTTATTAATTGTAAAATGTTTTCCTATGTCTCTTAAAAAAGAAATATAATTCAAATTTTTAAGCCAAGAATAATTATTTACAAAAATAGGTTTAGTTTTAGGATCTGAGTCATCTAAAAAATTTTTTAAAATCTTTTCTATATTGTTGATATTTTTTTCAATTTCTTCTTCTGATAAAATTGTCCTTGTTTTATCTTTACCAGAAGGATCACCAATTCTTGTTGTTCCACCTCCCAATAACACAATTGGACGGTGACCATGTTTTTGTAATAAGCGCAGGCACATGATTTGCAACAAACTACCAACGTGGAGACTCTCAGCTGTACAATCAAACCCTATATACGCATTAATTTTTTCTTTATCTAGCAATTTAGATAAATCATCTTCTCCAGTACACTGGTAGAAGAAACCCCTTTCCTTAAATTCTGTTAAAAATTTATTCATAATTATGTTAACTACAATATACAATATTTATTAAAAAAAAATAAGAATGGAAAAAATTTATACATCATTAGGATTAATGAGTGGTACTTCAATGGACGGAATTGATGCATCTATTATTAAATCAAATGGTGAAGATAAATATGAAACAGTTTTTGATCAATACTTTAGATATGATGAAGAAATATATAGAGAATTAGTTAAAATCAGGGATAAAATTAAAACTTCTGCAGATTTGGAGATTAATTTAATTATATTAAGTGAACTTGAGAGAAAAATCACATTATTTCATGCAACAATATGTAAAAAAATTATTAGTGACTATTCTTCCAATATAGATTTAATTGGGTTTCATGGGCAGACTATATTTCATAACGCTAATGAAAAAATTTCAAAACAGCTTGGTGATGCAAATTTATTATCAAATTTATTAAAAAAAAGAGTTGTCTATAATTTTAGAGAAAATGATTTGATTAATGGAGGACAGGGAGCTCCTTTAACGCCTATCTTTCACCAATTATTAGTTAATCAAAATCAAATTAATTTGCCAGCATGTATTTTAAATATTGGGGGTATAGCTAATATAACAGTAATTTCTTCTGGAGATTTTAATGATTTAAAAAGTTATGACATTGGACCAGGGAATTGTTTGTTGGATGAATGGATAAGAAAAAATAGTGAAGAAAGGTTCGATAAAAACGGGGAATTAGCTAAAGCTGGAAAGACTGATAAGAGCATCTTAAATCAAGCAATTGATAATTTTGACTCAATTAAAAATAATAACAACCCTTCATTTGATGTAAAAGATTTTGATTTAAATTTCGTGCGAGGACTCTCGTTGAACGATGGACTTTCAACTTTAGTTGATTTTACAGCCTCCCTAATTTATCAAGCAATTGTTACTTCAAATAATTTAGATAAAGGTGAAAAATTAAACATACTTATTTGTGGAGGTGGTAGAAAAAACTTATCTTTAGTTAATAGCATTAAAGATAAACTTGCATCCAATATGAATCTTCACTTAATTGATGATTATAAAATTGATGGTGACTTTATAGAGTCCCAAGCTTTTGCATATCTTGCAATAAGGTCTTTTTTAAAAAAAACAATATCATTTCCCAAAACTACCAATGTTAAGAAACCTTGTTCTGGTGGGGCTCTAATTAAAAACTTCTAAAATAAAGCAGATTCTTTTTTAATATATTTATCTAAGCTTTTTACTAAAATATCTTCTTTTTTTGAAAAGAAATGATTAGCATCAGTTACAGATTGAAAGTCAACATTAATACCTTTCTGAGCGCTTAATCTATTGTTCAATTCTGTAATGTATTCCAAAGGGACTAATTCATCTTTTTTTCCGTAAATCATTAATCCAGATGTTGGACAGGGTGATAAAAAAGAAAAATCATAAACATTAGGTTGAGGAGATATAGCCACAAATCTACTTATCTCTGGTCTACGCATTAATAATTGCATTGCTATTAAAGATCCAAATGAAAAACCAGAAACCCAACACTGTGAATTATCAAAATTCTCTCTTTCTAACCAGTCTAGAGCAGCAGCAGCATCTGCAAGTTCACCTTGTCCGTTATCAAACTCTCCATCACTTTTACCAACACCTCTAAAATTAACTCTACATACTGAAAATTCATTTTCCATAAATGTATGAAACGTATCAACAACAACTTTATTATTCATTGTCCCACCATATTGTGGGTGAGGCTGTAAAACCAAAGCTATTGGAGAAGTATTTTTATTACTTTTGTAATATTTGGCCTCTAGTCTTCCTGCAGGTCCAGGTATAAAAATTTCTACTATTTTATTATCCATAAATGTAATTGATTATTATTCTCAAAAAAAAATTACACTTATCACACCTAAGCGACAATATGTTAACTTTTTTACAGAGTCTATACTTGACTAATTTAGTCAAGATTGTATAAAAACCCTTGTAAATAAGGGTAAATATGAAATTAACATCTAAAGGTCGATATGCCGTAATGGCATTAGCTGATTTAGCAAATTTTAACAGCGTTAATCCTGTGTCTTTGAGAGATATATCCTTAAGACAAGGGATATCGTTAGATTTTTTAGAACAGATTTTTTCAAAGTTAAAAAAACACAATATAGTCAAAAGTAGTAGGGGCACTAATGGTGGGTATACTTTAAGTAAAAAGCCTGTTGAAATTAAATTAGCTAATATACTTAATGCTGTAGATGAAGAGGTTAAAACAGTTCAATGTAAAAAAGAATCAAGAAAAGGTTGTAACAGCAAAACATCAAAATGCATTACCCATAACCTATGGGATGAACTTGAGATACACATTAATTATTTTTTTGAAAAAAAAAATTTAAAAGATCTTATAAATAACTCGCTAGAAAGTAGAAATTAAAATGGATACTAGAGAAAAAGAAATAGAAAGACTAAAAGATTACAAATACGGTTTTTCAACTGACATTGAAAATACAAGAGCACCCAAAGGATTAAATGAAGAAGTCATTAAATTTATTTCAAATATAAAAAAAGAACCTCAGTGGATGCTTGATTGGAGATTAAAAGCCTTTGAGAGATTAAAACAATTAAAAGAGCCAAATTGGCAAAAACCAAAATATCCTAAAATAGATTATCAAAATCTTTATTATTATTCTGCACCAAAAAGTATGGATGATAAACCCAAAAGTTTAGATGAGTTAGATCCAAAATTACTTGAAACATACAAGAAACTAGGAATCCCATTGCAAGAACAGGCAAGGTTAAATGGTATAGCGGTAGATGCTGTATTTGATTCGGTGTCTGTGGCAACAACCTTTAAAGGTGAATTAAATAAAAAAGGAATAATTTTTTGCTCAATGTCTGAAGCAATTCAAGAACACCCTGACCTTGTAAAAAAATACCTTGGATCAGTGATACCGTTATCAGATCACTACTTTGCAACATTAAATTCTGCGGTATTTACAGATGGCTCATTTGTTTACATTCCAGAAGGGGTCAAATGTCCAATGGAACTTTCAACATATTTTAGAATTAATGCTACAGAGACAGGTCAATTCGAAAGGACATTAATTATTGCTGACAAGGGAAGTTATGTTAGTTATTTAGAAGGTTGCACGGCACCAATGAGAGATGAAAATCAATTGCATGCAGCTAATGTAGAATTAATTGCGCTCGATGATGCTGAAATTAAATATTCAACAGTTCAAAACTGGTATCCTGGTGATAAAGATGGAAAAGGTGGAATTTATAATTTTGTTACTAAGAGAGGGTTGTGTAAGGGAAAAAATTCAAAAATCTCATGGACACAAGTTGAGACTGGTTCAGCAATTACCTGGAAATACCCAAGTTGTATTTTAAAAGGAGATAATTCTGTTGGAGAGTTTTATTCAATAGCTATTACCAATAATCATCAGAAAGCAGATACTGGTACAAAAATGATTCATCTTGGAAAAAATACAAAAAGTAAAATAATTTCAAAAGGTATATCGGCTGGTTTTGCTGACAACACGTACAGAGGGCTAGTAGATATTGCAAGAAACGCTGATAATGCAAGAAATTTTACTCAATGTGACTCCTTATTGATGGGTAATAAATGTGGTGCACACACAGTGCCATATATAAAAAATAAAAATTCTAGTTCAAAAATTGAACACGAAGCAACCACTTCAAAAATTAGCGAAGAACAACTATTTTACTGCAATCAAAGAGGCTTAAATCAAGAGGAGGCAGTTAGTTTAATTGTTAATGGTTTTTGCAAAGAAGTGTTACAGCAGCTTCCAATGGAATTTGCTGTAGAGGCACAAAAATTAGTAGGTATTAGCTTAGAAGGGAGTGTTGGGTAAATGTTACAAATTAACAATCTTAAAGCAAAAATAGATAACAAGGAAATATTAAAAGGACTAAATTTAGAAATTAAACCAGGAGAAGTACATGCTATTATGGGACCAAATGGATCTGGTAAAAGTACACTATCAAATGTTCTGTCAGGCAAAAAAGGTTACACGGTAAGTGGAAAAGTCACATATTTAAATGAAAATCTATTAGATTTAGAGATTGAAGAAAGAGCACATAAAGGAATATTTTTAGCGTTTCAGTACCCTTTAGAAATTCCAGGTGTAAATACGAATATTTTTTTAAAAACATCGTTAAATGCAATTAAAAAAGCAAAGGGTGAAAAAGAATTAGATGCAATCGAATTTTTAAAATTAGTTAAAAAAAAAGCGTCTGAGTTAAAATTCGATGAAAAAATTTTAAGTAGACAGTTAAATGTTGGTTTTTCTGGTGGTGAAAAAAAAAAAAATGAAATTTTACAAATGTCTATTTTAAATCCTAAATTATCTATTCTGGATGAAACAGACTCTGGCCTTGATATTGATGCTTTAAAAATAGTTTCAGAGGGCGTTAATGCATTAAGAAGTAAAGAAAGTTCTTTTCTAATTATTACTCATTATCAAAGGTTATTAGAATATATAAAACCAGATTTTGTACATGTTTTAATTAATGGACAAATAGTTAAATCGGGTGGGTCAGAACTTGCATTAGAACTTGAAAAAAAAGGATACGAAAGTTTAAGTTAGATCATGGAAAAATTAAAAGTAGATTTTAATAAAGTCATAGAAAGTTTAAAGCTTTCAGAAGAAAGTATAAATTCTAGAAAAAAAAATTTTAATCAATTTGTAGAAAATGGTTTTCCAAATAAAAGAGTAGAAGATTGGAAGTTTTCAGATTTAAATCAGATAATCTCCTCTAATATTGAAAGCTTAAGCTTCCATGCTGACTTAGAGCCAGGCGAGATTGATGAAACTACCTTCATTGATAAATTTGAACACAATAAAATAATTTTTATTAATGGATCAATTTCAAAAGTTGATTTTAGTTTTGAAGATGAGAAAAAAGTTTTGATAACAAGAGACCTAAATAAAAATGCAACCATAAAAGAAGTTAATTCATTGGTTTCATTAAATAACGCCCTTATTGCCAGTTATATTGGAATAACAGTTAAAGAGAACTATTCATTGAACAAGCCTCTAATTATATACAATATTACAACCAATAATCTTAAGTCAACAGCGATCAATTTGAAAACAGACATCGTTCTTGAAAATAATAGCAGCTTGAAACTTATAAATTTGTTTGATGATAATTCTGAAAATAATTTTATAAATACAGTTCAAAATTTTGATATTGCACAAGATGCTATTCTTAAAAATTACAAAATCGATCATAAAAAAAATTCTAATATTAAATACTCTTATAATAATATTAATTTAAAAAAAAATAGTATTTCAGAAAACTTTATTTTTTCGGTAGGGTCTAAATTTATAAAAAATGAAATTAATTGTAATCTAAATGAAGAGTATAGCTCAGCATTTATTAATGGAATAATAAATTTAACCAATTCACAACATCATGAAATTAAAACTAATATTAATCATTTAGCTGAAAATACAAAAAGCTATCAATTAATAAAAAGTGTTTTAAATGGCAATGCAAAAGGTATTTATCAAGGTAAAATATATGTAGATTCAAAGGCCCAAAAAACAAATGGGTATCAACTTAGTAAGGCTCTGTTATTAAGTGAGAATACTGAATTTGATGGAAAGCCAGAACTTGAAATTTATGCTGACGATGTGAAGTGTTCTCATGGAGCAACATCTGGAAATTTAGACGAAGATGCAATATTTTACCTGATGTCTCGTGGTTTGAGCAATCAACAATCAAAAGAATTATTAATTAATGGTTTTTTACTGGATGCAGTAGAAAAAATTACAGATATAGAAATTAAAGATTTAATAAAAGACATGATAGGAATTACAGAATGAGTATATCTGACATAAAAAAAGAATTTCCAATATTTAGTAACAAGATTCACAACAATGATCTTGTATACCTTGATAGTGCTAACTCATCTCAAAAACCACAATCTGTAATTGATAGAGTAAATGAATTTTATACCAATGAATTTTCAAATACAGGCAGAAGTGTTCATTACTTAGCTGTGGCAGCAACTAATCTTTATGAAAATACAAGATCTTCTGTCCAAAAATATATTAATGCTAAAGATAAAAATGAAATTGTATTTACTAAAGGTGCTACTGAAGCAATTAACCTTGTGGCTAATACTTTTGGCCAAAAATATTTAAAACAAGGAGATGAAATTCTTATAACGGAACTTGAGCATCACTCCAATTATGTTCCATGGCACTTTTTAAGGCAATCAAAAGGGGTAAAAATTGAATTTGCAGAAATCAATGATGATGGTGAAATTACTCTTGAAAGCATTGAAAAAAAAATTAATTCAAAAACAAAATTAATTGCTATTACTCATTTATCTAATGTGACAGGAGCTGTTTTGCCCGTTAAAGAAATAACAGAATTAGCTCATTCAAAAGGTATTGCAGTTTTAGTCGATGGTTGTCAGGGAGCACCTCATTTAAAGCTAGATATGCAAGACATTGACTGCGATTTTTACGCTATCTCATGTCATAAAATGTATGGACCAACTGGTCTTGGAGTGCTTTATGCTAAAAAAAAATGGTTAGAACAACTACCCCCTTACCAAGGTGGTGGTGGCATGATTAATGATGTTAAAAAGGACAGTATTACTTATGGTGATTTGCCAAACAAGTATGAAGCTGGAACAATGGCTACAGCGCAAGTTATTGCTTTTGATCAATCTATAAAATTCCTAGAAAAAATTGGGATAGAAAGCATGATCAAACACGAACAAGAATTAATTGAATATGGACAAGAAATCTTAAAAAGAAATAATTCTGTTAAGTTAATAGGTAATCCTAAAAATAGAGCTGCGGTTTTATCTTTTACCATAGAAGGTGTACATCCACACGACATAGCCACTATATTAGATGAAGATGGCGTTGCTATAAGAGCCGGACATCATTGCTGTCAAATCTTACATGATAAATTAGGAATTTCAGCAAGTGCACGTGCCTCTTTAGGTGTTTACAATACAAAGGAAGATTTGGATCAACTCAATAGCTCAATAAATAACTGTAAAAAAATTTTTAATTTATAATGAATATTAAAGAACTTTATCAAGAAATTATTTTAGAACATGGAAAAAATCCACGCAATCTAAGAAAGACAGAAAATTTTAACAAAGATGCAGTGGGTAAAAATCCTTTATGTGGTGATAATGTTCATGTGTTTTTAAAGTTAGATGAAAACAAAAAAATAGAAGACATTTCATTTGAAGGAAGTGGCTGTGCAATTTCAATGGCCTCAGCATCAATTATGACTGATTTAATTAAAGGAAAAGAAGAAGCTGAAGTTAAAGAAATTGTAAATGATTTTTTGGGTATGATTAAAGAAAATCCTGAATTAAAATCAAAAAATTTAGAAGAAGATGAAAAAACTAAGTTAATGTGTTTATCTGGTGTTAAACAATATCCAATGAGGGTAAAATGTGCCACTTTATCATGGCATACTTTAATTTCTGCAATTGACAATACACAAGAAGAAATTAATACTGAACAATTAAGTTGAATTATGGATTTAAGAGAACAAATAATAGCTGAAATTAGAAAAATTTATGACCCGGAAATACCGGTTAATATTTATGAATTAGGTTTGATTTATGATGTTAAGGTAAAAGAGGATAAGGCTAAAATTATAATGACTTTAACTACACCCAACTGTCCTGTCGCTGAAAGCTTGCCTCAAGAGGTTAAAGACAGTGCCATGCAAGTCGAAGGTATTAAAGAAGTTGATCTTGATTTAGTTTTCGAACCACCTTGGGAAAAATCAATGATGTCCGAAGCAGCTAAATTGGAGTTAAATTTATAATGAGTCCTATAATCAAATTAAGTGATAATGCTGCAAGTCGTATCAAAGAAATCATGTCTGGGATTGAGTCAAGTTCAATTGGTGTTAGAGTTGCAGTTAAATCTGGTGGCTGTGCAGGCATGTCATATGTTATGGAGTACGCTAAAGAAGTTAATCCTACTGATGAAATTATAGAAGACAAAGGTGTAAAAGTTTTTGTTGATGCGGCAGCTGTAATGTATCTGCTTGGAACTGAGATGGACTACAAAAAAGAGGAGTTTTCTTCATCATTTGTTTTTAATAACCCCAATGAATCTGAGCGTTGTGGTTGTGGAGAATCTTTTAAAGTCTAGTATAACCAATACGCATATCTGTATTGCAATTTATGCATATCTAGGGTAATAAATAGATATGAACAAATTTGAATTTAAAAATTTAGTTAAATCATTAGAAAAGTCTTTAAAAGAAAGAACATTCTTCAAGACTCTTCGAACAGAAGTAAACACTGGTGCTAATGGCACGCAGGATTATGTTGTTAAAAAAGGAATTAACAAAGATAAAATCGCAACTACCAGACAATAAAAATTTTAGCTACTGTAATACATCTCAAATTCAACAGGATGAGGCGCATGTTCAAATCTATGTATTTCTTCAAATTTTAATGCAATGTAAGCATCAATTTGATCATCTGTAAATACACTACCTTCAGTCAAAAAATCTCTATCCTTATCTAAACTTTCCATAGCCTCTCTTAGAGAACCACAAACAGTTGGGATATTTCTAACTTCTTCAGGAGGTAAGTCATAAAGATCTTTATCAAAAGATTCACCCGGATGAATTTTATTTTTAATACCATCTAAACCAGCCATAAGCATAGCAGCAAAAGTTAGGTAAGGATTTCCCGATGCATCAGGAAATCTTATTTCACATCTTGCACCATTTTTATTTAAACTAATTGGTATTCGACAAGAAGCAGATCTATTTCTTGCAGAATAAGCTAGTAGGACAGGTGCTTCAAATCCAGGTATTAACCTTTTGTAACTATTTGTTGTAGAATTTGAAAAAGCATTAATAGCTTTTGCATGTTTTAAAATACCACCAATATAATGTAATGCTATTTCTGATAAACCAGCATAAGCTTCACCAGAGAAAACAGGTTTATCTTTTTTCCAAATTGATTGATGAATATGCATTCCTGAACCATTATCACCAGCAACAGGCTTGGGCATAAATGTTGCTGTTTTTCCAAATGAATGAGAAACCATCTGAACTACATATTTATAAAGCTGAACATTATCTGCCGTATCAACTAAAGTTCCAAAAACCATACCTAGCTCATGCTGACTTGGGGCAACTTCATGGTGATGTTTTTCAACTTTAACACCTACTTCTTTAAGACTTTTTAAATATTCACCTCTCATGTCTTGTTCACTATCAACAGGAGGTACTGGAAAATATCCACCTTTAACTGGAGGTCTATGACCCATATTTCCATTAGCATATGCAGTTCCTGAATTATAAGGACCTTCTTTGCTATCTATTTTGAAGCCAGTATTGTTTGGGTCATTATTAATTCTAACATCGTCAAAAACAAAAAATTCTGGTTCAGGGCCAAAAAATGCTTTATCTCCAATACCAGATTTTTTTAAATATTCTTCAGCTTTTTTAGCTGTACCTCTGGGATCTCTCTCATATGGAGATTTTTTAACAGCATCTAAAATGTCACAAAAAAGTATTAGTGTATTATGAGAAGTAAAAGGGTCCATAATCAATCTTGAAGTATCAGGTTTTAAAATCATATCTGATTCATTAATAGCCTTCCAACCAGCGATAGAAGAACCATCAAAAAAAACACCCTCATTTAACATTTCCTCATCAACAATAGTATGGTCCATAGTCAAATGCTGAAGTTTACCCCTGGGATCTGTGAATCTTAAGTCAACAAACTCAACCTCTTTGTCTTTCATAAACTTTAGTACATTGCTAGCGGTCATAGTTTCTCCTTTTTTAAAATTCTGTTATATATAGTTAACAAATTTTTTTTAAACAATATTGCTTGATTAACAAATATCACCTATGCGTTTTTTACATATGAACTAAATCATTATTTGGTCTATTATCAATCAATTATTAGTTGAAACATGAGCTTATTAGACAAAGAACCAGTGAAACGAGTGGAAAAGTTTCTTAAAGATTTTGACCAATCTTTAGAGATTATTGTACTTGAAAATTCAGCACGAACAGCGAAAGATGCGGCTACAGCTTTAGGTTGTAATGTAGGTGCAATTGTTAAGAGTTTATTATTTAAAACTGAAGATAGTTTTATTTTGTGTTTAGTATCAGGTGACAAAAGATGCTCTTTAACTAAATTAAAAAAAATCACAAATAAAAAGAATATTTCGATGGCTTCTCCAGAAGAGGTTAAAACTCAAACTGGTTATACAATAGGTGGTGTTTCACCTTTAGGTCATTTAAATAAAATAGAAATATTAATTGATAAATCTTTAGATAGATTTATTCATCTTTTTGCGGCAGCAGGGCATCCAAACTGTGTTTTCAAAATTGATTTTATTAATGTTAAAAAAATAACCAATGGAATAATTGAGGTTATAACTGAATGAAACAACCTAAATTGATTGATTATGCTCTTCTAGTTGTTTTAGCTTTAATATGGGCTTCAGCTTTTTTTAATATTAAGATTGCAACTGAATCCTTCGGACCAGTTACAATTGCTTTTTTAAGAGTTTTTTTTGGTGCCACTCCAGTTTTATTATTATGTTTTTATAAAAAGATAAAAATAGAGGCATTTTCAAAGGATTGGTATTGGTTTGCAACAATAGGTTTTGTAAACCTGGTAGCTCCTTTTTTCTTAATAGCTTATGGCGTTAAATCTGTTCAAAGTAATTTAGCAGCAATTTTAATGTCAACTACACCCTTGAGCTCAACAGTATTAGGACATTTTTTCACAAAAAAAGAAAAATTTAATTTTATCAAAACAATTGGAATACTGATTGGATTTTCAGGAATCATTTATTTATTTTCAGATAACCTTTTAATCAATGATAGCAATTTTATTTCTGCACTACTAATTCTACTGGGATCAACTTGTTATGTAGTGGGAGGAGTTTTAACTTTAAAAATTAGTGAGAAAAAAAATGAAAATGTAACTGGTTCAATATTAATTTGGGCTATAATAATATTAGTCCCATTAGTTGCCGTGACAGAAAAACCTTGGAATACAATACCATCAATTGAGTCAAGTATTTCAGTTGTATACCTTGGTTTTGTGTCGACTGGATTAGCATGGTTACTCAGATTTAGAATTTTAAAAAATAATGGGTTAATATTTCAGTCTCAAGTTTCTTACTTAATACCTATTTTTGGTATTATTTTAAGTTATATATTTTTAGATGAATTAATTACTGATAAAGTTTTAGTTTCATTATCTGCAGTATTGGTAGGACTTTACTTTGTTAAAAAAGCAGGATCACTAAAAAAAATATGAAAAAAGACTATAAAAATAAAAATGATGAAAATTTTGAAGAAATTAATAATTACTGTGAAGAGTGTAAAGAAGAAGATGAAAGTGTATCTCAAAATTTAATTTTAACTGGTTTTAAAATTTGTAAATCTTGTAGAATTTCTAAGACTATATTTCCTATTTAATAGAAAAATAAAATACGACAAATATTAAAGTGAGCCATATAGGTGAAGTTACTACAATAAATGATTTAAGCTTATTTTTGTAACCAAAAATTTCGTTTAAAGCTATAGTTTGTGATGCCAAGTACCACCCAAAGGTTAAAAATAGAATAAATAGATATTCAAGCTTATAGGCTAGAAAATTAAAAATTAGGGGTGCATGGCTAAAACCCACAGCAGTCAAAACTTTAACAAATGTAAATTTTTTATTACTATTTTTAAAAAGGTACTTTTCTATAATATAAAAATATAATGATTTTAAAAATAGAAAAAACAAACCCCAAAAAATAGTTGTTCTAAATTTTATTGTTGCGTCTTTACCTTGAAATAAGCCTATTTCATTTCCCCAGATTATATAGACGTTATTGGGAATAATTTGGATTATTAAAGCTAAGATAACTATCAATACAGAGAAATAAATAGCCGACTCTGTAAAATTTTTGTCATTTTTATATAGGTTTTTATCTAATTTTATAGATCTAAAAATTATACTTAAAAATTCATTAAACATTATTTATCTTTTTTTTGAGCTTTGTAAGAAATAAAGAGTGGAAAGAGTATTAAAGCAATTACTATTATTATGCAAACTGCGATTAGGAATATTTTTGTCATTATTAATGGGGGAGAATTTAATCTCCCCCAAGTAATTAATTTAACCTTTAACGACTTCTCTTGTGTTTGCGTTATAAGATTCTGTAAATGGTATATCTACTACCACTGCATCAACAGGTGTTCCTGGAGTGTCAGAATATTCTGCAGGTAAGTGAACTTTGTATTTAGTTCCAGCTTTTCCTTTAGGGAATCCGTTTGCATTTAATGTTCCATCAAATGGTACATACCCCATTGCAATATTTTGACCTTTTTCAGGATGATACCAAGGTGACGTAATAAACCCAACTGGATCTCCACCATCTTCATTTGATACTAACCAGAAGTCAGGAGCGTATTCTTCAATTGGTTTTCCACCCATTTCAAGTCCAACTAGTTGTAGTTTATAAGGTTTTTTCCCATCCTTAATTTCAGCACCCATTTTTTCTAATGCAGCTTTTCCAACGTAGTCAGCTTTTTTATTCCATTCACCTTTACCAGCTAAAGAAACTTGGTAACCAAGGTTACACTGAAAAGGGTTATGTTGATGATCCATATCTTGACCCCAAGAAAGAATTCCAGCTTGAATTCTTCTATGGTGAGCAGGAGCTATAACCATTAAGCTGTGTTTTTTACCAGCTTCAAGAACAGCATTCCACATATCATCAGCATATTTAGTTGCTTCTCTTAAGTAAATTTCATAACCAGCTTCACCTGAGAAACCAGATTGTGAAATTACACAACTTCTTCCACCAACTTTAACTTCAGCTAATCCATAGAAAGGCATATTGTCGAAATCAACTTGATCTCCACAAAGATCTTTCATCAAAGCTTTTGATTTAGGACCTTGAATTTGTACTGGACAGACATCAATTTCTTCAACTGTACAATCAAATCTTCCATCGGCATTAACACCTTGAAGATACATACCAATATCAGAGTCTGATAATGAGAACCAAAATTCATCTTTTGAAATTCTAA
>Ga0209710_1001837_pt1 | contig 15531 bp, 11 predicted proteins | sample ArcticOcean_MG_C_5_FD_187436 | JGI IMG/M metagenome (GOLD analysis project Ga0209710, IMG submission 187436) | Marine microbial communities from western Arctic Ocean - ArcticOcean_MG_CB4_138 (SPAdes) (version 2) | ecosystem: Environmental > Aquatic > Marine > Oceanic | place: Arctic Ocean...
CTAGAAAACCACATCTGTATCCGTATCCAAGAGCAGCACTAGACTCTTTCTCATAAGCAAAACTTGAATCATTAAGAGCTAATTTTCCTAAACTTTCTTTTAAATGCTCATAATCAGAGGTATCTACCGGATATATTCCACAAAAAACTACTGGTAAAGAAGGCTTAAATCCTGGTAATGCCTTAACTGTCTTGTTATTGACATCAATAATAGTATCGCCAACCTTACAATCCGAAACAGCTTTAATGCTGGCATTAAAAAACCCAATTTCCCCAGGAGTTAACTCATTACAGTAATTAATTTCAGGAGTAAAATAACCTAATCTTTCTATCAAATAGACTTGTTCATTAAACATGAATTTAACTTTCATTCCTTTTTTGAGTTTGCCACCTTTAATTCTTACTAAAACTGTCACTCCTAGATAATTATCATACCAACTATCTACTAAGAGAGCTTTTAGTTCGTCCCCCTCAGATATTGGAGGCGGTAGTTTTAAAATAATTTGGTCTACTAGTGCAGGAATGCCTTCTCCCGTTTTAGCCGAAACAGGGAGTGCTTCTGAAGCATCAATACCAATTGTTTGTTCTATATCTTCCTTAACTCTTTCCGGATCAGAGGAAGGTAGGTCGATTTTATTTAAAACAGGAAGTATATCGTGATTAACTTCAATTGCCTGATAGGCATTTGCAAGTGTTTGAGCTTCAACGCCTTGAGTACTATCAACAACTAAAATTGAGCCTTCGCACGCAGATAACGATCTAGAGACTTCATAAGAAAAATCAACATGACCTGGGGTATCCATTAAATTTAGTTGATACTCCTGTTTGTTTGCATCAGTATATTTGAGCCTAACAGTTTGGGCTTTAATCGTTATACCTCTTTCTCTTTCAATATCCATGGAATCGAGAACTTGGTCTTTTTTAGTACGTTCATCCATGCCACCACAGTATTCAATAATTCTATCGGCAAGCGTAGATTTACCATGATCAATATGTGCCACAATGGAAAAATTCCTAATTCTAGAAATGTCCATTAACTTCTTAACTGCGCATCAAACTTATTTGTAATTGTGTCAATTACTCGAGAGAAAACATCATCTAATTCTTTATCTTCTAACGTCTTATCTTTAGACTGAATTTTAATTCTAAAAGTAATACTCTTATTATCTATTCCTATCTCTTCGGAATAAAACTGATCAAAAAAATCTACTTCATGTATAAGTTTTTTATCTATTCCTAAAATAGCTTTATAAACTTCAAATAAATTTTGGTCTTTCTTAAAGATAAAAGAAAAATCCTTTTCACTGAATGGGTAACTAGACTCAAAAGAATTTACTTTTTTAATATTATAAATTGAATCAAGGGGAAGATTATCTAAATATATTTCAGCGGCGTATACCTCGGGGGCCTTAATAAATTCTTGAACTATAAATGGGTGTATTGCGCCGTAATGAGCAATAAGTTTTTTTCCTTGCCATAATTCAGCAGACTTACCAGGATGAAACATTGCATTTTCAGATCTTTTAATAACGAATTGCTGTATGTCAAAATTTAATTCTTTTAACAGTATTGCTATTTGAGTGGACAGCTTATTAAAATCAAACATTTCGTTTTGAAATACAGTATTAATTCCCTTAATGGAAAAAGCCATCATTGAGAGTATATTATCTTGACTATTAATATCTTGGTATATAGGTCCAATTTCAAAAACACTCTGTTGCTCAAATCCTTTTTTTCGATTCTCTTCTAAAATATTTAAATGATTACCAAACATTGAATTACGCATATAACTAAATTCTTCACTAATAGCATTTGATAATTTTAAAGACGCATCTCCTTTTAAAGCCGTATGAGAAAAAGTGGAATGAAAAGAAAATGTAATAATTTCTTGATATTTTTCACTTGCAAGTATTTTTTTCACTCTCTCATATATTTTATATTTTTTATTAGAAGGTGAATTTTCAATTTTAATTTTCTCTTCATTTGTACTAATTACTTTTTCTTCTTTAATATGTTCAAATCCATGCAGGCGTATAATTTCTTCAATAATATCAATTGGGGACTCTATATCATTTCTCCATGAAGGAACTTCAATTACACAATTTGTTTTATTTTGCTTTAAAATTTTAAAACCTAAATTTTCTAAATATTTAATTTGTTTAGAGCTATCAAGATTAAATCCAATAACTTTAGTAAATTTTTCAAATTCATAATCAATAAAAATGGGGTTAGAGTTTAAATTTCCTGCCTCAACAATAGTGCTCGCTTCACCACCACAGTATTCAATTATAAGTGATGAGGCGTAATCCATTCCCTTTTGAATAAAAGCCTTATCAATACCTCTTTCAAAACGTTGTCTTGCATCAGAGAATATTCCTAATGATCTTGCTGATTTCGCTATGTCAGAGGGTTTAAATGATGCAACTTCAAGAAAAACATTTTGTGTAGTTTCATTACATCCACTTGCTAATCCTCCTATCACTCCAGCAATTCCATGGATATTTTTAGAATCAGAAATGACGGTATTTATTTTTGAAAGTTTGTAGTTTTTATTATCAAGAGTATCGACTTTATCTCCATCTTTGCTTAAATGCATTGTTAGATCACCTTCAATCTTATCCGCATCAAATACATGCAAGGGTCTCCCTTGGTCAATAGTAATAAAATTTGTAATATCGGCTAAAGCGTTAATAGGTCTTAATCCAATACTAATAAGTTTTTTCACAAGCCATTCGGGACTTTCATGATTAGAAACATTACGGAAATATCTTCCTAAAACGTATTCGCAACAATTTCCATCATCTTTAACAATCCAACTGATTGGGCTTTTGAAATTAGAAGATTCTATTTTTTCTATCTTTAAATCTTTTAATGTTCCGCAACCTTTGGCAGCTAAATCACGAGCTATACCTCTAACGCTTAAACAATCCCCTCTATTTGGTGTAATCGCTATTTCAAATAAAGGATCATTTAGACCTAGTGCTGTAACTGCATCTGTTCCATCAGCTATATTTTGAGGTAATTCTATTATACCTTCATGATCATCACTTAACCCTAATTCTCTTTCTGAAAGCATCATTCCTTCAGATATTTCTCCTCTGATTTTGCCCTTCTTAAGAGTTAAATCAATACCCGGAATATAAAGACCTTCTTTAGCAAAAATTCCTTTAAAATCTTTTTTAACATTATGAGCACCACAGACAACTTGATATGTTTTAGAGCCATCATTGACCGTACAAAGATTAAGGCGGTCTGCATTAGGGTGTTTCTTGAATTCAACAATCGAAGCTACTACAAAATCTCCATGTGTTTTAGAGTAATCTGTTAAATTTTCCAATTCTAATCCTATGTTAGTAAGCACTTCACCAATGCTACTTGCATCTAATTTAGTATCTAAGTGATCGGAAAGCCAACTGTATGTAAATTTCATTAGATCAGATCCTCCCTAAACTAAATCCATTTTCTTTTAACCAATTATTATTTCCATTAAAAAAAGATCTGATGTCCGTTAAGCCGTGTTTAAGCATTGTAATACGATCTAAACCTAAACCAAATGCATAGCCTTGGAATTTAGAACTATCGATTTTACAATTTTCAATAACTTTTGGATTGACCATTCCACAGCCAAGAATTTCAAGCCATTTATCTCCCTCGCCTAGCTTAATTTGATTATCAACTATTGAGTAAGCTATATCCATTTCTGCTGAAGGTTCGGTAAAAGGAAAATAACTTGGACGAAACCTTACTTTTAGATTATTAATTTGGAAAAAATCTTTACAAAAATTTATTAAATTTCCCTTTAAATCACCCATATTCGCATCATTATTTATCAATAACCCTTCCACTTGATGAAACATTGGCGAGTGTGTTGAATCTGAGTCACACCTATAAGTTCTGCCTGGAGCAATAATTTTTATTGGAGGTTCGCTACTCATCATTGTTCTAATTTGAACGGGACTTGTATGAGTTCTTAAAACAAAAGGTTTGTTATTTTCATCTTTCTGATCTAAATAAAATGTGTCCTGCATTTCTCTAGCCGGATGATCCTCAGGTATATTTAAAGCTGTAAAATTATTAAAATCTGTTTCTATATCAGGACCTTCAGCAACAGAAAAACCCATATTTCCAAAAATTTCTATTACTTCTTTATAGGTTTTAGATATTGGATGAATTTTTCCTAAATGACTTATAGGCGGGGGAAAAGTAATATCAATCGATTCTTTAGTAAGCTTCTCATTGATACTTCTTTTATTAATTTCTAAAGAACGATAATTAATTTTACTTAATAATTCCTCTTTAGCTAAATTAACGGATGCTCCAAAATGCTTTTTTTCTTCATCAGTAAGGTCTTTTAAAGATTTTAATAATTCAGTGACGAGACCTTTTTTTCCCAGATATTTAACTCTTATCTGCTGAACAGAATCTTCATTGTCCGCAGATGCCAACTCTACCAATGCTTCTTTAAGGACTTTTGAAACGTCCATGGAGATTTTTTAAACCGTTAAACTTGATTTTGCTTTTTCAACTATAACTTTAAAAGCAACTGGTTCATGAAAAGCTATTTCAGATAATATTTTTCTATTAATTTCAATATTCGCTTTTTTTAAACCATTAATAAAAGTTGAATAAGTCAAACCATGCTCACGAACTCCGGCATTGATTCTTTGGATCCAAAGTCCCCTAAAGTCTCTTTTTTTAACTCTTCTATCTCTATAGGCATACTGTAAAGCCTTGTCCATACTTTGAGTAGCCACTCTAAATACATTTTTTCTTCTTCCTCGATGACCTTTAGTGAATTCAAAAACTTTTTTATGTCTTGCTCTTGCCGTGACACCTCTTTTAACTCTTGGCATAATTTAACTCCTGTTTATTTTCCATATGGCATCATTGCTTTTACTATTCCTGATGCTGATTCTGATAAAACTCTTGTACCTTTAGAGCTTCTTATGAAAGAATTTGTTCTTTTAGACATGCCGTGTCTTTTTCCAACATGTGCAACTAACACTTTTCCACTAGCTGTGATCTTAAAGCGTTTTTTTACGCTACTTTTAGTTTTTAGTTTGGGCATTTTAACTCCTTAATAGTTAGGTTATTTAAAATCTCGAGGCATACCCTTTTAGCCCCTTCGATTAAAAAGTAAGGTTTTGTATCATGTTTACTTGGGAGCAACAACTAAAAAGGCCTGACGACCTTCTATTTTTGGTTCCATTTCAACCCTAATAATTTCAATTAAGTCTTTTTTTAGACGTAAAAGCATGTCTATACCGAGACGTGAGTGTTCCATCTCTCTCCCTTTGAATCTGAGACTAAATTTAACCCTATTTCCTTCACCAATGAATTTTTTTGCATTTCTAAGTTTAACGTCATAATCATGATCACCCGTTCCAGGTCTAATCTTAACTTCTTTTGTTTCCATGACTTTTTGCTTCTTTTTAGCCTCATTCTTCTTCTTTTGTTCTTGGTATTTGAATTTTCCGTAATTGATTATTTTACAAACAGGAGGGGTGTTGTTTGGGGCTATTTCAACAAGATCCATAGATCTGTTTTGAGCCAATTCAATAGCATCTTTTGTGGTCATTACTCCAAGTTGCTCACCGTCGTCTAAAATAACTCTAACTTCGAGGGATCTTATATTATTATTAATATTATGAAGGTCTCTTTTTCTTCCTCTATTATTATTGAATGGCTTCAAGATTTATTCATTTTTTTATTTAGATACAAATAATGATCTCTGCTTATCGTGATACTTAATAATATTATTCAAATTAAAGGGAGAATTCTTAATTTTGTTAATCTGCAGATTATGTAATTCATCAGGGGTCATTATTAGTTTTTTTAAAGCATTGTAAATAGTTATTTTGGAAGGGTTTCTTAATTTAATCAATTTGAAATGTCTGGATATTTCTGCCAAACCTCCATTTTGTGAAGAAATAACAGCACATCCTGAATTTAATGACTCGATTAAAGTTCTCCCAAAAGGTTCATTCCAAAGAGCAGGAATTACAGAAATTAATGATTTAGATAAATGCTCTAAGACTTTTTCATTATTAAGATGTCCATGATATTTTAGTTTAGAATTTCTACTTTTAAAAACAACGCCCTTATTTGTTGATCCGAATATATCAACTTCCCATTGAGGAAAGTCCTCTAATACTCTATAAGCAGCTTCTAAAAATTCAAAAAATCCCTTATTTTTCTCTAAACGTCCGACAAATATTATATTTTTTTTTCTAGTCTTTTTTATTTTGTTATTAGGGAGGATCCCATTATATAAAATGAGAAGTTTTTTTTTATCAATTCTGTTGATTTCAAGATTGGTACAAAATTGTTTTTTTAGATACTCACTTACAAAATAAATAACATCACACGCATCTAAAATTTTTTTTCTACTGCGAGGACTCATAAAGCCTTTCATTAACAAGGGATCATTATGATAATAATGAATCAATTTAACTTCAGGTAATGCTTTTTTAATTGCCAGTACCGACACTGGTCTATTATGAATTTCAATTAATTTTATTGATGAGCTAGATTTCATTTTTTTTATAAATTCTTTTGTATGAAATTTATTTCTACCAAATCTATGCATTAAGGTACTTTCAAGATTATAATAATTAAAACCAAATAATGGGGTCTGGTCAGTATTCCCATAAATATCAAGAGTATTAATATATTTTGATTTTTGATTTAAATCTTTAACAAACAGTGTGACTGAACCGGCACTATCTTTAGAAAAATTTTCTTTATGTGGAAGCAGTAATGCTATTCTATCTTGCAATTTTTTGAGCCTTTTTAAAAACATCATCTGATTTAACTTGAGAAATATCCGTATTTATAAAACAAAAAGAGTTGTTATTATTAGGGGCATTGGCTACAGCTAAAGGGCCTTCTTTGATTATTGCTATAGTAGGACAACCTAAACTAGATATTAAATGCATATTAGAAGTATCATTAGATATGGCGATATTTGCATTAGAAGCTAATTCGATGACTTTTTTCCAAGGCGATATCCCAATTAGATTATGTACCCTATCATGTTTAATAATTTTATGACTTAAATCTAAATCGTCATTACCTCCAATTATAAAGCAATCAAAATCCATTTTTAAAAACTCTTTAATCAATTCATTATAATATTCTATTGGCCAACGCTTATATTTTCCTTTAGTCGAGCTTCCTGGGACAATTAATACCTGTAAACTTTTAATATTATTTATTTTATGATTTATTTTTACTGAAAATTTTATAATTCTAATGTTAATAAGTTTAATCTGTTTTTTTAAACCTAGACTTACATGTTGAGTGCCATGGGCAGGTGGTATGTATCGAAAATTTGCAGATGGGCAAGTACTACTAATGATTGATTTATTAAATAATTTAAAAATCGTGATGTACAGACAAGTCCTTTGTGAATTTTGCAAATCTATAATATAATCAAAATCTTCTTTTATTATTTTATATATCGTATTGATAATGTTGAATGGGTTTTTACTTCTAGAATCTATTATGTACTTAAAGTTAAAATCTAAATCAGAAAGTACTTTTTTTCCGGAATTAGTAGTACAAAAAAAAATATTCTCTCCAAAATGTGAACGGATACTGTTGATGGAGTCTAGAGACATAAATATATCACCTAGGGATCCGTGTTTAATAATAAGTATTTTACTTGATGCCATACACTTCAATAGTTTTTCTTATCATTAAATCTAATGAAAAATTAGAAATTATATAATCTCTTCTTTTGTTTTTATCATTTTCTAAGTTAGACAATGCATACATTAATGCCTTTTTAAAACTTTGTAAGCTAGATATGTCGTAGAGAAGATTCTTATCAAAAGCTTCAAGTTGTTCTTTGGTTCCGCCTTGATTTGGGGCTATTAATAATTTGCCCATTGCCAAAGCTTCAGATACGGTTCTTCCAAATCCTTCAGGCTTAGTTGAAGAACTAATTACAAGATCACACAATGAGTAATAAATTCTAATATCGCTAGTTTCATTTAATATTATCAGATTGTTTTTTAGACCTAAGTCAGTTGCTGATTTTTTTAATATATTGATTAAATTTTTATCATTTGAAAAGAAAATTATTTTAAATGGATAGTCATCATTCAATTTTAAGTTTGAAAGATTTTTTAAAAATAATTGATGGCCTTTCCAGGATGTTAATCTAGATGGCAGTATAAATATTTTATCATTAGGACCTATATTCAAAGTTAATTTTAATTCATTAGGGGTCTTGGGCTCAATAAGCTTTGGATCAAAATATGATAAATCTACTCCTCTTTGAATTACTATAATTTCTTTATTAGAATTATAATATTTTAATATGTGATCCTTAGTAAAAAAAGAATTTGCTATAACTTTATCTCCTTTTAATAAGAAAGAATTATAATATTTTTTAATAAAATTTTGATGCCTATAAGGATTGTGAAAACTTGTGACATAAGTAATAGAAAGATTCTTAATAAATTTATGCAAAAAAAAAGCCGGAGCTCTTGAAGATATATGAATCAGATTAATTTGACAATTGGAAATTATTTCGTTTAGCTGCTTCTTAATGTTATTTTGATTAAATATATTTTTGAATTTTTTATTATTAGTTTTAAAAACAAATTTCAATTCATGATTTTTAAGTAATTCTGAATTATAATTTTCACAAAAAATATAATTTTTAATATTGATACCATGAAGATATCTAAAGGTATCTAGAACTCCTCGCTCAATTCCCCCTGTTCCCAAAAAAGGAATTATTTGCAAACATGTAATTTTTTGATTAATTTGATTTTGTGTCACAGTTAAAATTTGCTATCTCCAATAAACATAAAATAGCGTATAGATTTACTAAAAGAACTAAAAAAACTATAGTTTTTATTCATGGCCTTCAATCTGACATGAATGGTAAAAAATCTTTATTTTTTAAAAATCTTGCAAGAAAAAAAAGCTATTCCTATCTTAGATTCGATTGCAGTGGACATGGAAGATCTTCAGGAATTTTTGATGAGCTATCTATTAAAGATTGGTATTCTGATCTTAAAAATGTTCTGGATTATTTAAAAATCAATAAGAATATTATTTTAATTGGGTCGAGTATGGGAGGATGGTTAGCTATTCTATATGCGCTTTCTTATCCTAATCAAATTTTTAAGTTAATTGGGCTAGCTCCGGCGCCAGATTTTACCGAAAGATTAATATGGCCTAGCCTTACTGATGCCAATAAATTAAATATAAAAAAGAAAAAAATTATTAAAATTAAAATTAATAAGAATTTTTATTATAGATACTCTTATAATTTAATTTTCGGTAGCAGAAAATATTTAATTAAGAAAATTAAAAAAAAATATAAAGGAATGGTTATTTTTTTTCATGGAAGTGAAGATGAAAGCGTTCCCTATGATTATAATAATAATCTTCTGAATTCAAACCATTTTAAAAATATACGGCTAATAACAATTAAAAATGAAGATCATAGTCTTTCTTCTCGAAATTCATTAAAAATTATAGAAAAAGAAATTTAAGCTATTTTAGCTTTTGAATCTACGGCAAATATAAGTTTTGATTGAACTTCATTTGGAACTACATGAATAAATTTAGCAACTTCACTTGGAAAGTTTTCAATAATATTTAGTGCTCTTACAGAACCTGTTTCCTTATAAAACTTTTTAAGATTTTCTAATAAATGTTTTTGCCAGCTACTTTCAAAAACGTGATATAGACCCACTGATTCTTTATTTATTAAATTAAATAGGTTTTTTTGATTTGAATAAATAAATGCATAACCTCCTGTCATACCAGCTCCAAAATTATCGCCGATATTTCCAAGAATAATTGCACTTCCTCCTGTCATATATTCACAAGCATTATAGCCACAGCCTTCAACAATAGCGTCTGCACCAGAATTTCTTACACAAAATCTATCTCCAGCTTGACCTGAAGCGTAAAGTTTTCCTGATGTAGCTCCATATAAAGTAACATTACCAATAATTACATTCTCATGGCTTGGTTTATTAAATGAATTTCTTGGTTGTACAATAATCGTTCCACCTGATAACCCCTTACCGACGTAATCATTGGAGTCTCCAAACACATTAATTTTAAGCCCCTGGACAGCAAACGCACCAAGCGAATTCCCAGCTGAACCTCGTAATTTTATAGAAACATGTCCATCTGACAACTTATGCATGCCATATTTTCTTGTAATAAAAGATGATATTTTAGCTCCGACAGTTCTGTGTGTATTCCTTATATTATAAGTGAGTTCAATTTTTTGACCTTTTTCAAAAAATTCTTTTCCATCTTTCTCAAACTGATCATCTAAAGTTGGAGGCACTTCATTTCTTTTTTTTTCTATATGAAAATTTAAAGGGGAGTCATTTTCAATTTTAGTAATAATAGGATTTAAATCTAAATTATCTAAATCACTAGATCCGTGATGAGCTTGATATAATAGTTCTGTTTTACCAATAATATCTTTAAGAGATTTATATCCGAGATCTGCAAGAATTTCCCTCACCTCTTCGGCGATAAAAGAGAATAAGTTAATAACTTTTTCAGGTGTGCCTCCAAATTTTTTTCTTAATTCATCGTCCTGGGTACATACTCCAACTGGACATGTATTTGAATGACATTGTCTTACCATTATACAACCCATAGCAACAAGTGAAGCTGTACCTATGCCGTATTCTTCAGCTCCTAATATAGCTGCAATTACAATATCTCTTCCCGTTTTAATTCCACCATCAGTCCTAAGGGTAACTTTATCTCTCAGATTATTAAGAGTAAGGATTTGATGAACTTCACTTAAACCTAGCTCCCAAGGTAGACCTGCATGCTTAATACTGGATTGCGGACTAGCTCCCGTACCTCCAGAATGTCCTGAGATTAAAATTGTATCTGCTTTTGCTTTAGCTACACCTGCAGCTACAGTTCCTATACCTGATTGCGCAACAAGTTTTACGCAAACTTTCGCAATAGGATTAATTTGTTTTAAATCATAGATTAACTGGGCTAGATCTTCTATTGAGTAAATATCGTGGTGTGGTGGTGGACTAATCAAAGTAACTCCTGATGTACTGTTTCTTAACTTAGCAATCAATTCGCTAACTTTGAATCCTGGTAGCTGCCCACCTTCTCCCGGTTTAGCGCCTTGAGCAATTTTAATTTCAATCTCAGAACAACTATTTAAATATTCTGCTGTTACTCCAAATCGCCCACTAGCTACTTGTTTAATTGCTGAATTAGCATTATCTCCATTTACATTCTGATTAAATCTTTTTGGATCTTCTCCCCCTTCACCTGAATCAGATTTTGATCCAATCCTATTCATTGCAATAGCAAGGGTTTCATGCGCTTCTGGACTTAAGGCACCAAGTGAAATACCTGGCGAAACAAAACTCTTTCTTATCTCTGAAATACTTTCAACATTATCAACTATTATAGAATTTTTTGAGCTATCCATTTTAAGCAGATCTCTTATATGAATAGGTTTAACATTATAAATTCTTTCTACATATTTTTTGTAAAGATTATAAGAATCTCGTGTTACAGCTTCCTGAAGCATATGGATAGATTGACCTTCATAGGCATGCAATTCTCCTTTAGCTCTGAATCTATACTCTCCACCTATATCTAAAATAGTTTTAGAAGAAGAGAAAGAAACTTTATGTTGTTTTCTCATACGACTTTCAAGTCCTTCAAGACCTATACCTGATATTCTTGAAGACATACCAGGGAAAAAACTTTCTACCATACTTCTACTTAGTCCTATTATTTCAAAATTCCTTCCACCTCGATATGAACTAATTATCGATATGCCCATTTTACTAATTATTTTCCTTAGTCCTTTTTCAATAGCTTTTTTAAAATTTAGTATCAGGGTATCAAAAGTTATTTTTCCATAAATTCCTTTGTTCAATCTCTCAAAGATTAAACTTTCTATTAAGGATGCGTTTACGGTAGTGGCCCCTACTCCAATCAAAACTGCAAAATAATGAACATCCAAACACTCTTTAGAAGAAACATTTAATGATGTAAATGTTCTTAATTTATTTTTAATTAAGTAATTATGGACCGCACTTGTAACAAGGATCATTGGGAGTGATAATCTGTTTTTATCAATATTCTGATCTGTCAGTATAATATGTTGAGAGCCTGATCTAACGGCGGTCTCAGCTTCTGAACAAATTCTTTGAATTTCTTGAAGAAAATTTTTATCTAAATTTTTATCAAAAGTACAATCAATTTGAGTTGTATTTTTTTCCAAGTGTGATTTTAAAGAATCAAGTTCATGGTTTAATAAAACAGGACTCTCTAAAAGAACAAGGCTTAGTTGCTCCGCATCAGCATCTGCAATATTTCCTAAATTTCCAAGTCTGGTTTTTAAGCTCATGACAATTTGCTCTCTTAAACTATCTATTGGGGGGTTAGTTACTTGAGCAAAATTTTGTTTAAAGAATGTATGGAGACCTCTGTAATTATCAGTTAATACACTAAGAGGGGTATCGTCACCCATAGATCCCAAAGCCTCTTGGCCATTGATTGCCATTGGGTCTAAAATTAGATCCAGAACCTCAATAGTATAATTAAAGTATTTTGAAATTATTTTTGAATCTTCAATATTTTGATTTATTGGCTTTACAATATTTTCTTTATCTAAAATTTCATTGAGTAATATGGTATTTTTACTCCAATCTGAAAAGGGGTGTTGAAGAGCGAGTTGCTTTTTTAATTCATCGCTTTGATAGAATTTTTTTTCTCTATAATTAATTGCTATTAACTCTCCCGGTCCAACTCGGCCCTTCTTTAAAATATTTCTATCATCAATTATAACCATCCCTACTTCAGAACCTGAGATAAGCAAATCATCATTAGTAATAATATATCTAAGAGGCCTTAATCCATTTCTGTCCATTCCGGATATTATCCAATCACCAAAATTTGCGCAAACAGCTGCAGGACCATCCCAAGGTTCTATAACTGCATTACAGTATGCATACATTTTTTTTAATTCATCTGGCATGTCATTGTTGTTTGACCAGGCTTCCGGGATAATCATAGACTTAGTCATAGGCAGACTTCTGTTAGTTTGTAATAATATTTCGAAGGCTGCATCTAAAGAAGCTGAGTCCGAGGAATCAGAATCTAAAATTGGTTTAAGATCTTCCACTCTATCGCCAAAAAAATCATCAGTTATTCTTGTTTCATGAGCTTTCATCCAATTAACATTTCCTTTAAGCGTATTAATTTCTCCATTATGAGCTAGCACTCTAAAGGGCTGAGCTAATGACCATGTTGGAAATGTATTGGTAGAGTATCTTTGATGATAAATTGCAAATTTAGATTTAAAGTCAGAATCTAATAGGTCAGGATAAAAAGAAGAAAGCTGTTCAGCTAAAAACATTCCTTTATAGACAATAACTTCTGATGAAAGCGAACAAATATAAAAGTTGTTGATATTCAAGCTCTTAATTTTGTTCTCTATCCTTCTTCTTGTTAAATATAATGTTTTTTCAATATTTGAATTTTTTTCTTTAGGTGAAAAAATTAATTGTTCAATTTCAGGTCTTGTATAATTTGCTTTTTCTCCAATTATAGAAGAATTAACTGGAACCTGTCTCCAACCAAAAAGATTCATTCCAGATTTAATAACTTCGTATTCCATGATTGCTCTACATTTTTCTTGTGCATTAAAATCTTCTTTGGGTAGGAATACCATAGCTACACCTATGACAGTATCTTCATCGGCCTTATGTCCTGTTTTAGCAATTTGTTTCTTAAAAAAAGAATTCGATACTTCCAGCATGATACCAGCACCGTCACCTGTCTTTCCATCGGCATCAACAGCTCCTCGATGGTAAACTGCTTTTAAGGCTTCTATTCCTTTTTCTACTATATCTCTTCTCGAATCACCTTTTATAGAGGCAACGAGACCAACACCACAATTATCGTGCTCTTGGCTATTTGAATAGACACCCACATCTTCTAAAATTTTTTTATTTTTTAAATATGTATCTAATGAAGTATTTTTCTTCATGATGCTTTTTTAATCTTCTTGTTTTCTAAAAACTGCTTAATTGTTTTAGCAACTTCTCTTCCATCATGTATAGCCCAAACTACTAATGACGCTCCACGAACAATATCTCCAGCTGCAAATATTTTAGGGTTACTTGTTTGGAATTTATTAAAATCAACCTTAATAGTACCCCAACCAGTAAGATTTAAATTAGTATTAAATTTTTCGTTAATATTTTCAGGTTGGAAGCCGAGAGCTTCAATTATTAAATCTGATTTCAGTGTTTCTTCAATGCCGGTATCCACAGGCGACCTTCTACCGCTTTCATCAACTTCTCCCAGTTCAGCAACTTTATAAACTAGGCTAGAAGCAATTTCATTTTGTTGAACTATTTTTGACGGAACGGATAACCATTTAAACTTAACCCCCTCTTGCTCTGCATTTGTTACCTCTCGAGCTGATCCGGGCATATTTTCTTTATTTCTCCTGTAAAGACATATTACCTCTGAAGCTTCTTGTCGAACAGCGGTTCTTACACAATCCATTGCGGTATCTCCGCCACCAATAACTATAACTTTTTTATTTTTTGCAGATAAATGACTATTTAGTGAAGGTTTATCTCCTAGACCCACTTTATTACTTTCAATAAGGTACTCTAAGGCTGGTATAGAGTTACCAACCTTCTCAGTATTAAGATCTAAAGATCTGGCTTTATATACGCCAGTAGAAATTAAAATTGCATCAAATTTTTTTTCTAAGTCTTCAAAGCTGAGATCTTTACCCACTTCACAATTTGTATGAAAAATAACACCGCTCTCTTTAAGCCAATCTGATCTTCTGATCACAACTGATTTATCTAATTTAAAATTTGGAATGCCATAAATCATTAAGCCGCCAATTCGATCATTTTTTTCAAATACCTCAACTTCATATCCGTATTCTATAAGATAGGTAGCAGCAGCTAGACCTGCAGGTCCTGATCCAATGATGGCTACTTTTTGATTTTGGTTTTTATCTGAAGTTATGGGTTTAATCCATCCATTATTCCAGGCAGTCTCTGTAATATGTTTTTCTAAACTTCCAATAGTAATAGAGCCAAAGCCAGCTTTTTCTACTACACAATTACCTTCACACAATCTGTCTTGAGGGCAAACTCTGCCGCACACTTCAGGAAAAGCATTAGTTGCTGATGAAATTTCATAAGCCTCTTCAAGCCTATCTTCAGCAATATATTTTAACCAGTCAGGAATGTTATTGTTTAAGGGACAATGGATTTGACAATAAGGAATTCCACATTGAGAACATCTAGAAGACTGGTCAATAGATTCTTGAGAAGTGTAATCATTATAAATCTCTTGGAAATCTTTAATTCTTTTTTCAGATTCTGTTTTAATCGGAGCTGATTGTTTTTTTTTAAAAAATTCTAACATTGTAATAATTTATTACTAAATACCTATATTATTATTAATAAATAGCTTTATATTACATTAAAATTAGATTGTAAAAAAAAAATAAGTAATATTT
>Ga0209710_1001838_pt1 | contig 15525 bp, 13 predicted proteins | sample ArcticOcean_MG_C_5_FD_187436 | JGI IMG/M metagenome (GOLD analysis project Ga0209710, IMG submission 187436) | Marine microbial communities from western Arctic Ocean - ArcticOcean_MG_CB4_138 (SPAdes) (version 2) | ecosystem: Environmental > Aquatic > Marine > Oceanic | place: Arctic Ocean...
TGTCAGCAAGCGCGGTCAGGCAACCCACGTGTAACACAGCCTCCTCAGCCACCTCAGGCTTGCTAAAGGCGCAACAGGGGCTGCGTGCGGGGTTAGGTTGGACGTGTGGGGCTGCAGGAACGCCACATCTCTACTCACGCACCAACTTCAAGCTAAACCGTGCCGCTGCTCTCGCTGAGTGGCGTCAATTATTGAGCGCATAGATTTAGGCTGCGCTAGCAATCCGATGCGAGTTCTAATTAGTTTGACAGCACCGCCAAGATAAAACGGGCAGCCACCAGTATGAGAAAACTGCCAAAGGCACTGTCAGAGCAAACTAGCTTGATTAGGGCAGGGTGACTTTATAGCGTCTTCGAATGACAAAACACTCCCGATTCCGCTACTTTAAAACCAGTCCTGAAGTCATCCGACTTGCAGTAATGATGTATGTTCGATTTCCGCTTTCTCTTCGTAATGTGGAGGACCTTCTTCATGAACGGGGTATCGACGTGAGCCATGAAACGATCCGGTTTTGGTGGAACCGCTTCGGGCCAATGTTTGCATCAGAGATTGCGAGGAAAAGACGTAACCAGGCACGCAGCCATTCTAATTGGCAGTGGCACTTTGATGAGGTCTTTGTGAAGATCAACGGTGAACGGCACTACCTTTGGCGTGCTGTAGATCACGAAGGTGAAGTTCTGGAAAGTTATGTGAGTAAGCGCCGAGATCGCAAAGCCGCATTGAAATTCATCAGAAAATCTATGAAGCGCAATGGCCAACCTAAAATTATAGTAACGGACAAACTGCGGTCCTACCGCGCAGCGATGGTGATCATAGGAAATGCTGATCGGCAAGAAACAGGTCGCTGGTTAAACAACAGAGCTGAGAATTCTCATTTACCGTTCAGGCGACGAGAGAGGGCGATGCTAAGATTTCGACGAACGGCAACCTTGCAGAAATTCGTCTCCATCCACGCTTCAATCCAGAACCATTTCAACCAGGAACGCCATCTCTATTCACGCATCAATTTCAAGCTGAACCGTACCGCTGCTCTCGCCGAGTGGCGTCAATTATTGAGCGCATAGATTTAGGCTGCGCTAGCAATCCGATGCGAGTTTTCATTAGTTTGACAGCTGCACCGGTTCTTATATACATTTTGTTTGTGTGTCCCAGGATGAGACGAATTCTACGTAACAGAAATTAATGCTGAGTAGTGAAACGCAAAATGAGAAAGCCCAGTAAAAAGGCAAATCCAGAAGGCCCCTATGAGCTTCTTAACGACGCCAAGGCAAAGCCAGGGTACGATCGTGACGCTCTCGAAAAAATGGAGCTTTTAACCATATTGGAGCAAAGATTGGCTAACTTGCTTGGCATGCAAGGCGATCTGAGAAAACTCGATATTCTGATTGGTCTTTTGACAGACCACTTTCTTGGGCGTTCTACTACAATGTCTTCGTTGACGGGCGCTTCGAAGCTTTCCTATTCAACAGCTTATCGAGCAATTGAAGCAATGATTGGTGATGGTGCTATCCTGCGGCGCGCCAAAACAAAGAGTGGAAAGACTTTTTCTCTTCATCCTTCTCCAGACCTGCTCGCTGGATGGCATTTAACTATGGCAGAAGTCCAAGTTCGTTCAGGCCGGAAAAGAGTTGAAAGTGACGGACAGCATTTGGCTGATACCGTAATCGAGGAAGTCTCAATAGGCCCATTAGCTGTCTTAGCTGAAAGTGTCGGCCTTTCTCGCGGTTTACGATTACTCATGCACGCAGACCCAACTATCATGGCGATGCACGCATTGAAACGACAGTTTGAGCTAAACTTGGGTGTAGGTATTAGCTTGAAAGCATTGTCCATAGACAAGTTAGATGATGAAATTTGCCGCAACGCTGGTAGAAAAGTTTCGGAATTTGACATTATCGCGTGCGACATGCCTTGGTTTGGCGATCTAATTGCCAGCAACCAATTGTTACCTCTTAGCGAGACTGCCGCTGACATAGCTGGCAAGTACTCAGATTTTTACCCAGATGCTATCGAAAATGTTACCCGCGATGGCAAGATATATGGCATTCCAATTTTGACTACAGCGGAAATGCTGGTCTACAGAGAAGATCTCTTTTCCGAGTTGGAATTATTGCCTCCTCGTACGACTTTGGAACTTCTCGAAGTTTCATCAGCGATCATGTCCAATTCTTATATTCCCTATGGAATCGCTTGGAATGGCGCACGTGGAACCGCTATGGGGCACACGTTTATGACATTAATGGCTGCTCACGGTTGCCCTATTGTTGATCTACCGTCGAGCGCTGATGGTTTTGGGCTTCCAGACGACGTAATGCTACGCCCTAAGGCGAACTTTCACCGAGTTGAGGCAGAAGAGACACTAGAATTTCTGTGTCGACTGCTACCATATTCTCCTCCAAACGTTTTGCGGATGAACTGGTATGACCGAGCAAGGTCATATGCTCGCGGAGATGTTGGAATGGCCTACAGCCACACTCTTTTAGCCAACCTGTTCGAGCTCGACAATTCGTCAGTGGCGTACGGTTCGACCGGTTACGTCGCACACCCAACTGGGCGCAGTGGCACCCCTGTTTGCCCACTTGGTGGTTATGCTTTAGCTATTCCGAAAAATATTGAACCAAGTCGAATCGAGGGTGCCCGAAAAGCGATCAATGCTTTGACATCTCCTGAAGCGGTAAAATTGTATGTCACAAATGGTAGCTTGGCCAGCACCCGGTATTCCGTAAATTCAGACCCGGAAGTGAAATCTGTTTCTCCGGTGATTCAGGTCGTTGACAGCATGTCACGCAACAGAGTTTTGAGAATGTGGCCTCGGCCCCCTGTTCGAGGAATTAAGTCGATAATAACGATTGCTGGAGAAGAGGTGCACGACGCATTGATGGGGAAAAAAACCTTGAAGGAAGCTTTGGAAACAGCTCAAAACCGAAGTGAAAAATTAGAGTGAGCAAGTAGACCGTCTGCTTTATTCATTTTGAATAACTTTGCTGCTGACGCTTTGCCGCAAGGTTGTTAGCCTAAAAATAATTACAGTATTAAGTTGTGTTCAAATTGAGAATCGCTGGGAACTTCCAGCGAAGGCGGAGCTTTGGCTGTCGTCAAGGGGGGGGAATGAAGTTATCTTTCAACACATGGGTCTATTCTAGTTTTCCGGTGTGGGTGCCGGCGTATCCACTTGAGGAGGTTATTCGTCGACTTGCCCGGATTGGGTATGATGGTATCGAAATCGGCGCGGCCGCACCTCACGCCTATCCAGATTACCTTACATCCGATGCGATTAAATCCGTTAGCCGCGCACTCGATGACAATGGGATAGTGTGTTCATCTATGTTGCCTGCGCCTGGCGGAGGCGCCGGCTTTAACGTCGCGTCCGCTAATCCATTGGAACGCGCAGCTGCCGTAGATCAGTATAAAAAAGTTGCGGATCTTTGCCGTGAATGGGGTGCTCCAACTTTGATGTATATTGCGGGCTGGCAAATATTTGGCACAAGTAGAAAAGACGCTTGGTCTTGGACTTCTGAATCTCTCAATGAGATTGCGGAATTTGCGCCGGATCTGACAATCGCGATTGAGCCGACGTCTTCGGATAGCAACCTAATTGATAGTTGCGATGATGTTATCGAACTGATGGACCAAGTGGACAAACCAAACATTGGTGCAATGTTCGATACGTTTCACACGCTCTATCGAAACGAGGTTCCAACCGACTACATTTACCGGCTCGGAAAGCGGTTAAAACACATACATTTAGCCGATTTGGATCGAGGCCCCCCTGGCAGTGGAGTAGTCGACTATGTGTCTATAATTCAAGCGCTTCGCGACGTCGAGTACGGTGGGTATTTGGCAATGGAGATTGGTTTTAATCGACGAAATGTGGAGCCCGACGATATGGCTCGGCGCGCCCACGACTATTTAAGATCGATCATTTGATCGACCTTAGCCACCGGTTCAAAAACCGGACAACAATAAAGGGATGGAAAACATGAATAAATTTGCAATCAGAGCAATCACGATCGTCTCAACGGTTACGGCCGTTCAAGCGGAGACGGTTGTAACTCAATGGGACCAATTTTCTCAATCAGGAATCTCTGCTGCTGGACCGGCCATGGACGAGTTGATTTTAACCTGCGCGCCAGCAATAGATGGTGCTTCAATCTTACGAACAATTGCACCGTCCATCGGAATTCGGGATAGCTATCGTCTAGCAGTTTCAGCCGGTAAAACACCCGACCTCGCTTATACTTGGCCTGCTGCGTCAGTTTTGGCAGGTTATGCAAGAGTTGGCGCATTGGCCCCTCTAGATGGATATTATGAACAGTATGGTTGGGACCACATCAACGATTTCTATCGGGGGCGCAACTCCTATGAGGGCTCTCTCTATGGCGTTCCCATGGAACAAGATCTTATGGGTGTTTACTATAACAAGACACTCTTCGCTGAACATGGCATTAGTCTCCCAACGACTTATGCGGAATTTCAAGCCGCGGCCGAAACTTTCAAATCCGCCGGAATTGTACCGGTGTCATTTGGCAATCGAGGCCGTTGGCCAGCGACAAACACATTCAGCCTAATTCTTGGGTTAACCGCGGGTAAGGCTGCTGAAGAAGCTGTTTTATTCGGAGACACCCCTTGGACAAATGACGCCTTCAAATTGGCTGCAGAAAACTTTCAAGCTTGGGCTAACGATGGATACTTCCCACGTGGGTTCAATGGGGTTGGATACGATGAGGCCAACGCACTATTTCTATCGGGCAATGCCGCAATGACCATAACCGGAACATGGGTTTTGCAAGATATGATCCGTGGCGCAACAGACATTGATCTTGGCGTCTTTATGTTGCCTCCAATGGTTGACGGAATTGAAGCAGGAACAATGTGGGGTGAAGGCTCACAATGGCAGTTGTCTGCTTCTGCAAGTAGTGAAACTCAAGACGCTGCTGCGGCATATCTTAACTGTTTGCTAGGCGATGAAGCCAAACAGATTTGGGTGCAAAAAGCCAACACTGTGGTCATTGGAACTACACCTGAGGAGCTTTCTGAGTGGGGAGCTGATCCGGTTGTCCAAGAGTTCTTCACTGCGGGGCTCTCGACAACCGAAAACAATTTCTACGACCTGCATACCACACTTCCGGAAAGTGTAACGCAGGTTCTATATCCAGAGCTTCAGCTCCTGATCGGAGGCGAAACAACTGCCGACGAGTTCCTCAACAAAATGCAAACTTCTTGGGAACTCGCGATTGCTAACGGCGAACGCTGGAGGCCATAACAAACATAGACGGGTGCATATCCTTGTACCCGTCCTCTAATTCCGGAGCTTCTTATGACTTCTCGTACCGCTTATTTTTTTCTGCTTCCCGCATTAATACTATATTCGGTATTTGTGGTACTCCCAATACTTCAAGTGGTCGGATACAGTTTTTTTGACTGGGATAATGGTATTATTGGTCAATTTGTAGGCTTAAATAACTATAGTCGGCTAGGCAGTGACGGAGTATTCTGGGCAGCATTAGGCCACAACGCCATTTGGGTCGCGCTTACTTTGGCGTTTCCATTGATGGCTGGCCTTTTGCTGTCTGCTATTTTGGCTGAACGAAATAGTTCAACTATAAGATGGATGGCCGCGATTTACTTTATTCCCCGTACAATTCCGCTAGTCGTTGCAGGAATTATCTGGGGCTGGATTTACAATCCTCTTTTCGGACTGTTGAATTTTGTTCTCGATAGTGTTGGGCTTGGTAGCCTTGCGGGAGCCTGGTTAGCTGAATCCAATACTGCACTATTATCGCTCAATGTTGTTGGAGCTTGGACGTTCTTTGGTTTCTGTGTTGTGATATACCTTGCTGCCATCCAATCCATTGATCCGTCACTTTATGAAGCGGCCGAAATCGATGGTGCCAAATGGTGGCGAAAATTCCGGGACATCACAGTTCCATTGCTCAAAAACTCTACTCTGTTTCTTGGCCTGTACGCAGCCATTGAAGCAATGCGGTTTTTCGATCTTATTTGGGTAACCACGCAAGGAGGTCCAGGCTACGCAACCGAAGTATTAACAACGCATGTCTACAAGACGTTTTTTTTGGTTGGTGACTTTGGTTATGCCGCAGTTCTCTCAGTTGTTTTGCTCGCGATCGTTCTCTCCATCTCTTCAATCAGCTTCTGGATATTGCGGTCAAAATGATAAAACTTACAAAACCGCTTCAAACCTTGATACTTGGTATTTTTGTGATTTATGCGCTCACGCCTGTATACCTCGTGATACTTGCAGCAATGAGAAGTGAAGCAGATCTATTTTCAGGTCCCCTAACTATGCCTTGGCCTCCAAATTGGCAGAACTTTTCGCGAGTTTGGGGCGATTCTGGTTTCTCCGTATTTTTTATGAATTCAATGAAAATTTCCGCATCCGTCACGATCTTAGTGGTGCTATGTGCTCCACCAGCAGGATATGCATTTGCCAAAATGAAGTTTCGAGGCCGCGAACCTATGTTCGCATTATTTCTCGCGGGCCTCGTAGTTCCAGCACCATCCGTGATCGTAGCTCTTTACGGAAATCTACAAACGCTTGGCATGATCGATAGCCACATTGGCGTCATTCTTCCCCAAGCAGCTCTTTTGCTACCATTCTCTATCTTCTTGATGCGGACTGTTATGCAAGATGTTCCGGATGAACTTATTGAGGCGTCGACAATGGACGGCGCTACACCGTTCGAAACCTTCATCCGAGTTGTCCTGCCTGTAGTTCGCCCTGGAATCATGTCTCTAATATTGATTGTATTTCTGTTTTCTTGGCAGGAGTACCTGTTGCCACTTGTCGTGCTGCAAACAGAAACACTCAAACCAATTACCGTCGGTGCTGCCAGCCTTCAGGGTAGATATGGCGTTGATTATGGCGGGATAGCGGCAGCGGGCTTAATCGCATTTGCTCCACTCGTCGTGTTATTTCTAGCAATGCAACGCTCTTTCGTTCGTGGCCTTTCGGCCGGAGCCGTCAAGTGAGCAAAAATCAGACAGAAGGAAATACAAAATGGCAAGAATGACAGCGGTATATTTACCGGGGAATAAGCAGGTCCACGTCCGAACTGCAATTGTACCCGAACCTGGCCCCGACGAAGTATTGGTCGAAATGAAGGCAAGTTGCATTTGCCGATCGGACCTGTCGCTTTACTATGGAAATGCTGTAATTAGCGGTGGTAATTCTGATGATTTCATTTGCGGTCACGAGCCATCTGGCGTTGTGGTCAAGATAGGAGAAGCCGTTACTGAATTCGAAAATGGGGACAACGTAGCGGTCTATTTGGCTGTTGGATGTGGCGTCTGCCATCACTGCCGGACCGGCCACAACTATCTCTGCCATAAGTGGAAATGCCTTGGCTTCACTATGGATGGCGGCAATGCAGAGTTTCTAAAAGTACCTGCTCGAAATTTACTTAAGACACCCAAGGGGATGTCTCATCTTGCGGCAGCTATCTCGACTGACGCATTTGGGACACTCGTTTCCGCCTGCCGAAAAGTTGGGGTCAATGGGCTGTCACAAATTGGAATTTGGGGCTTAGGACCAATGGGAGCGGCAGGCATACTCGCTGCAAAGGCGATGGGGGGGAAAGTTCTTGCATTGGATCCTGTCGAGGAGCGGCGAAAATTTGCTTCCGGGCTGGGTGCTGATTTAGTCTTGGACCCCACCGACCCATCAACTCTTGACGCCATAAAAGAATTCACAAAGGGTGAGGGACTTTCGGGCGCAATCGACTGCTCGGGAAGTACAAAAGCCCATAATATGGCGCTGGATGCGGCGGCCCCAATGGCTAAAATTGCTCTGGTCGGTGAAAATCAAGAAACGACTATCAAAACCTCTGATCATCTGATCCGCAAACAACTCACTGTTTTTGGATCATGGTATTTTAGCATTCACGAATATGCAGAAATCTTAAAGCTAATTGATACGCATAAGATCGACTTAGAGAGGCTTGCCACTCATACTTTCAACCTAAAGGAAGCCGAAAAAGCATTTCAAATGTTTGATAATCGAGAAACTGAGAAAGCCGTGTTCGTAAGGTAGGAGCCAGAATGTCCCAACTGAAAATTACTAATCTAAATAAATCTTTCGGCGAAACCAGGGTTCTGAAGGACATAAATCTTGAAATAAACTCAGGCGAATTTATTGTATTTGTTGGACCTTCGGGCTGCGGAAAATCTACCCTACTTCGCTGTATAGCAGGTCTAGAATCGCTATCTTCCGGAAACTTGGAAATTGATGGAATTCAAATGAAGGACGTACCAGCGTCTGAACGTGGCATTGCAATGGTTTTTCAAACTTATGCGTTGTACCCGCACATGTCCGTGTCGGAAAATATGCAATATTCCTTGAAAATAGCAAAGATGCCCAAGAAGGAACGGCAAGCTTTGGTCCAGAGGGTGGCTAAAACGTTGCATCTGGATGATTACCTTGATCGACTGCCTAAAGAACTTTCAGGTGGCCAACGTCAAAGGGTTGCAATTGGACGGGCCATCGTTCGTGATCCCAAAGTATTCCTATTTGATGAACCGTTATCTAATCTTGATGCTGCACTTAGATTAAAGATGCGCTTGGAAATATCTAAGTTGAGTGCAGACATGGCCGACACGACAATGATCTACGTTACTCATGATCAGGTCGAGGCAATGACGATGGCTGACAGGATTGTTGTTCTAAAAGACGGAAGCGTGCAGCAAGTCGGTACCCCTTTAGAACTTTATCATTCACCCAATTCGCTGTTTGTCGCACAGTTTATTGGGTCACCAAAAATGAATATATTTTCGGGTGATCACGCATCTATGTACGCTGCGGATATTGTTGGAATTCGCCCTGAAAACCTCCAGGTCCAAGATGACGGCCCTTGGACTGGCAAACTTATCCATTCGGAAAACCTGGGTGCAGATAGTTTTCTTTACATCGACATTGGCAACGAAGATCCGTTGACCGTTCGACAATCCGGAACAACTAATCTTGTCGCAGGGCAGACAATATCTGTGGGCCCAATTGCAGACAATTTTCATTTATTTGATAAATCAGGGCAACCCATCCATCTCTGAAATTAGTATTAGCTAGGCTCAGGACCTATTAATTTGGCTTTTTCAGACCAAACCAGTTGAAGCGGGCAGGGCTAATTTGTAACCATGCCAAATAACAAAACACTCTCCATTTCGCTACTTTAAACCTGGCCCGTGGTTCCTGTACCACCTTGCTTAGCCCCGTGGACCGGGAACCAAGAGCCGAAGGCACTATCGTCTATAGAGTAGCCACCTTCGTCCTGCCTTCAGCGTTGCCTTGGTTCAATTTGCGTTGGATGGTTTTGCTTGGAGCAAGGTCCGTGGACCAAGGCCCAACAGCAGGGGTTACTTGGCCTAATACTCAACCGTCAGACGATGGACCGGGGCCCACTATCATAGGGCCCCGCGCCTCGGACCTTGGGGCTGTAGAGTTGGGGGCGTGGACTCATTTGGGATTAGTTTTGTTGGGAGAAACCACCTCTAGTCACGCCCCGATTTCTAGCTGAACCGTGTCGCTGCTCTCGCTGAGTGGCGTCAATTATTGAGCGCATAGATTTAGGCTGCGCTAGCAATCTGGGGCGTGTTTTCATTAGTTTGACAGCTGCAAATTAACCCTTGCATAAAAGGTGCCGTCCACACATGACAGCTCCGTATTAATTAGTGAAGTTGCAGTTAATTACTTATCGAATACCTATTAAATGGACTTTGATACCTAACTGTTGGGCTAACGCTGCCCTACAAAGAGCCAAGTCACGAGCTGATCCTGTGCTGCTTGCATAGGCTACATTGAGATGATTGGCTTTATGACGTGCCATTAGTTGATCTCTATCCACGCCATCCAGCTTACCGTGCATAATAGGCCATTGAGGGGTTGTCGCCTGAAGGCGCCGATTTGTTTCCTCGTATGAGAGTTTAACTACTTGCCCTGTTCCAATATCAAGGTGAAGAGAATCGTTCTCTATGAAAATACGCGACCATACAATTGATCCCGGTTTTGCAACTCCTGCTAAGGTTGAGCCACCTAAACGAAAATACATTGGCGGTTGGCGGTGACCAATACTTCCTGAATAACCATCGATATGATGCGCTGCTGGCGCTCCTCCAGAAATTTCAAAGACCCAGACGAAGCCACTGTTCCCAGAACGATCTAAGTCCCCCCATCGAATATCATGTAAGGTAGTTTCAATAGGCTGTTTTAATTCTTTGGCTACTTTATTTGCCATGAGAGCATCTAGGCCAGCACACTCATCCACTTCATTGAAATGTATGATAGGTTCGCCGGGCTTAATTTCTTTACCAATTAGATTTGTTACTGGTGGACGATCAGCATTATTCAGTAGACCTTCAACTAAATCTGAGGCTGGTAAAAGGTCTTTCAAACCCTGTTGATACTGGATTCCTATACAATCGCATCCAAACTGATCCGCTATCCTCACCGCCGCAACATACATTTGGCCTTGTTGGATTACTTGATCACGAGTTAACTCGGTTTCTTCATCCATTCCAAAATTAAATTTCATTCCGCGCTTCTCAAGCCAATCTAGAACGGCTGCACCTTCAACCTTAGGCACCTGCGTAGTTTCATAATAAAGCGTTGATTGAGATAATCTTTCTTTAAAAACACCTATGGGGTGCAAAAGATGATCAGGAATAATGGCATTAAACATTCCCATGCAGCCTTCGTCGAACACGCCCATTATTAGTTTTTCACGTCTTATCGTGGTGCTGATCTTCTCTGCTATTAACCTTAAATTATCAGGGATTTCGAACTTGTCATTTACATGCGTCATTCTATGCCTAAAAACGCCATTCTTAAGCCATGACTGTAAACCGTTGAGAAAAAAATCATCGGTAAAATCTTCACTCCAAAGAGTTGAATAAGGAGTGCCTGCTTTAGTTAATGAGCCGTTCAAATTTAGCATTCCAACCAACCCAGGCCACTGTCCCGACCAATTTGCAATGGTTAAAATTGGACCCTTGTGGTGAATTAAGCCGGCTAAAACATGGTGAGAATATTGCCAAGCAGACTGTGCTACTACAACCGGAGCATCTGGGGGCAGCTTTCTAAAAATATCCATCCCTTCCCGCTGAGATGCTATAAAGCCATGGCCTTGGATTGGGTCAAAATTGTGACCCCGTGTTAGGCTAACACCAAAATTTTCGAATGTTTTAGTAAGTGCCAATTCCATTTTATGCTGCGCAGGCCAACATACCCTGTTTGCACTTTCACGTAAGTCTCCGCTCGCAATTAAGTACAAGTTTTCAAGCATCTTAAGCCTCCAAGTTTTAGGCAATGATTTCAGAAAAACAAAAACCTGTCTACGGTCCGTACCAGAGGGGAGTATTTGAGACACAGGCATAGGCTGCACGCAGCAATCCGATGCTTGTCCTCATTTGCTCGACATCACCCTCAGAATTAAGCAATTCTAGATTAATAGATTTAGCTACGTAGTATCTTCCGAGGGTTTAAACATAATATCAGAGGAATAATTGCTATGATGAGAACTGCTGGGCACTGTCAAATTAAACTTGCTTGAAGCGGGCAAGCCTACTTTGTAACCATGCCGAATGACAAAACATTCTCCATTTCGCTACTTTAAAACCAGCCCTGAAGTCATCCGATTTGCAGTAATGATGTATGTTCGATTTCCGCGACCAACGCCTTCAAGAAAGCCTTGGACAAACTAACCGGCGTTTACCAGTCCCGTACTTCTAGTGGGATGCAGTGGCAGGGTATACAGCCTGTTATGCAGTTCTAAGCCCAGATTAGTGTAGGTAGTGTAGGCTGTGTAGGCATTTTTGGAAACTTTCTACTGGGAGATCTCTGGGGACTTTTGCGATTTGCCTACACAGCCTACACTGCCTACACTCTTATCTCTCTTCTTTAACGAGAAAGGGTATTAATAAGGGGCAACTCCCTCGTTGGAGTAGCATCCACAAGCCGCTCCCACACTCTGCTTAGTAGAAACTGTAAACACAGCCTCTCATAGCCGCATACAACCAGTTTACGAACTCCAGCCACCAATCTCAGGTCAGGCTCATATACGGCATCCCTAGGGGGCGGGGTGGCACATGCAGCCCCCAGTCTATTACTGACCAGATTACTGACCAGAATACTCCTTATTGTAGTGAACTGGGAGATGGTGTATCTAATGAAACCAGAGTGTTAGACGTTACTTGGTGCAGGTATAGGGAACCAACCTCCGTGTGGGGGCACCACTATCCTAAGTCAGCTGCAGTCAAACCCCTGATATCAAGCGATATTCATTGTCGTCTGATGCAGGAGGCCACCATATGGTCCACCAAAGTTGCTCGTATCTTAAGCTGAAGGGACAGACGTATTACTTCTCGCGTCGAGTGCCTAAGCCCCTCCAGAGGCACTTCAAGACTGATCGTGTCGAAGTTTGCCTACATACTCCTCAGCAGTCTTCAGCCGTACGTCAGGCTCAGGTGTTGGCAAGTGAACTTGAAGACCATTGGTACATCCTCAGGCGACGAGAGATTAAGCATCGGCTCTCTAGGGTCTTTGGTGACGGCAGCCATGACATGGGACAGACAGCTGGTGTGACAGGGGTAGGACCGCAGCTGTCTACAGCACTGGAGGTCTATCTGTCGCTCAAGGGTGCTGGGCGACCTAAGACCTTCGAGACGGGCGCTAGGCGGGCTGTGGGCTATCTGCTGGAGGTCACCGCAGACAAACCCATAGATGCTTATGTCAGGACTGATGCCAATGCCCTCAGGGAGTACCTCAGGGGTCGTGGGCTGTCCTCAGAAAGCATAGGGCGCAACCTTACCAGCATTAGAGCCATCGTTAACTTTGTGTCCAAAGAGGAAGGCCTACAGCCGCCTTTAGCCTTCAGTGGTGTGTACCTTGGTGAGCCTACTCGGAAGACGGATCGTTATGTTCCCACGGCCACTGAGCTGAGGTTACTACAGGCGCGCTGTCGGTCCTCTAATGATGAACTGAGGTGGCTAATGGCCCTCATTAGTGACACAGGCCTGAGGCTGTCAGAGGCTCTAGGGCTGTCTCGTGATGACGTTTGCCTAGACACACCACATCCTTATGTTGTCATCGAACCAAAGCAATGGAGACGGCTTAAGACGGCTGACAGTGAGCGGTTGGTGCCACTGGTTGGTGAGGCGCTATGGGCTGCCCAGAGAGCGACTGATGCTTCCGACACGGGGCACCTGTTTTTCAGCTATTGCGATGGGGAGACCACCAAAGCTAACTCAGCCAGTGCTGCACTGAACAAGTGGCTTAAGGCCCATGTCTCTAAGGATATCGTCGTCCATTCACTCAGGCACGCCATGAGAGATCGACTGCGGGCTGTAGAGTGCCCTGCAGACATCATCGACCAGATAGGCGGCTGGAGCAGGAAGGGTGTTGGGGAGAGCTATGGTAGGGGATATCAGGTGGAGCAGTTGTGGGGTTGGTTGGCTAAGGCTGTGGGGTAGCTTGGGGAGCGAGGGCGCAGACATTCGCTATGGGGCAGTATCACTTGGTTATCTTAACCCCAGCATCATCCATTGTAATACCTGAATTACCTCTCCATACGATCTGAGACGTGTTATTGCCTTTGGCTCCACACTTCTGGCAGCGAAACTTCTAGCGCACGTCATGCGCTGTGGCATCAGGGCCAACGACAAGTATTAGGTTGGCTACTTCGAGCATCGTATGGTGCTTACCGACGCCACAGGTGATGCTTAGGGTGTGGTCTGAGGTGGTTGAGAGTTTGGTCATTGTGTTCAGCACTCCATACAAATTGGTTCACAAATAATTATGGATTTTAATCAAACTATGTGATCCTATTTTGGTGTATTACATTTTATCAGACAAAAGGGAGATGTAGAAATGATTAACGCTAGTGGTGGAATACTCAACTTTATAGCGATCCTAATTCCCGCCTTGATGGGTGGTTTTTATGGCTTTCGTTGCCTGTTTCAAACGGATGGATTTATAGCGCAATATGGGCTTGGCGCAGGATCAGAGTTTATGGTCAAATTAAGTGGTACTTACACCCTTACCCAGGGCCTCGTATACATAATATTGCTGCTCACCTCGCCAGCCGGCGCATGGTCAGTATTTGCGTTTGGTACCATCCAGGCTTTATTATTTCTTATATTTGGTTATACGACTGTTAAGGGTAAGTGGGCGCAAGTAGAAGGTGTTAAGGCTACAGCTGAGGGTTACATCGTACCCGCAGTCCTTTTGGTTTTTCATCTGTTTATAATGTTCAATATGGGTGAGATCATTTACGCTTAAAGTCTTAAGTTGAACTAGCCATCAGATCATCATTAGACGATCTATACACATAGGTTATCGTGGTGGTCTGATACGTGTTGCTACCTTTAGCCTTACACTTCTGACGTACATTGTGGACCATATGGTGGCCTCCTGCATCAGACGACAATGAATATCGCTTGATATCAGGTGTTTGACTGCAGCTGCCTTAGGATAGTGGTGCCCCCACACGGCAAACTTAACTTTAATAAAGTATTTATTATCAACAACTTAAGATATAATGTATCTTGAAAAGCGGTCCCAAAAGCGGTCCGCTGAGCATCTCAGAGACTTTCCCCAATCCTCAACATTACGGAGCGAAAGCCGAAATCGAACGTACAGCATTACTGCAAGTCGGATGACTTCAGGGCTAGTTTTAAAGTAGCTAAATGGAGAGTGTTTTGTCATTCGGCATAGTTACAAATTAGCCCTGCTCGCTTCAAGCAAGTTTACTCTGACAGTGCCTAATTCCATGCCTTAAGTCTGGCGCAGTGGGTTGCGGTGCAGGAAGGTGTTGAAATGCACAGTCAGTTGATCATCTTCGATCCGCACGACGCCGTAGGCTGGCGGTCCGTCACAAAATTCGACATCAACACTGGCTGCATTCAATGGGATTTGGTGATTAAGGCTCGGCAAGCTGGTGAACGGGATGCCGCGCCAGTTCACATAGGTCATGCGATGCACGTGTCCGTAAAATACATGCCGAATATCGCGCCCATGCCGGAGCGCTTTGGCGAATGCCTCCGCTTCAATCAACCGGATATCATCCACATGAGGAATGCCGATTTTAAAAGGTGGATGGTGCAGGAACAAATAGGTTGGCTTGTCTCCCGCTTCGGTCAGTTGTTGTTTCAGCCAGTCTAGTCGGTAACTGCAAAGCTGGCCCTCATGCACGTCTCGTCCTTCTTTGGTGGTATCAAGGAACAGGAATACGCCCTGTTCTATCTCGAAACGATGCTGAACGAACTCATTCATGTCCTTTGGATGGTCCGGGAAAACCGATTGGAACACGGTGCGGTCGTCATGATTGCCTATTAATAGAAAGCAGGGCAGCGGATAGACCGCCAGACGGGCCTTGAGCGCCTGATAGGCCTCTACCTCAGCGAATTCGGCTAGATCTCCAGATATCACGCAAAATGCCGCATCGGGGTGCCAACGAGAAATATCGTCCAGGCAAGCGTCCAACCGGGCGGTCGGAACACCACCGTTTAGCGAACGACCTT
>Ga0209710_1001841_pt1 | contig 15501 bp, 6 predicted proteins | sample ArcticOcean_MG_C_5_FD_187436 | JGI IMG/M metagenome (GOLD analysis project Ga0209710, IMG submission 187436) | Marine microbial communities from western Arctic Ocean - ArcticOcean_MG_CB4_138 (SPAdes) (version 2) | ecosystem: Environmental > Aquatic > Marine > Oceanic | place: Arctic Ocean: Canada...
TTGGTTTATCAAATTCTGGTACTGGTAACTTAGACGTGGTGGCTACAAATACTACTAATAACCCTATAACTTCTAATATAGTAGTTACACCAAGTTTTGAAGGTTGTGATGGAACACCACAGACATTTACAATTACAGTTAACCCAACCCCTCAACTTAACGATCCTGAAGATCAAGTAATTTTCACGGGTGAATCAACTACAGCTGTTAATCTTATAAGCTCTGTGGCTGGTGTAACTTATAGTTGGACAGCAAATGAACCATCTGGAAATCTTATAGGTTTAACTCAAACAAATGGAGATTCAGATCAAATTCTTTCAGAAACATTAGTAAATAATACTTCTGGACCTTTAGTTTTAACTTATGTAATTACACCAATTCTTGATGGAGTTGAATGTGAAGCAGTTATTGAAGAATATACTATAACCATTAATCCTTCTGTGACAATGTTGACAGTTGAAGATGAAGTTGTCTGTAATGGAGATGAGGTTAATGTAGATTTTCAAAGTGCAAATTCAGGAGGAACTACATCATTTGAATGGACAAATGATACAGAGTCAATAGGTTTATCAATTTCAGGATCTGGAAACTTACCAAGTTTCACAGCAATTAATAATGGAACTTCTCCTATTGTAGCAACTTTAACTGTGACTCCAACTTTTGAAAATGGAGGGATCAGCAATGAAGGAAATTCACAAACTTTCACAATTACTGTTAACCCTTCTAGTCAAGTTGATGAAATAGAAGATCAATTTTTATGCAATGAAGAAACTACAACAGCAATAACATTTAATACTCAAAATAACTCTCAAGAAGGTACTACAATATATACTTGGGTTAATGACACACCTAGTATTGGTTTAGCATCAAGTGGTTCTGGAGATATTACTAGTTTTACGGGGATTAATAATAGCACTTTACCAATTACAGCAACGATTACTGTCACTCCAAGCTATACCAATGAGGGTTTAAGTTGTGATGGTCCAGAAGAGATATTCACAATAACTGTAAATCCAACTGCACAAGTTGAAGATCCTCAAGATCAAATTATATGTAACGCAGAGACTACATCAGTTGAATTTAATACAGAGAATACTGGTGGGACTACCACTTATTCTTGGTCAAATGATAATATAGCTATAGGTCTTGGAGATTTAGGGGTAGGAAATATTTCGTCTTTTGCAGGTGTTAATGAAGGGACTTCTCCAATTATTGCTAATATTACGGTAATACCTACATTTACAGATAATGGAGTTAGTTGTACTGGTCCTGCCAAAACCTTTACAATCACTGTAAATCCTACAGCTCAGGTAGATCAAATAGATAGTCAAATATTGTGTAATGATGAACAGACTACACTTATATCATTTACAACAGAAAATACATTAGGAACAACTACTTATACTTGGGCAAATGATACACCAGCAATCGGATTAGCAGTATCAGGATCTGGAGATATTACTTCATTTAGCGCAGTCAATGGTGGTACTGAGCCTGTTATAGCTACAATAGTAGTTACACCAATTTTTGAAGGATGTGACGGTCCAGTAGAAACATTTACAATCACCGTAAATCCAACTGCAGAAATGAATGATCCAGCAGATATAGTAGTTTGTGATGCAGAAGTAACTGATATAGTAGACTTTACAACAGATAATACAGGAGGAGAAACAACATATTCATGGATAAATGATATGCCAGCAATTGGATTATCAGTATCAGGGTCTGGAAACTTACCATCCTTTACAGCAATCAATACTGGAACAGAGCCAATAGTAGCTACAATAGAAGTAACACCATTATTTACAGACGATATTAATTGTGATGGTATATCAGAGACCTTTACAATAACAGTAAACCCAACAGCACAAGTTGATCAGCCAGTTGATCAAATTATATGTAATGGAGATACTACTGATTTAATTGACTTTACAACAAACAATTCCGGAGGTACAACTACCTATTCATGGATTAATGATACTCCAAGTATAGGTTTAGCAGCAAGTGGAACAGGTCAAATCCCACCTTTTATTGCAGGAAATGCTAATACACAACCAATAATAGCTACTATAGAAGTTACACCAATTTATGAAGGATGTAATGGTGCAACTGAAACTTTTAAAATAACAGTAAATGGAAATGTTGACCCAAAACCTACAATATCTAACTATAATGGATTTCAAATTAGCTGTTTTGGTGCAAATGATGGTTTTATAAATTTATTACCTGAAGGTGCAATGCCTGATGAAAACATTCCTTTTTATTCATTTGAATGGACAGGACCAAACAACTTTACTTCAAATAATCAAAATATCTCTGCTTTAGAACCTGGTATTTATATTGTCACAATTATTGATTCATTAAACTGTGTTTTTGAATTTGAATATGAAATTAATGAGCCAGATCCTTTAGAAATTTTGGTTGATGAACAATCTGATGTTCAATGTAATGGAATATTTGACGGAATACTTTCTGTTTCTCCGCTTGGGGGCGCTGCTCCATATACTTATGAGTGGACAAAAGATGGAATATTTTATTCAAATGATCAGAACATAGAAAATTTAGAGCCAGGCACTTATGTGCTATTTTTAAATGATTCAAATTCATGTGGACCTGTTAGTCAAATATTTGAAATTAATCAACCAGATACAATTGAGATTTCACTTGAAAACTCTGTTGACATACTTTGTTTTGGTGAAAATACAGGATCAGTTGATGTTAGTGTGATTGGTGGAACACCTGAACAAATATCAACTGAAGTTTCAGTTTATAATTATTCTTGGACTGGCCCTAATGGATATAATTCAAACGATGCAGCCATATTTAATCTATTTGCAGGGATTTATAACTTAACAGTGACTGATAGTTTAGGCTGTCAAGAATTTTTTGAAGTTGAGTTGGTTGAGCCAGAGGATTTAATTATTAATTTTGCCACAATTGATAATTCTTGCTATGAGTCTAATGATGGGACAATAACTCTCGATATTCAAGGAGGTATTGAACCGTATCAAATATTTTGGAGTAATTTTGCAAATGGGCCTGTACAGACAAATTTATCGGCTGGTATTTATGAAGTCACAGTAATCGATGGGCATGATTGTGAAGAAATTATAAACATTGAAATTGTAGAGGCTCCAATATTTGATATTGATCCTGTTTATAATAATATTTCCTGTTTTGGCGCTAATGATGGTTCAATAAACCTTAATGTTATTGGCGGAATAGAACCAGTATTTGTTACATGGGATGATGATCCAACTTCAGGGGAAGAAAGGAATAACTTAGCTCCAGGAACATATAATGTATTGATTGAAGATTCATCAGTAAATAATTGTTTTATCTCTCAATCATTTGTGATTTTGGAACCTCAAGAACTTAGTCTTTCATCAATTATTGAAAATGCAATAGATTGTGACATTGTTAATAGCGGCTCTATTGACCTTCAAGTTATAGGCGGAACTCCTCCATACTCTTTCCAATGGAACAACGGTTCGATTTCTGAAGATTTATTTAATATTGCACCGGGTAATTATTCTGTCTCTGTAGTTGATAGTAGAGACTGTGAAATTGTTGAAGATTTTACCATAGATAGACAGGAAGATATAACAACTAGTTTAGATATTACTTTCGAAGCTGATTGTGAAAATGATATTCCTTATCAAATTACCACCATAGATATTGAAGGTGGGGTTGCTCCTTATCAAATAATTTGGTCTAGTGGAGAAATTAGTGGAGATAATAATGAAACTATGACATCATCACAAAATGGTACTGTTTTAGTAGATGTTTTTGACTCACTTGGATGTCAAACACAAGTTATATTTGATATTGACTTATTTTCATTAGGGTCTCCAGGCTTTAGTTATTCATCTCCTGGGTTAATAGAATGCGAAACATTAGGAGTTGGAGATGTTATTCAATTTAATAATGCATCAACAGGGGATTATATTAGTGTTGATTGGAATTTTGGAGATAATGGATTAACTATTATTAATCAAGAAAACCCAACACATATTTATAATCAACCAGGCACATATGTTGTAACTCAAACTGTATATTATGAATATGGTTGTGTAGATGTTTACGAAGATGTACTTTATGTAACTGATGGTTATGGTTTGGTTCTTCCTAATACTTTTACTCCAAATGGAGATGGAATAAATGATACGATTAGACCTTGGTTTAAATGTATGACAAATGTTGAAATTAGCATTTATGATACATTTGGAAGTTTATTGTATGTTGAAGCTGGAGAGGATATATATGGATGGGACGGTTCAATAAATGGACAGATGGCTGAAAATGGTAATTATATTATAGTGGTAAGAGCAACTACATTATTTGGTGAAATAATTGATTTAAACGGACCAATTACTTTAATAAGATAATATTATGAAAAAAATACTTACTTGTTTATTGATATTCTCTTTGAAGCTTAGTTTTTCTCAAGACCCAATTTTTACACAATTTTTTATGATTCCTGAGACTCTCAATTCTGGTTTTACAGGTGCGTATGAAAGTACCAAAGCTGGCGTAATTCATAGGGTTCAGTGGCCAGGTCTTGATTTTAGTGTTAATACTCAGTTTGCACATATTGATAATTGGTTTGAGGAAATAAATAGCGGTCTTGGTATATCAATTCTAAACCATAAAGAAACACAAACTAGATATAATTTTACTCAAATCAACCTTAATTACGCATATGAAATTAAACTTAATGATACATGGTTTTTTAGACCAAGTATTTCGGTAGGTGTTGGTTCAAAAAACTTTGGGTTTCAAAATATTTTATTGGAAGATCAAATTAATGCTTTTAGTGGAATTATATCTACCACTTCTATAGATCCATCTATATTAGAAGATAATGTTCGATTTTTTGATTATAGTGCTTCCATTTTGGTTATGAAAGAAAGATCTTGGATAGGAGCAACAATTAGACATTTAAATAAGCCTAATATATCTTTACTTTATAATGAAAACACGGCATTGGATATGTTTATGTCTGTTCATGGGTATTTAGAATTGCCAATACTAAGAAGAGATTATAGTAGTAGATTTTATTTAACTGCTAATGGTATGAAACAAGGGGAATATAATAGACTTGATTTTGGTAGCCAGTATGTATATGACGAAAGATTTTCGTTTGCTATTTTAGCGGCAACTAACCCTATTAGAGTAAATCCTGACAGTCATTTTCTGACATCTGTAAATACAGTTTTTGGCATGGCTCACGAAGGTTGGAAATTTGGATACTCGTACAGCTTTAATACTACCAATATAGGTAAAACAGGGGGTGTGTACGAACTTTCTATTTCTTATGATTTTGAAAACAATTCAAATTGTTTTGGTTGTCCAAAATATTAAATTAAATAGAAGAACTGAAATAGTTATAATTAATTAAAAATAATATGAAAAAATCAATCTTAACATTAGTATTTGTTTTCTTATTTTTATTTTCTTATAGTCAATGTGATAATCCCATTTCAAAAACAATTAACTATAAGAATGGTACATCACAAGAAGTTGAGTATTGTGGAGCTACAGATGATAATAATGTTCCTAAAGGTCAAGGCACTATGACCTATAAAAACCCTGAATATCCAATTGATTTTAAAGAAGGTAATTGGGTGGATGGTGCATTGAATGGAGTTGGAAAAGTCGTTTACAGAGATGGCGATATATATGAGGGAATTTACGAGGGTGGTTTTATCATAAAAGGTACTAGGGTTTGGAAAAAAGAAGGATTAGAATATGTAGGTAGTTTTAAAGACACTAATTTTCATGGTGAAAATGGTGTTTATACCCAAAAATCAGATAATCAAATAATAATATCCATAGGCCAATTTAAAAATGGTCTATTAGTAGAAGGTGAAATTATGATTGAGACTGATTTAATAACCAAGACTCAAACAGGATCATTTTTTAATAAAGTATTAGACGATGGTGAAGAAATTATAAACGAAAAAAAATCTGGTGTAATTATAATCACTAAATATGAGGATGGAGATGGTACAGTGGTGTACAGAAATGATCAAAACTCATATAATCCAGCTGACATCATAGGGGGTGATACGTTTTCTGTAGTCAAATTGGATCGAAAGGGGTCTGTATCGGATGCCAGATTGGCTTATAATATTAGCTTAGAAATTGATGGCTTAAAAGGGGACTTTGTTCTTGATACTGGTGCTATGACTTTTAAAATTGGAAAAAAAATGTTTGAACGCTTAAAGACTCAAGGAATTGAATTTGTAGATTTAAATAAAAAGGTTATTTCCCGTGGCGTTGGTGGTATTTCGAATGGTAAAACAGTTATTCTTAATAATGTTAAGATTGGAGACTATGTACTAAATAATGTCGTTGCAACAGTTTCACTGGACAGTAACTTCTCCCTTCTTGGAACTGGGTTTTTATTAAAATTCTCTAATGTTAAGTGGGATATGAAAGAAGAAACATTGACAATATTTAAATAACAATTTATCTTACAATTAATTTAGAAATACTTGAGTTTCCCATCCTGAATAAGCATATCCTCTTCCTTCAATTCAGCTATTTCTAAACCCTTTAAACTCAAATTTAGGTGTATTAATAATTGGTAAATTGTAATTAATATTTTTTACATTCACATTTAAATTCAATATCCATTTTTTCTAATGATTAATAAAAAGTTATTTATAGTACTTGTTTTTATCGTCAATTCTATACATGCTAACAATTCGTTAGATAGTTTGTATATAGAATTAGAAAGAACAATGCAGAGTAGCTCTAATTATGATAATGATAAGGAGGGTAGGATTAACATACTTATAGCTGAACTAGCGATTGATGAGATCTCTTTTGAAAATGAACTCATTATAAGAAATAAGCTAATTGAAGAATATCAATACTATAATTTAAATAAAGCCTTTAAATATATTGAAGAGTACTTATCCTTATCTAAAAAGACAAAGAACAATGATTTTGAAACCAAAATATTATTGAAATTCACGGAACTCTTAATTTCATCAGGGAGGTATAAAGAATCTATTGATTTGTTAAACGAAATAGATCCAAAAAGTATGTCAGGACAGAATAAAATTGAATATTATACTAACTATGCCAGAGGATACTCTAGACTTAGTTACTACACTGTAGCTAATGAAAGTAAAAAACAGTATTCTAAATTATACAATACGTATAAAGATACACTGAGCACTTATTTTCAAGTAGATTCTGAACCGTATTTAAGACTTAAAGAAAAAGAATTAAGAGATGCTGGTCAAGCAGAAAAAGCCCTACAAGTAAATAATAAAAGATTAGAATTGACAAAAAAGTACTCTAGGGCTTATTCAATAATAAGGTTTGAAAGATCACTTTTAAGACAAGGTAATGATTATTATCAAAAAAAGAATCTTATACTTTCAGCTATTTCTGACATAAGATTATCTATAAAAGATAATGCCTCCCTTACCGATTTAGCAAAAATATTGTATCAAGAAAATGATTTAGAAAGAGCCCACCTCTATATAAATTATGCATATGAAGATGCTGAGTTTTATAATTCATTACACAGAAAAACTATCGTTTCTAACACATTGCCATTAATTACTAAGGCATATGAATACAGAAGCTCAAAACAAAAGACTGACTTAGAAGTACTGCTAGTTATAAGTAGTCTATTAGCACTGATCTTATTTATAACTATAATATATATATATAAACAAGTAAAAATACTATCTAGGACTAGTTCTAAATTGAAAATTGCTAATCAAGATTTAAACAATATTTATCAAAAATTATCAAGTTCAGATAGAGTGAAAGAGCGTTATTTAGGTACTTTTCTGAATTTGTATTCTGACTATATTAATCATTTAGATATGTATAGAAAAATGGTTAGAAATCATATTACTTCTAATAAATACAATGCTTTATTAGAGCTAACAAAATCCAAGCAATTAAAGGATAATGAACTTAAAATATTTTACAAAAATTTTGATGAAGCTTTTTTGAAAATATATCCTAATTTTATTGATGAATTTAAGAAACTTGTAAAAGAGGATTACAGACTTGAGATAACAAATAGTAAAGAACTAAATACGGAGTTGAGAATATTTGCCCTAATAAGACTTGGTATAAATAATAGCGCAAAAATATCTAAAATTTTAAGGTATTCAGTTAACACAATCTATAATTATAGAGCAACAGTTAAGAATAATTCAATTGACAGAGATAATTTTGAAGATTTAATAAAGAAAATTGAATAAAGTCATTAATTAACTATTTTTTTAATTAAAAATCCACTTCTTTAATTACGCTAAATACATTTAAAACACTGATAATCAATATATTATACCTATATTTTATTTTTATAAGTCCACTTTTTTTTCTATTAACTATAATCAGCTGATGATTATAGTTATTTTTACGTGATTATTAACAGATCTTTGATTATATAAAGTTTAAATAAAAAGCTATTATATCTTATCTTTGATTCTTTAAAAAAGTAAAGAATTATTCGTTTTAAACTTGTAGCATGTTAAAAAAAATTAATCTAAAAAAAGGTCTTTATTTTATTATCCTTTTTTCAAATATTATTTTCGCTCAATCGATATTAGTTACTGGAAAAGTAGTTGATAAGCAAGGAGTGCCACTTCCTGGGGTAACTATCCTAGTTAAAGGCACCGCTAACGGAGTATCTACAACCTTTGAGGGTAATTATGCTCTTAAAGCAGATACTGAAAGTGATGTTTTACAGTTTTCATATATTGGTTTTGAATCACAAAACATTATTATTTCTAACCAATCTATAGTTAATGTTATTTTACAGGAAAGCTTAGAGTCCCTGGATGAAGTTCAGGTTGTTGCATTCCAAAAGCAGAAGAAAAATAGTGTGATCGGATCTATAAACACAATAAACCCTTCTGAATTAAAAATTCCTTCATCAAACTTAACGAATTCACTAGCAGGAAGAATGGCTGGTATGATTTCTTATCAGACTTCTGGAGAGCCTGGCGCTGATAATGCCCAATTCTTTATTAGAGGTGTGACTTCATTTGGTTATGCAAATAATCCTCTTATTTTAATTGATGGCCTTGAGGTTTCAACAGATGATTTAGCTAGAATGGAGCCTGACAATATTGCTAGCTTCTCTATTATGAAAGATGCTACAGCTACTGCTTTATATGGTGCTAGGGGAGCAAATGGTGTTATTTTAGTAACTACAAAAGAAGGTAAAAAAGGTAAAGCAAAAGTTTCTTTTAGATATGAAAACTCTTTCTCAGCTCCAACTCAAACTAACGAATTTCTAGGAGGTGTTGAATATATGAACATGTATAACCAAGCATCAAGAACTAGAGACCCATCCGCACCACTTTTATACTCAATAAATAAAATTTATGGTACTGCAAATTCTCAAGATCAAAATATTTATCCTAATGTAAATTGGTATGATGAGTTATTTAAGGATCATACACTTAATAAAAAAGCAAATCTTAACGTAAATGGTGGTGGTGAGGTTGCACAGTATTACTTGTCTTTATCTCACAGTAATGATACTGGATTACTAAAAGTAGATCCTCTAAATAATTTCAATAATAATATTGATATTAATAGATCTAATTTACGAGCAAATATTAATATCAAATTAACGGAATCTACTAAGATTGCTGTAAAGTTCTATTCAGTTTTTGAAAGATACAATGGCCCTAGCAGTAGTGCAAATGACATATTCGGTAACGTTATGCAAGCAAATCCTGTTAACTTTCCTAAATATTACCAATATGAAAACAATTTAGGTTTTAATCATACTCTGTTTGGAAATAAAGGTAATGGAGGATTTCCAAATCCATATGCTGATATGGTTAAGGGATATAAAGACAGGTTTACAAACACAATTCTTTCACAAGTACAACTTGAACAAGATTTAGATTTCATAACTGAAGGTTTAAAATTTAGAGGTATGGCATCAGTAAGAACTTATGCTGAAAACGAAAACTCTAGAAGTTACACTCCTTTCTATTACGGAATGGCTGAAGTTGAAACTGAAGAAGGGTTACTTAATTATTTATATCAAATTCAGGAAGGAACTGAGTATTTAAACAGTCCGTCGATAAACAATTATAGTAATAGTAATTTTTATTATGAATTTACAACTGAGTATAACAGAATATTTGAAGAAAAGCATGAAATAGGAGGTTTATTAGTTTTTAACTTTAGTGAATCGTTAAATACAATAAGCGGGAGTAGCGATTTCGCATCGCTTCCATCAAGAAATATGGGTATATCTGGCAGATTTTCTTATAATTATGACTCTAGATACTTTACTGAATTCAACTTTGGCTATAACGGATCTGAAAAGTTTGCTGAAGATAATAGATATGGGTTCTTTCCATCAGTTGGTTTTGGATGGATTGTTTCAAATGAAGATTGGCTTGAAGAGTTGAACTCAAGTATTACACTATTGAAATTAAAAATAACTCATGGGAAAGTTGGAAATGATGGAATATCAAGTGCCAATGATAGATTTTTCTATTTATCGGATGTTAATTTAAATGAGGGAAATACTTCATATTCTTGGGGTTTAGATTATAGTAATTACAGTAACGGATATTTAATTTACAGATATTCAAACCCAAATGTCACATGGGAAGTTGCTGAGAAAACAAATTTTGGATTAGAATTAGAAATCAATAAAGCCTTAAATCTTCAAGTCGATTACTTTACAGAACATAGAAGTCAAATTTATATGCAAAGAGATTACATTCCAGAATCTATGGGATTAACTACAGGAATAAGTAGTAACCTAGGCGAGGTTAAATCTAAAGGAGTTGACGCATCAATTGATTACAATCAAGCATTTTCATCAGGATTATATATATCAGGAAGAGCAAACTTTACATATGCTACAAATGAAGTAATTGTTAATGGAGAGCCAAGTTATGAATTTGCTAATCTAAGTAGAATTGGTCATCCAGTTAACCAGCCTTTTGGATTAATAGCGGAAAGATTATTTATTGATGCGGAAGATATTGCTAACTCCCCAGAACAATTTAATGGGTTTTCTTCATCATCGAATGCATATTTGCCAGGAGATATTAAGTATACAGATTTAAATGGTGATGGTGTAGTTAATGAAAATGATATGACAGCAATAGGGTCTCCTCAAGTTCCTGAAATTATTTATGGTTTTGGAATCTCAGCAGGTTATAGAGACTTTGACTTGTCTATATTTATGCAGGGTGCAGCTAAAGTTTCATTTTTTATAAACCCAAATGATATTTCACCTTTTGTAAATGAAAGAAATGCTTTAAGTGTTATAGCAAATAATTATTGGTCTGAAAACAATCCTAATCCAAATGCATTTTGGCCTAGACTCTCTACTTATGCAATAAGTAATAATGAGCAGCAATCAACATGGTGGCAACGTGAAGGAGATTTTCTTAGATTAAAAAATGTTGAATTTGGATACACTATACCTGAAAAGTCAAGCGGTGTATTTAAAGGTTTAAATACTAGAGTTTATTTTACAGGTCTAAATTTGTTGACCTTTAGTAGATTCGATTTATGGGATACAGAAATGGGAGGTAATGGATTAGGTTATCCTCCTCAAAAAATATATAACTTAGGGTTACAAGTAAAATTTTAAGAAAAAAATTATGAAAAAAAATATAATACACCTTTTACTAATCTCTTTCACCTTTTTAAGTTGTGATGAGTATTTAGATATTGTTCCAGATCAAACACAAGAACTAGATTTGCTCTTTGATAGACAAGAATCAGCATATACAGCTCTAGCTACATGCTATAGTTATTTACCAAAAAATGATGACTTATATAGTTCTTATGTTACTGCAACTGATGCTTTAACCACACCCATTTCTAAAGAAACAGCTGGAATAAGGTTAATGAAAGGGCTTCAGTCATCTTCTAGCCCACTTATGAGCTATTGGTCTGGATATGAACGTCACGGATCATTATGGAGAGGAATTAGAAGTTGTAATATTTTAATCGAAAACATGGATAATGTGGTTGATATGACTCAAGAAGAAAAAGATTCTTGGAAAGCTGAAGCTCAGTTTTTAAAAGCCTTTTATCATTTCACTCTTTTAAAGTACTATGGTCCTATTCCAATAACGGATGAAAATCTTCCTATTTCTGCTAATGATGAAGAGGTTAGAGTAAAAAGAAATACAATTGATGAATGTATTACCTACATAACTGAAACAATTGATCTTGCTATTACTAATCTTCCTTTAAGAGTTTTAAATAATAATGATTTAGGTAGAATAGATCAGGTAATTGCTAAGTCTATTAAGTCTAGAGTTTTACTATTTGCTGCTAGTCCTTTATTTAATGGAAATAGTGAGTTTTACTCCGGATTTGTAAATTATGAAGGTGAGCATTTTTTCAATCAAAATTATGATATCAATAAATGGGAATTAGCTATGATTGCATCTTTGGACGCTCTTAATACCGCTATTGCGCAAGGTTCAGCTTTATATCAGTTTACTGATACCCCTCCAACTTTTGATACTGAAAATTACGAATATGAAGTTGTAAAAAAACAGTATGATGTTAGGTATTCAATTGTGGATAGATGGAATAATGAACTTATTTGGGGTCATTCAAATCCAGTAGGAACTAATTGGTGGCAATTACAAGCCGGTTCTTTAATGAAGAGTCCTACGTCTTCATCTGTTGAGGCCGCATGGCAATGGGTAGCTCCAACTTTAAGGTCCGCTGAATTGTACTACACAAAAAATGGACTTCCGATTGATCAAGACTTAACATTTGATTATAGTAACAGATATGAAGTTTCTACTATTACTGGCTCACAAAACCCCTATGCGCAGTTTGCACAAAGAACAGTAAACTTACACTTAAATCGAGAGCCAAGATTTTATGCTTCTATTGGTTTTGACAGAGGTTATAATAGAACTTGGGGTAGTATGTGGAACTTAAAAATGAGAAAAGGGGAGACTCATGGAAGAATTGCAAATACAAGTGATTATTTAATTACTGGTTATGCACTTAAAAAAATAGTTCACCCTGATTCTGAAGGGGATGGTTATGATAAAATAGTTCAATATTCTTGGCCCATTGTTAGATTAGCAGAGCTATATTTAAATTATGCTGAAGCAGCAAATGAATTTAGTGGACCTACTCAGGAAGTTTATGCAATGTTAAACTCAGTTAGAGAGAGGGCTGGCATAAAAACAATTGAAGAATCTTGGGGAGACCCGACCATTGCAGCTACCGTTAATAAACACACAACTCAAGATGGTTTAAGAGATATTATCAGACATGAAAGATTAATAGAGTTTGCATTTGAAGGTCATAGATATAATGATTTAAGAAGGTGGAAATTAGCTGAAAACTATTTGAACTCTCCTGTTAAAGGATGGTCTGTTGACGAAACCACTGAGAATGGATTCTATACACTTAGAGATGTAGGAAATAGATCCTTCAGTAGCCCTAGGGATTACTTACAGCCAATAAGCATTAATGAACTAACTATCAATACTAATTTAATTCAAAATCCAGGTTGGTAAAAAATTAATTTATATGAAAAAAGAAATAAAAAAAATAGTATTTCTATTTACAATCTTGTTATCATTTTCATGTCAAGAAAATGAAAGTGGAGATATTACAGCTCCTGGTAAATTAACTATCGATTCAATAACTCCAACCCATGGCGGTGGAATTATTTCATATATTCTTCCAGATGACACTGATATTTTATTTGTAAGAGCAGAATATACAAACACTCTTGGAGTAGATGTATTTAGAGTTTCTAGCGTACATAACAATGAAATTGAAATTTCAGGACTAAATCAAACTTCACCGGTTGAAGTTAGCTTGTATGTAGTGGATAATAATGATAATACATCACAAGCTGAAATAGCTAATTTTGTTCCGCTTGAATCCTTTATATATTTAGTTCAAGAAAGTATTGAAATTTATCCAGACTTAGGTGGGGTAAGAATAGAATGGGAAAATATAGAATCCAAAACAGTAAATGTACATGTTCATATCCAAAATGGATCTGAAGAAGAAATTAGAATTTTATCATCGAATAGTCCAAACGAAAATAGGTTTATTCGAGGGCTAGAAGCAACAGAAATGATTTTTTCCACCAAGGTTGAAGATTTTGAAGGTAACATTACAGAACTACAAGAAAAAGGGGTTTTTGCGCCTCTATTTGAAGAAGTTATTGATAAATCAAGCTGGAGCTTATTAAGCAGTCAATCGGTAAATGGAAATGCTTGGGAAGGTGCTACTGTAAATTTTTGGGATGATGTTATAGATACTACTGAGACAGATGCTGATAATAGTTATTTTATAATTTGGAGAGATCAAAATGGAGGTACTTTAAATTGGCCTTTAGATATTGTTGTTAATTTAAATAAAACTGTTAAAATTCATAGATTAAAAGTATGGCAAAGAGCATATTGGTATAATGGCCCTTCATCGACTAGTGCTTATTATTATCAAGAAGAAAACATGAAATCATTTGACTTGTTTGCTAGTAATAATGGACAGGAATGGACACTTTTAGGCCAATATGATATAGGTAATCCTATGGATGCAGAGGGGAATATTCCTAGTAGCGCAATGGAAGTTGCTGCGAATGGACATGATTTTGAATTAGATGGTGTTTCTGATGAGTTTAATTACTTGAAAATTTCTATCACATCAAATTACGGTAGTGATACATATTGTCATGGGTCTGAAATAACATTATACGGACTCGACAATTTAGACTAATGAAAAAAAGCACACTATTATTTTTTATCTTTTTAGTTTCTAATGTTTTTAGTCAAAATTTAACAAGTTTAAATAAAGACATTATAGATGAAAATGGCAATGAGGTTATTCTTCGCGCTGCAGGTCTTGGAGGATGGATGCTACAAGAACCATATATGTTTAATTACTCATCCGGAGCAAACACTCAACATGAGTTCAAGGAAAAACTTACTAATCTTGTTGGGAGCGATAATACTGAATTGTTTTTTGAATCATGGCTTGATAATTTTGTCACTGAGCAAGATATAGATTCAATAGCTAGCTGGGGTTTTAATAGCATTCGTTTACCCATGCATTACGAACTTTTTACACTATCTATTCAGCAAGAGCCAGTTCCTGGAGAAAACACATGGCTTACTAAAGGATTTGAAATGATTGATGAACTTTTAAGCTGGTGTGAAGCAAATCAATTGTATTTAATACTAGACCTCCATGCCGCACCAGGTGGGCAAGGTTATGATGCTGCTATTTCAGATTACAACTCTGCTTTTCCTTCTTTATGGGAAAGTGTAGAAAATAAAAATAAAACTATCGCGCTTTGGGAGCAGTTGGCCATAAGGTACAGTGACGAACCTTGGATAGGTGGTTATGATTTACTTAACGAAACTAATTGGGAGTTAGGTAATAATGAATTAAGAAATTTTTACATACAGGTAACAGATGCAATTAGAGAGTATGATGATGAGCACATTATTTTTATTGAAGGAAATTGGTTTGCTA
>Ga0209710_1001844_pt1 | contig 15485 bp, 8 predicted proteins | sample ArcticOcean_MG_C_5_FD_187436 | JGI IMG/M metagenome (GOLD analysis project Ga0209710, IMG submission 187436) | Marine microbial communities from western Arctic Ocean - ArcticOcean_MG_CB4_138 (SPAdes) (version 2) | ecosystem: Environmental > Aquatic > Marine > Oceanic | place: Arctic Ocean: Canada...
TAAAAAAAAAAGTGGGACACGGGATTTCACGTTTTTGGCCCGTTTTTCGTCCGTTTTTGGCCCGTTTTAGGAATCCCCCAACTCATAGTGAGATTTTAAAATAGCAAAGATCATATGGATAGGTAGGGCGCTATGCTTAAGTGTTTGGGAACAAAGAAAGCGAGCGCGCGCGCGCGTCATAAATCGTGCAGGTGTAAACAACATTAGATAGAATATAATATTAGATCATGCAGACCTCATGTACACATATATCATCAATGTCGTCGTCGTCGTCGTCGTCGTCGTCGTCTTTGATTAGTAGCAATAATAATAATACTACTAAGAACAAGTTATTAAGAGGAGGAAGATTATTACCCTCCTCTTTAACAACAACAAAAATATCTCGCCATGATTACTATTACTGTAATAATAGTTTACCAAAGTCTCGAACAATAACGAATAATAGTAATAGTAACAAAAATAACAAAAAGAAAATGATGATAAGTAAAGCGACAGTAATAGCAAACGACATCAATAAGCAAAACAAAAGAGGAGAATTAGTCAAAGTGAACATGAACAGAATCGACGCCAAAGTCGAGTGGTGGACGAAAGATGCTTCACCTAATATGATTGATATAACAGGGACGCCGCAACTTTTAGAACAGTTGTGTAATAATCAGGACAAACTCGTAGTCGTGGATGTTTACGCAAAGTGGTGCGGAGCCTGCAGAGCTTTATATCCAAAACTATGCAAGATGGGAAGACAATTCGATGGAAACACGATAATCTTAAAAGTTAACTTTGACGAGAACAAGGCGATGTGTAAATCTTTAGGCGTGAAAGTTTTACCGTACATGATCATGTACAAAGGGAGTCAAGGCAGAGTGGAGGAGTTTTCGGTTTCAATTTCAAAGATTAAAATGCTTCGAGAAAAGTTGGAAATGCATACGTTAGATATCCCCATGGACGAGAAAGAAGAATGTAACTTAGCAGAGTTTGGAGACTCTGTTTGGGGCGACGAAGAAGACGACATCTCCGAAGACGCACCAAGAGATGCAGAAGGAGCGGTTGAAACAAACCTATCCGAAATGAGCAAATGATGTGATGAAGAAGAAAACTTTAATAAGCCCTTGAAAGTAGTATTTTTATAAAAAAATCTCATACGTCTCACTTTCGAGATATCCTTGTCTAGACAACAAAGCCGTACCATAGGAAGCTTCGGTATATTCGCTCGCGACGACATCGACGACGTTTTCTTCCTCCTTTTCAGCATCGTCGTAATCGTTTATTTGACTCGAAGATGTCATTGTTCTTGTTCCTGTTAAACAAGTGCTTCGTATTTTACACCAAGATTCATTCGCTGCGCCTCCACCGGATGTATATACCTTCGCTACTTTTTCTGACGCTCCCATCATGTTCGCGTTATCGTAACATCGCTTTTCAGCTTTTGCAATCGAGACGAAAATTTTGCACAAAAAAACTGCCTCATTACCATCGCATTTCGTTCTCTCGTGTTCGCATGTTTTAACCGCATCGCTTACTTCTAATCCAAAATCACCGCCACCGCTACTTTTGAAGAAATCTGCTTCTCGCACGTTGTACTTTGAATAATAATTTTTTAAATCATCGTTGAATATCTTGCCCTCTTTGATTTGTTCAGTCAACGTTTCAAGCTCATCGTTTGAAAAAAACGCACGCAAAATGTTCCCGCCAGTATTACAGGCGCCGCCTACTAACCAATATTGATTACTAATTTTGTGAGAGTATATCCCAACCGAACCATCGTCTACGCGAGTTTCACTGATTAGTTTCCAGGCTAAAGTTGAGCCGAGAGACGTGCACGCGTCTCCTGGTTTATTTGCACCCGAAGCAATAAACGCGGCGACTGAGTCTGTTGTCCCAGTGACGACGACACAATTTGGATTCGGAAGTAATTGTTTTCCGCGTTTGCTTTGAATCGGTCCTATGCGAGTACCCGGAGGCAACACTTTCTTCGGCAACGCGTGAGCAAAAGGTAACTGTAGCATCCATTCAGGGTACGATTCAGATCCAGGATCGAAACCAAGTTTCAAAGCGTTATTGAAATCGGAAATGCCAACCATATCTTCGTGTAATTTATAACTTAACCAATCTGCGTGATGCAAAAGTTTATAAGGCGATGATGATTTTCGTCCGTCTTTCGTAGTACTTTTACTATGATTTTGATTTTGATGATGATTTTCTTCTAAACTACCTACATTAGCATCGTCATCATTTATCGTTGCGTAATAATGAGCGAGTTTACTCAACGCAGAAGTGCTGCTTCTTGTGACGTGCCCATTTGGCGCTCTGTTCGCTCCGGCGAGGAACTTCGCTCCGCTTTCAAATTTTTCGTTGTACATCATCGCCTTGAACAAAGGTTCGCCGTTTTCGGGATTTACGATTATGACCGTTCCGGACGTTCCATCGATCGCTACTGATACGATGAGTTCTCTGATCTCTAAAGGGATATTTTCGAGACTATGCCAAAGCGCACTCTCCCAAATATCGGTCATCGTTTTATTATTTGTTACTTCATCACACTTTTCTTTTTCTGCTTCTGCTTCTTCGCGAATATCAGTATATTTCACTTGTGTCTCAAATTTCTGCGAACCACGTTCGTTGATTATTGATATGCGACAGCCAGAGGTTCCGAAATCTATGCCCATAAATAAGTCCTCTCTCTTCGTTTCTTTCGTATTACTTTTATTCTCAAAAGAAGAAGAAGCCATCATCATCGTCTTCTTCATCAGCTTATTCTTATTCTTATTAATAATAATTTGATGATATTGTAGTCTTCGCAGTCGTCGTCGATGATTATGATTATGATTATACGAACTTATTCTTTTATTAGTAGCAGTAGAACTACTAAAGGACATCTAGTATACGTGAATAATAATTTTAAAGTTCGTTACTCGTATATAATTTTAGCGTCATGGCACTACCAACGGCCCCTACCAAACGACCAACAGTGACTAACAGACGGCTGATAAATTGAGAGTAATGTCTAGTACGGCTACGGCTGTTTTTCTTGCTTTTTTGCTGCCCCTCTTACTCTTACATTTACAGCCTCTTTCATTTTTTGTCGCAGCAGCCATCAGCAGTGCCATCAGTGCGAAAACGGAAAACGAAAACGCTTATTTTATTCTTCCTTTTGAAATACGCACAAAATCGAGATACTACACCATCATCGAAGCATTGAGCGAGTGTGTGAGTGAGTTTGAGAGAGCACGACTCATCTCTCTCTCGCACACACACTCTAGGAGTTATCACACGCAAACACGAGTACGCTTACTATTCTTTCACGGTTTCCATGTACATCAAAAGCTAGAGAGAGAGAGAGAGAGAGATAATAATCGTTCATCGTCACCAGTCGTCGGTCTTCACATTTTTCATCAATACCATCATCAGCATAAGTCACAATCGCACGCACTCAAAGAGCGAACTATTAACTAACACATTACTCTATTACAATAAAACAGATATGACGATGACTTCGAACGCAGAGTTCGAGAACTACGTGTTCAGTCGTGGAGGGAATCGCTTGATTCGTACTATCCTCATTGCATCAAACGGACGTAGGTTTCTTCATTTTATTCATTTTATTTTTCCTATTCTCGTTCGTCCAAACAGTTCGTTCGTTTGACACACACGCACACACGAAAGAACTTCTTTTGCGCGCACGAGCGCGCGTGCGCCTTTGATACATACGTATAAACCTACTAAAAAAATGACTAACCAACACCTCATATATATATATATATGTTCATATTAATTAGTTGGCGCAACGAAGGCTATTCGAAGTTTACGTTCGTGGGCATACGAGACTTTCAAAACGCAGGACGTCTTGCACCTCGTTTGCATGGCAACTGAAGACGATTTAAGAACAAACGCAGAATATATTAGATTAGCGGACGAATACGTAATCGTCGAAGGAGGGTCGAACGTTCATAATTTTGCAAACGTTGATTTGATTGTAAAGATTGCTAGACGTTGTGGCGCAGACGCAGTGTGGCCAGGATGGGGACACGCGAGCGAAAATCCAAAACTCCCAGAAGGGTTGGCAAATCACAACATCGCGTTCCTTGGACCGCCGAGCTCGGCCATGGACGCCGTTGGTGATAAAATTTGCGCAAATATTTTAGCACAATCATGTGGTGTTGAAGTCATCCCTTGGTCTGGCTCAGGTTTAACTTTAAGCGAAAATGGTAATGATATAAGCAGCAAAACGTGCTCAATTCCAGACGATTTACTCGAAAAAGCTACAATAAACGACATCGAGCGAGCTTTAGGTGTTGTTAATGAGTCAATAGGGTATCCCGTTATGATAAAAGCTTCCGAAGGAGGTGGTGGTAAAGGTATTCGAATGGTGCGCAACGACGCAGAGTTACGCACGGCGTTCCCGCAAGTACAGCAAGAAGTCCCTAATAGCCCGATTTTCATACAAAAACTATCGCAAAATTCAAGGCACTTAGAAGTACAAATGGTTGCGGATCAATACGGTCAAGCAATAGCTTTGTATGGGCGCGATTGTTCAGTGCAACGACGGCATCAAAAAATTATCGAAGAAGGCCCTATTACTGTCGCACCAAGAAAATTATGCGAGGAACTGGAGCGCGGCGCAGTGCGTTTGGCCAAAAAAGTTGGATATTCTGGTGTCGGCACTGTTGAATATTTATTCAACTGCAATACTGGGACATATTCTTTTCTAGAGGTCAATCCAAGGTTACAAGTCGAGCATCCAGTGACGGAAACTATAACTGGCGTGAATATTCCAGCCGTACAACTCCATATCGCCATGGGCATTCCATTACATAAGATACCTCACATTCGCAGATTTTATGCGCAAAGTGACGTCATGGGAGTTAGCGCCATTGATTTCGATAGCGCAAAACCGATTCAACCGATTGGACACTGCATTGCTGGGAGAATCACGGCGGAAGATCCGGATAGTGGATTTAAACCAACCTCCGGAGCTATTCACGAGTTGCATTTCCGTGCAACGACTGGCGTCACAGGGAATTTCTCGATTGGATCAGGCGGTGGCGTGCATCAATTCGCCGATTCGCAGTTTGGCCATATATTCGCCCACAGAGAAACTCGCGAAGAAGCTTCAACTGCGCTCGTCCAAACGTTATCTGAATTCTCCGTTCGTGGAGAAATCCATTGTAATGTGAAATATTTGATGACTCTACTCGAAAAAGATGATTTCAGAGCGAACACGCACGACACCGCTTGGTTAGACGGATTAATAGCAATTGGCGACCGATCACCGGAGCTCCCTAATCATGTCGTTATTGCATGTGGTGCCGTCCTTAAAGCATCGGCAGAGTCGAAAAAACTCGAAGAGCAAGTTGTGCAATGCTTGCGAAGAGGTGTTCCTCCCGAGATTTGGATGGCAAACTTGAGCGAACACTCGTTCGAGTTGATCTATAAAGACATCAAATATTGCTTAAAAGTTTGCATGGGATCAAAGTCATCGTTCTATATTTACATCAACGGACGAATGCTCGCAGCAGAATCATTACAACTATTCGATGGTGGCTTGAAGATCATTTTAAACTACCGCTCGCATACGGTGTACCCGGAAGAGTCTAAAGTCGGGATGAAAATCCACATCGACGGCCATCCGTGCTTCTTCCCAGAAGATTTCGACGCCTCAAAACTTTGCGCGAATAGCACCGGTAAACTTGTGAAATTTCTCGTACCAAATGGTGGTAAATGCAAAGTGAATGAGGCGTATTGTGAAATTGAAGTCATGAAAACGGTCATGCCTTTGATTTCGACAACTTCTGGTATAGTCACGCACGTTGCGCAAATCGGTTCGCAGCTCGAAACGGGTGACGTCTTGTGTTCTGTTATAGTCGACGACCCCAGTTCTATGAAGCTCACAAAACCATTCGAGGGAGATTTCCCGGTTTCAAAACCACGCAAAAGTACGGTATGTGCGTCCGGGTCCCATCTCGACAGGTTTTCAAGAAATTCTGGAGCGATGATTCAGCTACTACAAGGGTATCACTTTGACGGTAACCCTTTGGAAGAGTTATTCGAAGTGCTTGGAACGATGGAGTTAGTCGTCGAAGATTTTAAAGAGACTCGAGACGCCATTGCGAGTCGATTAGGAGAGAAAGCTACGAAAGATTTACAGCTAATTGCGTACGATATAGAGTCCTCGCAATCATCTCAAGCGGGATCGATGAGATATACAAACACCGTCACCGCCGCAGTGCAAAACGTTAGAAAAATTATTCAAGAACAAGACGGAGTCTTTGCTCCTTTGATTAAATTCTGCGAGCGTCACGAGGGTGGTTTGTATTCATCCAAAGCGCGAGTATTAACCGGATATATTGAAGTATTTTTAGATATCGAGGAGACTTTTGCCTCGTGCGCTTCGTTTGAAGATGCGATCATGCTATTGAGAGAGAAACACCGCGACGATGTCTTTGCGGTGACTCAATATGCGCACGCTCACGTCAAGTTAGAGCGTAGATCGGATTTAATTGTACGAATATTAGATCATATCGCTGATAATGGGTTCATGGACATCAGTGCGTGCCATTCAGCGGTGCACAGGTGCATGAATCTCGTAGGGAAAAGGCACGAAAAGCTTTCGCAGCGCGCGCGCGAAATTATTGTGAAAAAACAAGAAATCTCTAGACAATCCAGACGTGAAAAAATGGCAGCTGAGCGCTCGAGAGTGCGCAGAGAGGAATCTTTTGCTTCGTTCACACAGCTATCGTTGAACGAGTCGTCCGATCAAATAGTCGCCGGCGGCGGTGGAAGCCATTCACGCTCCAACTCGCGCGGTTTGCGCAGCGCTGGTTCTCTTTACGGTTCAGAATTAGATTTACAATCGATGATATCTGAAGATGAATCATCACTTTCATATACTGGTGGTGGTGAATCGACACCGACGAATACGACGTCTGCGGCATCACAACAAACGTTTTCTAGAAACGTTGGAAGAATATTCTTGGATAAGCAAAATACGCTTTCGCGATTGGAATCTTACGATAACATGGCAGAAATAGAAAATCCACACTTGCAATATAACTGGGATTCCTTGTTCGACGGTGTATCCGAAACTGCTCGTTTTGATGCTATTGCAGCGCTCTTTCTATCGACGGGTATTGATTTGAAGAAGATTCCAGGCGCTGATCCAGAGCCTTGTCGCTCGGAAATGACCGTTACGTGCGTTCGGTTAAACGGTGCAGAGTCAATTGTGTTATTCGCTCCTTCGTTAGGCCAAGCCGTTGCGGCATTGCCAGAGGCTTCTGATTTGGAGCCGTCCGAGCTCGCTTTCGTTATTTCATATCCTAGATTAGTCGGAAGAGATGAAAAAGAGGTCCACGCCGCTGCCGCTGCGTTTGTCACCGGGCAACACCTCGCTGGAGCTTTCACTACATCGACAATCAAAGTTAGTGTTACTCTTTTATCGCTCGATGCTCGACCGCATCACTTTGCATTTAAGCGTTCTGGCTCTGCGGCTTCTGGTCCGGACGGTTTCGAAGAAATGCGTGCCGCGAGCGGTTTCTGGCCCCACGTCGCCTCTCACATGGAGGTTGATAGACTCGATCCTTTCGAGAAGATTGAGTGCGTCGGTAAATTAAACTCGAGAACTCGACAAAGAAACCCGAACTTTGTGACACCTTCTGATTATTCCATCGGTGTATTTCTCGCCGAAGAAGCGCCAAGAAAACCGGGCCACAAGCAACCACAGAGAGATCGTCGTGTCTTTTTGAGAGCAGCCGTTTACGATAAAGATTTGCTATTAGTGAATTTTTCTCCAAATCCAACGCCGAGACCATCGAGGGTATCGTATTCAGATTCTACGGTTTCAACGGATGACGCGCCGTTCCTTCCTCCAGAAGATTCTGTTTTGGCAGATGTTTTAGGATCTCTCGAACTCGCGGTCGGGTCGAATCAAACGGCTTGGAACCACGTTTTCATCCATCTTGTTGGAGCGGACGACAAATTAGATTTACCTCACGTCGAAAGCGCAATCGATTCTTTTGTGACTTTAGCATTCGCAGATTTGAAGCGATTGAAAGTTGTCTGTGTCGAAGTTCGTGTGGGTGATTCTGGATCCGTCGTTGCTTTGAACACGTCGGGATTAAAGTTCAAGATACAAACTTCTCTGGATAGGGGTGTTCCTGAACCGCATCCGCTGTTGAACTTGACGCAACGCAAAAGAATGGTTGCGCAGAACTTATCGTCAACGTACGTATACGATTTCCCGGAAATTTTTGCCAACATCCTTCACGAAGAGGGCGGAGGCATATCCGCAATCATCGAACTCGCTCTTCAAGGTGGGTCTTATTCTGGAGGCGTTTCCGGTGCTGGTCCAACATCGCCCCGCTCTTCTATTGGATCGATTTTAGAAATACTACCAGGTCAAAAGCGCAAATTAATTCCAGCAAATAGGCCAGCTGGTCAGAATGATTGCGGTATGGTGTGTTGGAAGCTTACTTTAAATACCAAGGAATATAAAGAAGGGCGAGATGTCATTTTAGTGTCGAATGATATCACGCATATGTCCGGTTCACTTTCACCTCCAGAAGATGCGGTATATAGAGCAGCTATGGATTTATCAATTGACTTGGGTATACCTTGCGTATACGTTGCGGCAAACTCTGGTGCGCGAATCGGTCTCGACGAAGCCGTGAAGGCTGCTTTCCAAGTATGTTGGATCGACGAGAAAGATCCGCGTAAAGGATTTAGATATATTTATTTATCTGAAGATGATTACGAAATGCTTGGAGCGAATGGTCGAGTAAAAGGAACGCGGCTACTTGATGATAATGAAGTTCGATACGCTCTTACTGATATTTGCGGTGGCCAAGGCGTTGAATGTCTTCAAGGATCTGGCGAGATTGCAGCCGCAACGTCTCGCGCGTATCAAAACATCGTCACGATTGCTTACGTCACCGCGCGTTCTGTCGGTATCGGCGCGTATTGTTCGAGATTATGTCAACGCCTTATTCAACATCAAGAAGCTCCTTTGATCTTGACTGGAGCGAGTGCTTTAAATAAAGTTTTAGGACGCGATGTGTACACGTCGAATGCTCAAATTGGCGGGCCCAAAGTTATGGGGTCAAACGGGGTTTCTCACATCGTCGTCCCTGACGATGTGCAAGGGGTTAAATCCATTTTAAATTGGCTTTCATACGTACCTGCTAGTACTGGTGGCGCACTTCCTTTCTATCGCACTCCTTTATCGCCCGACTTTGATGATTATGAAGAACGTCATCGTGAAGATTCAATTCACAGAACGTTGATATTTGATCCTTCTGCTCAATCGCCGTACGACCCGCGAGAAATTTTGCGCGACTTTTTTGATGAGAATTCTTTCACAGAAGTTATGGCGGATTGGGGTAGAACCGTCGTTACAGGTCGCGCGAGGCTTGGAGGATTGCCAATAGGTTGTGTCGCCGTCGAGACTAGAACTGTGAGTAAAACGATTCCCGCCGATCCAGCGTTCCCTGGCGCGCAAATAGGTGAAGAGACTCAAGCAGGGCAAGTTTGGTTTCCAGATTCGGCCTTTAAAACCGCACAAGCGATTGGTGATATGAACAGAGAAGGACTACCACTAATTATTTTTGCAAATTGGAGAGGATTTGCTGGTGGCTTGCGCGACATGTACGGAGAGGTGTTGAAATATGGAGCGTGTATCGTTGACGCTTTAAGAGAATTTAGGCAACCTATTTTCGTTTACATACCTCGCGGTGGCGAATTAAGAGGAGGCGCTTGGGTAGTTATTGATTCATCAATTAATCCTGAACAAATGGAATTCTACGCGAGCGATGGCGCGAAGGGTGGCGTACTCGAGCCCGAAGGTATTGTCGATATCAAGTTTCGTAATGATGACCTTATGAAGACGATGAAGAGAACGGTGAAATCTCTTGAACATACTAGCCATCTTCAAAAGCAGCTCACGCCGACGATGAAGCAGCTCGCGGTTCACTTCGCATCATTGCATGATACTCCTGGTGTCATGTTGCATAAGAGAGCGATTAAATCAATCGTTGAATGGGAAACTAGTCGCGAATTCTTTGCGATACGTTTGCGAAGACGCGTTTGCGAAGAACGTATTAAACGATTTCTTAGGAAGGAAGCAAAGCGTGAAATTACGCTGGAGGAAATGCGTAGCTATTTATGTGAACTTGAACACGTCATCGATAGCGTTGTTGATGCAAATGACGGTCCAGTTGAGCCGGAAAAGATTCAAGCGGTTATTGAATTCATTGCAAACATCTCCTATTAGGTATGTTTTATCAAAAAATTTTTCACTTTGTATTAAAATTTCTTTATCTAATAAGACTGTATTGATTGTAACAAATTAAGACTACGCGCAATTTGTGCCCCGACTTTTGCATTGTTCTTTACCAACGCGATATTCGTACTTAAACTTGTTCCATTCGATAGCTCTGCGATTCGTTTCAAAAGAAAAGGTGTAACGTTTCTACCAACAATTTTTTTCTCGCGAGCTTCTTCTAACGCTACGGTCGTACATCTTTCAATTTCTTTCCCGGTTGTATTTTCATATTGCTCAGGAACGGGAACGGCGAATAATATACCGCTATTTAATTGCATTTGATTTCGGCAATTAATTAAATGCGCTGCCTCTAAAGAGGAGTAAACACTCGTCGATGGTTTGAATCCAGAATCGCGTGTGAAAAAGGCCGGGAATGCATCGGTCTCATAACCTACAGTGGTTACACCATACGTTTCTAATACTTCTAAGGTTTTACCTATATCTAAAATCGATTTTACACCGGCGCAAACGACACATGTGTTTTTTGCGCGCGAGAGCTCGGTTAAATCGGCGGAAATATCAAACGTTTGCTCGGCGTCGCGGTGCACTCCGCCAATCCCGCCTGTAACAAACACGTAAATCTTAAACATGTCTGCAATGAGCAGAGTCGCTGAAACCGTCGTCGCACCTAAAGTCAAGCGATTTATTTTTTTCGGTTCAATCTTTGCGTTTGCTAAAATTGGCGCTACATCGCGTCTCGAGACCTTTGCGACTCTTCCCTTCTCTCCTTCTTTACCTAATAAATCAATTTCTTCTTCGCTTAAGCCTATTTTTATGAATCCGTCGATAATAGCAATAGTTGCTGGAACACATCCATGCGATCTGATGATCTCTTCAACTTCTAAGGCGCATATCTTATTTTCCGGATACTTCATTCCATGGGAAATTATAGTCGACTCCAAGGCAACGATAGGTTTATTCTCCCTCATAGCGGCTTGCACTGCGTCGGAAATAATTACGATCGATGAAGAATAAGAAGAAGAAGGAGAAGAAGAAGGAGAAGGAGAGGAGCATACGTGTGATTTCAATGAAGAAATTCTTCTCCGTGCGGCTATTTCGTTATCATTATTCTTGTCATAATCATCAGTCATGTTTACTGCTTTTGATGGTAATAATAATATTAATTAATTACTGGCGCGTAGCAATGAGAGGAATAAATACCTAATATAATAAATTAATAATCGCTACAATTGTACAAGTACAGCACTAAATTTGTAAATCATCCATCATCATCCATCACTTTACGCACGTGCTCAACAGAAACTTTGAAGAAAAAAGAAGTCATGGAAAACGATAATAGTAATAATAGTAATAATAATACTCATAATAACGATACATATGTCGTTTTGTATAAATGGCCATCATCATCATCGTCATCGTTATCTACTACTACTATTACTAAAGAACTTTCGTTCGATTTAGAGTGTTTAAGATGTGAAACGTTCATCAGACTTGCAGAAGTTCCTTTCGAATGTGAGTCATGTCAAACACCATCTTCTTCGCCATCATCGGTTTTACCATGTTTAGAGGTTGGATATGGAGAAGATACTATTGTTGGCGGTTCGGGAGATGAGATTAAGAACGATTCAAAAGTCGCTACGTATCGCATATTGCATCACTTAAAAAACGAAAGAAACATCGATTTGAACAGAACTTTAAGTCAAACTGAAAAGGCGAGAGATGTATGTTTGAGCGCAATTGCGAATGGATTGCTCAAAGAAGCGTGCGATTATTTCACGTGGACGCATGAGAAGACTTTCATTGAACGGACGCGAACACTATATGGAGCAAAATATCCGTTCCCGCTGAATAGAATCGTTCCGAATAAGATGAGAGAAAAGCGAGGCGTTTCTACGTGCGATGAAATTAAGGCGCGAGTTTTAGCCAATCAAGCGTTTGAAGTTATAGAAACCATGCTCTCAGATAATAATGAGAGCGATGTTTTCGCTTTGGGCAAGAAGAAGCCAACAAATTGCGATGCGGACTTATTTGCTGTTTTATATTACGTTGTTTCCTCATCGTTTACGGAAGAGTTACGTTCTGAGTTGAAATCGTTTACGAAAGTTATTAAATACGTCGAGGCTGTGAAACGACGTGTCCTCGCTCACAAACCGTTAAATGGTAATGACGATGAAGCAAACGCAGGAGTGGAAAGAAAAATCGACCCGACGACATGGAGAGACGGCGCGCGACGGAACAAACAACAAGGATGGACTGCAAAGGAAACAAAGAAGAAGTTGACACCGGAAGAGAGGAGGATGAGGAGACATGCAGTGTATTCTGTTCTTTTTGCGATTTCATCAGTCGTTGCATTCATAATGTTTAGCCCAGGGATGACTTTGATGGTAGAAATGGATGATGTAGCAGGAGAACGAGAAGAAGAAGAAAAGAGGAATGATGATGATGTCGTCGTCGTCGAAAACGAGAACAAGAACTAAAGAAAAGGTGATTTAGCGCTCGCAACGGTGAAACAGTAGCGATATACTTCTTACTTCAATTAGATCGGGTTATTAATTATATGAACGACTATGATCCTGGTGCTGGTAACGCGCTCGAGTTCAGGTGTATCTTGTCAACATCTTCGGCGTCAATTTGTTTTAAGCCTATAGCTAAATGTCTGTTTGGACCTATGTTTTCTTCGATTGCTTGCTTTTCTTCGTTTCTTTTAAACTCGTTATATGCTATTAGCGATTTTGGCTCCTCTCGTTTGTTCTTTTCCATAGTTCTCGTGGCATCGTTCCAATCACGAGAAACGCCAGGAAGACCTCGTGTATTCCAGATTCCTCGGTTTCGTTCAAGTTCTCTCGTTTCTTCTTTCATTCTATTGAGCATTTGAACCTGTTCGATATTTTCAAAGTCAACGCGTTTCTCAAACTCTTCTAATTTTTGTTTTAATTCATCTCTTCTCGAATCGATGACTGAAGCACCGAATACTTCCGGGCCTCTCGGTATACCAACTCTGCGATCATTCTCATCGCTATAATGATTGTTGTTATAATCAGAATCTTTTAGTATATTATTACTCATAGTTAATATATACAGTCATGGAATAATGGAGAACTTTCGTTTGTTTCTTCTTCTTCTTCTTCTTCTTCTTCGCGTGATCTTGAAAAAGGGGAGAAAAACGCATTTGAAAACGCTTCTTCTTTTTACAATATCAATACATTAAAAAAAAAGAGATCTCGCATCAAATTAAAAACGCTCTCACAGAAAGAAAGACGTTAATTAACGACTATATATAATGACAAAATCAGATTCAGAAAGCGAAAGCGACGAAGAAGAGTTTGAGAAAGGCCCTGACATCTTCGAAGCCGCGGCAGACGAAGAAATCAAAGAAGAGCATTGGTACTAATTTTTATATTTTTCACACACAATCCTAATATGAGTTACAAATTAATATACAGGGAATATCACATGCGTAAGAACATGAACGAAGGTCAAGGAGACGCCGTGTACCGTAATCTTAATTACAAACCAGTCTGTAATTGTATGCCAGTATGCAAAGACGGATGCATGAATGCGTATTGGATGTGGACGAAGAAGTAGATTATTGTTTTTTTTAATTTCGGCAAATATCGCCCTTGATCTTCACCAGCTCTTGCAGCCATGTGATTAACAAACACACAATCTATCTTTCACGAAATATCGTCTTGAACGTTGAATCGTTTTTTAATTAAATAATTATTTTTGCTGGCCAAACGATTCAGGCATCAACGACGTATCATTTCAAATAGCTCTTTCGAAAACTCTGCGTGAATTTCGGGATGCATCGTTTGTGTAATTGCGCCGCACAAGGTGATAAACAACGCACACGTTAATGTTCCGTAGAGTAATTTATATTCCGATTCTTTCAACTCCCTGTTGAATTCCCCTCTATAAATTACGCAAATGTAAAATCGAAACGCAAACATACACGCAAACGTCAACGGTAATCTTACCAATAGTGGTGGAGTCGCAGCTACATTCATTAAATGAGCTTCGAGACTAAATGCGTCACCAAACACTTGCGCTGGAGCGTACAACAAAAATGTAATAAACGTCTGCTCTAACGTCTTCTTCTCGTTTTGCTTTTCTTCGTCGAAAGACCGCATGTTATATGTTCCTTGTAACGCACTGAAACCGATCCATGTGAACTGCCACAATGTCGTTGATATCATCGAAGCGATTGAAGTTGTCGTTGGCATATCAATTGGCGCTAACCATCCTGGGAAATCAGGCGATACAGAGACTTGACATACTCTACTGATCAGCTCGAGGATCCAAAGGAGAGTTGCGTCGCCTACAATCAATTGCAAGTCGTCGAACATGATATTATTTGAATCATTATTATTATTATTATCATTATTATTATTAACTCCTCTGCATAAAACTACTATTTCATAGTGATGTTTCCTATTATTATTATTATTATTATTGTTATTATTATTGTTTTTGACTTGTCCGTAATTAATCGTGCTCCTTTTTCTACTTTGAAAAGAACAAGAAGAGATGACTTTGCTTCTTCGAGCATAATGATAACGATGAGGAGAAATCTGCCGATGTTGCATCATTTATTTAATCATTCATTATTGATTCATCTATCATTCCTCGCGTTTTCATCATACGATTAAACTCTCTCTCTTTCTTCTTTTTTTGTGTTGTTATTGTTGTTTTGTTCAAAATAAATCCTTATTACGACAGTACGTGTATTACATCGCGCACATAAATCATGTATTCGTCTATTAATAATAATAATCTCCCTATTCAATTCAGAACAATGCGTACGATGATGAATAATAGTACGATGATGATCGTTAATAGAAGAACGTTCGCAACTAAAAAAAAGACTGCGACGACGAATAAGTTCGGTGAACGAAGACAGTTTGAGAACGAATTCGAAGAAAGGAACGAAGAAAGGAGAAGATATAATAATAATAATAATAACAATAATAATAATAATAATAATTCTGGACGAGATGACTTTAATAACAACAGAAGATCTTCATCGTCTGAGTTCAGTCGTAGTAGTGGGAGATTCAGTTCGGCGGCTGGAAGAGGCCGTGGTGGACGACAACAATTTCGAAACGATAGCCGCCAAGGAAGAGGAAGAGGTGATGGTAGAGATAAAAAAGAACAAGGAGGGACAATAAATCCATTCAAGGTAATGGTTGGTAATCTTTCATATAGTACGACG
>Ga0209710_1001849_pt1 | contig 15459 bp, 32 predicted proteins | sample ArcticOcean_MG_C_5_FD_187436 | JGI IMG/M metagenome (GOLD analysis project Ga0209710, IMG submission 187436) | Marine microbial communities from western Arctic Ocean - ArcticOcean_MG_CB4_138 (SPAdes) (version 2) | ecosystem: Environmental > Aquatic > Marine > Oceanic | place: Arctic Ocean...
GCACCTGCTACTAATACTTTAGGCATGTTTAATTTTGCAATACCTTCAATTACATCATAATCTAAAAGTCCGTCCTCGCCTACTCCATATGTAACTGCTCGATAAAATTTACCACTAAGTGTTGGCGGTGCACCATGTGACAAATGTCCACCACTTGCTAAATCCATACCCATTAACACTTGACCTGGTTTCATAAATGCTTGATATACTGCTGTGTTTGCTCCAACTCCGCTATGTGGTTGTACATTGGCAAATTCGCATCCATATAACTTTGTTACATTATCAATAGCAAGTTGTTCAATTTCATCCATATGTTTACAGCCGTTGTAATATCTTTTGCCTGGATATCCTTCTGCATACTTGTTTGTAAAAATACTACCACACAAATCCATCACGGCTTGACTTGCATAATTTTCACTTGCTATAAGCTCTACTGTAGTATTTTGTCTTGTTTGTTCTGATGCAAGTATCTGCTTAATATTATCGTACATTTATTTTTTATCCATTATTTTTTGTAGTTTTAACTCTTTGCCAACTATCTCTCTTAGCTCAAGTCCATTTCCGTATGGATCCATATTTTCATATTTTGTTAGACAATCACGTGCATTAATATCTTTCCAGATTTCCTTCTTACCATCTGGCCATTTGATTTCATAACTACGTGGTGTCTTATCCCAGGCTTTAGATGACCCGTCTTTCATATAAGTGACAGTCATTAGTCAACCTCGTTTGCTAAACATCTTGAATAGTTAAGTATCTGTTGATACTTGTAACCTTTTTTATTACTTGTCTCTAAGTGCATCTTAACAAGCGGGTTAGTATCAGTATCATCAAGCAGTCTGTAAACAGTCATCCACGAGTTGCCATCATCTCTCATATTCCATAAGTGTCTCTCATCTTGACCTTTACGTACTTTTGGATCAGCACTCAATTCACCTAAGTGTTCTACCATCTTTCTAACAGTACCACCTTTTTTGTTAGGCTTATCAAATGTTTCCATACCTACTAGTTCGCCTACATAACTTGCAATTACTAGATCACCAATAGTTTTGTTTTCTATAAACAGATTCCAACTCTTTTGAATTGCACCTGCATACTTTCCGTAAATATGTTGGTGATACTTTCCATCTGCAGGAATCTTCTTGTACTCTTGCAACAAATCTTTGTAGCCATCTTTAAATACATCTAAGTCTTTGTTTACATAACCCCATAACATATAAGCCGCTGCTGCCTTTGAAACAGTATCAGGCCATCTATTAGATTGAGTTCTACCATCATTTTGATGATGACTGTAGTGGCTTCTCTCGTATAAAATATTACCCCAATTAACAATTTTATCTCTTTGCCCTGTTTTCCACAATCCTTTGTGGTCTGCAAAGTCCATAAACACACTAAGATTAATTAGTATCATTGTTTGTGCATAAGCAACACTTGATCCACCTTTAGTCCATTTGTTTATTGTAAAATATTTCTCTTCGGCGGCTTGTACTAAGTAAGGAATAAACTCATCTACAACTTCTTGTTTCTTGTACGCCAAGTCAGGAGCACTCTCACCTTCTATATAGGAGGCTATTGCATGACCAAAACTTTTAGCAAAGAACCAACTTGGTAACTTTCCACCTGTGTGGCTTTTTTTACTTTTATTATACTTGTTATATTTTGTAGTATAAATTGTTCCACCAGTACAAAACTTATTGTACTTGTATTCAAATAGAGGACTTTTAGCAGTCATATTTCCTGCCTTAGCCGCTGTAAACATATTTTCTACCATAGTGTAATCTGTTTTATCGCCCCAGAACGCACTTGCATGAGGTGAAAACATAGTAGTGGCAAGTACCGCTATTGTTGTAAACTTAATCATTCATCATCTCCTCAATAATTCTTTTGCTTCTATTCGGATCGTTTTCATACTTTACATATTCTAAATGCAAAATTTCTTCTACAACTACTGTTCTAGTTGCATACGGACCAGCAACTACATCACCATCCAAGTAACCATACCAATTTGCATAAGTGCCTTTAGTATTCATAATCTTATAAGGACCATACATATAATATGCTCGGTTAGTTATAGTTTTTTCTGTATTTTTCTTCAACTTCCAATCTAAAAATGCTAGTGACATTTAACTCTCCTTTAATTAACTATAACTTATAATAGCATTATTATAGGATCTGTCAACCTTTTATTTTAGATTAATTGTGTTAACGGCCCCCTCACTACGCCTGTTAACGTCGTACTTGTCTGCACAAGCACCCCCGACCAACTTTCGTTGGTTACTTCTTTAACTTGCCACAAACGTACTTTGTTCCGTCTGGATAATCTATTGTTATTGCCGGTAGCCCTGGAATTGCTTCTCTGCATTCTATCTTATTCCACGAATAACCTTCTTTGAGTTGTTTACTTGCAGTATCGATAAATTCTTTATTCTCGAAGCCGAATAGTGCTACTAGCACGAATGCTATTGCCATTTTGAAGTTCTCCTATTTGTTAACTTACTATTACTTATTACAAGTACCGTTAAAAATGGTACCACGGCCAAACTTGAACTGGCACGCGGGCTTTATTACTATTCGCTCAAGTTAGAACTCTTCTTTAAGTCCTCTAACCTTTGAGTCATCCAATTAATGGCTGTGTGTATGTGTCCTGTTGCAGTAGGACGGATAAAAGTCTGTGCTATTCTAATCTCATCTTTTAAGAACTCAATCTTTAAAGTGTTTTCAAAAATATCTTCTTTCTTGTCCATGTTTGGTGATCCCTGCAAGATTCGAACTTGCGACCTACTGCTTAGAAGGCAGTTGCTCTATCCAACTGAGCTAAGGGACCGCAAGTTCAATGATTATTAGTTAGTTTTAAGAGCTTCTGCAATTACTTTTGCTTTGTTTGCTTTTGCTGCTTGCTCTTCTCTATACTTAAGAATATCATTGTATCCACCAATTGGAAATTCCAATAGTACATATGCACGAACCTTACCGTCATCAACCATAAGCTCTTGCTTTGAAACTTTATAACCAGATACTTCAACTGCATCAATTATATTCTTAGTAACCTGTGTACCAACTTCAGTATTATCAGCAATAACAGTTTTACTGCTTTGGCTCATCTTACCTTTAATCCTATCAGCCAAAGTAACCTTTGCCCTAAACACAGCTTTTTCAATAGCATATTGTGGATCAATTGCAGTACTAGTACCAGCGGCATAAACTGCATAATTACTAGTTGGTAACTTACTATACCAATCAGGCATCTCATCTAATGTGTTTTCTAAGTTTTCAGCCATTAGCTCTTTTTTCTCTTGCTCTAATTGCATATATGCTTCAGGCGTACCCGGAGTAACACTTGCACAAGCACCTAGCATAGATGTTGCCAACAACATTGAAATTATTGTAGTCTTATTCATTTTCGTCTCCTTAGTTAAACTTACTGTGTTATTATTACATTAAACATTGATAATGTCAACCTCTAATTACCAGTTTTCAATACCGACCCATTGTCCTGGGCCAATCTCACATGCTGGCTTGTTAACACTAAACAACTGACCACCTTGTTGGATAGTCTGTTCAAAGTATTTGCAAGTAAAACCTTTGTAGGAGAAACTTGCTTGTCGACTAGTATTAGGCTTGTATGTGTTGTTATCATCACATACCATGTGCTGCCTACTAGACAATTTTTCACCGGCTACACGACGCTTTACGTCGCCGCTAGCCGTCTGTAAGGCCTGATTGCATACATATGTACTGTCTGCTTTCTCTGCTACTGTTGCACTTGCAGGGTAATACTTTCCACCTATAAGAGCATTAAACATAACAGAACATTGTAACTTACCATCAGGTAAAACTTGTACACTACGATTTAAACTATCATAACGTTCGATGGTTGCAGTACTCTCAGTTTCATTAACTGTAACAACACGGCAACGATCTTGTCCTGCATGAGCAGTACTAATAGCCAGTTGGAATACTAGGCCAGCAATACTCACGTATTTGACTTTGCTTGAGGTTAATAACTGCATCTCGTGTTCCACTTCCTGTTGTGTAGGCCCATTTAGTTTTTCCTGTATACTCAGCAAACAAACTACCTAAAAATGTTTTACTATAGGCACTACTTTCAAGCCTATCCATCTTAGTGCTTCTTTCGCTTTCTAAAAAATCATATTGTTGTTGGGCAACACTACAATCAATAGGCATACGATTAATAATATCAAAAGCATCTGCTTGAACGGTAGTTGCCATTGTAGTCGATAATAATAACATTATAAATGTCTTTTTCATTTATGCAGCCACCTTTCCAGTAATTAAACTCTTATCAACTTTAGTTCTTGTTGAACCAAACGGAGTATTTCCAACATTCTGTACTTCAACTGAAACTCTGTTTACTTTAACAACTTTACCAACTTTCTCAAGCCCACCATATTTCCAAACAACTTGATCGCCAATTACAACATTTGAACCTTTTCTCTTTCTTAAAAAGTTTACATGTCTGTTATATTCTGACGCTAATACATGCATTTCTTCAGTGTCTTCTATTGCTCTCATTGCTTCTAAAGCATTTTCTAACATTTTACTATACATTTAATATCTCCTGTTTTTTTAACTTACTACTTATAATAGCACGGTATACGGATCTGTCAACCTTTTTATTTAAATAGTTTCGTATTGGTCCCAAGTAACTTCTTTCCAACCAATACTATCACAAAACCAAAGACCATCATCTGTCTCTACTATGTCACCAACACTTAGTGATCTCATACTGTTGCATCTTTCAATTCTATCAACATTATGATCTGTATTACAAGTATTAAATGCATCTTCAAGGTTACTAGCAACTACGGTAGCAACATGACTATATGTCTTGTTTTGAATACCTAGTTTAGGATTGCCTTGTGATGCTTCAATATAACTTTTTGAAACGATACAACAGTTCCAATCGTTAGCATCATTAACCATTTTACTAACTTCTGGAGTAATTTGAATTTGGAAAAGTTTCATTGCTTGCATCATGTTTTGTTCCTTTTTGTTAACTTACTATTTTATAATAGCACTGTTACAGGATCTGTCAACCTTTTATTGAAAGATTTCTTCAGGAATTTCGTGTCTTTTTCCATTTGATTTTTCAATTAAACAAAACTCAATATCAAACCAGTCATAAGGTGTAGTATCTTTACTTGAGTATTCTACTTGAACTTTCCACCCAGTTCCAACATCACGTTGAAATGTATTTGCAAATATCTTTGCCGCAAATGACGAAGTAGCGTCAATAATCATTACCATTCTCCAAAATCAGTATTTTCGTTATGATCTATTAGATCTAATAAACTTGAAAGGTGATCAATCTCTTGATCTATTTTATTGTATTCGTCAACAATGCTTGCCATAAATTTTCTAGTGGCAGGTCCCATACTATCGTCCATCTTAACCAATGCTTGCAAGAAACCGATTGCTTTAAATGCAACGGCTTTTCTACGAACTATTAAATCGTCGTATTCTTTTCTGTATTGGACTCGATTTGAATCAGGCATCAGACGTTGTTTTATTGTAAGCATATTCTAGTTGAACTTGACTACGAGAAAGACGCTGTAATGTACTTTGCCAGAATGTCTTTGCCCAAGGACTTAATTCCTCAATCTCAAGTAGAGCAATAATTGCTTCTGCTCTTTTGATTTGCTTATTTTCATCATAGATTAACATCAACTACTCCTTAGTTGAAAATTGAGTAGAACCAAAGAACAAATCTAATTGATTTTCGTAAGAAGTAACTTCTGCTTCTTTTGCAGTAATCATTGATTCGATAATATTCATACCAGCTCGCTTTTCGTCACTAGCACCTTCTTTAAGCATAATTGATGCTTGTTTTAGTTGTCCAATATCGGACAGTGTATCGCTCATAGCCATGTCTACTCCTTAAATAATTTTGGTTCAACACCTGTAACAGATGTAATTTTTTTAATAATACTATTGACTTCTGCCGTAGACAAAAAGCCTTTGACAGTATCACCCGGTTCTGTAATGCCAGGCATTTCTACCATAACATCATCTTTAAAAATACCAATTTCAAACAAGTCTCTCTCATTTCCATAAGAACCACTGTGTTGTACAACACTAAGAACGTACTTGTCAAAATTAAATAATGCCTGTTTTCCGTTTGGTGGAAAATCTATAGGCGACATAACTTCTTTGCTAAACATCTGTATCCTCCTTAGTGAGCCAATCATTTGGCACGTTAGCATTACAAAGGCTTTTTATGGCCTCATCGGAACAAGGAATTGAAAGCCAATTACGACTTTCAAGTTCTTGTATTACTTCAGAACTAATAACTTTTTCCAATTTAACTTCCTGTTACAAGTTGAAAAGAACCATCATCTTGCATAGTAAAATCTTCAATATACATATGGTGTGTACCACTTTGTTTAATACAGCTTTCAGCAGCAGTCCACAAATCTTTGATAGTACCACCTGCACTAGACATAGATACTTCAGCCCATGCTCTACCATTTTGAATATCTTCTAAAGAATATCCATTCTGGATATACTGATACTTTACCAAGTATTGCTTGTCTTTAAACAATGCTTCACTAGCCTCCATTGGACCACCATCAAATATACTCCAAACACTGTCAAAGCCTAATTCATCTTTCATATCACCAAAGTGATCCATAGTTTCAATTAGAATTTCATTTTCTAGTTCTTCAGCACTTACATCTTCAAATTTCATATCTAACATGTTTAGTTCCTTTTTGTTAACTTACTATTATACAATAGCACAAATACAGGCTTTGTCAACCTTTATTTTAACATTTTTCCAATTTTTTTCTTGGAAAATTCAGCGGCATCAGTAACATCTTTACCCATACCACCAACAGTACTACATGCACCAAGTGACATTGCTAACATTAAAACAATAATAATTTTCATTTGCGTCTCCGTCTTTTGTTTAACTTACTATTTTATAATAGCACTATTATAGTATCTGTCAACCTTTAATTGCAACAAAAAATTCTAACATTCTATTACTTCTTCTTCCTTTGGTAGATAAACTATAACAAGGCTACCACAGGTATTACACGACAAGTTTGTTTCAATCATGTAATCCTCATTATCTTCACTACAATCGTGATCTCCACCCCATATTAATTCATCATTACAGTGATAACAATTCATACTAATCTCCAAATCCAAATAAACCAAAATACCAATCAAACCCAACAGTGTCATATATTATAAAAATAATCCATAATGTAAAGAATAACTTTATTGCTTTTTCATAAATTTCAAACACGTTTTTCCTTTACTTTACCATGTGGGCAAGGTTTTCCATCTTTTATGTTTACAAATACAATATCATCAACTTGTGTTATAACTTTTAGTGTTTTCATATTACGGATTGTTGCTTTAACTGTAATACTTGATCTGCCCATATTAACAGTCTCCATACCAATCTCTACAATATCTCCATGCTTTGCACCATGAATAAAATCAATGCGTCCTATTGTTTTTGTAACAACGTTCATACTATCAAGTTGACAACTAACATAGATATATGCTTCTTCGTCAATCCAATCAAGTACTCTACCACCAAAAAGTGTACCAATAGCATTTAAGTCTTTTGGTGCTACCATTTTTCGTGTTCTATAAATCATTCTTCGCCTAGCAGTCTGGCTTCAACGCCTTTAATATGCTTGCACTTTCTATAAGCAGGACATGAACATTCCCAGCCTCTATCCCACATAATTACTTCATAGCCATCACCTTTACTGCCTATTACAGGCCAACGTGTTCCAACTAAGTGATGATGACGAGTATTTATTTGTTCTGATTCAAATGCCATTAGTCGTTCCTTTCACCAGTACCGTAATCAATAATTACTGGAAATCTAGGAACACCATCATTGCTTAGTTCAAAGTATCTACAAGTTGCCCATGTAGGCTTTTGTACAGATTCAAGTAACTCTTTTAGCTGTGCTTGTGTTCCTCTAACTCCGCTACCAAATTCAGTACCATCAGGCAATGCAAGTATAAATCTCTTTGCATACCCAGTCCATGCACCTTGTCCTTCGATAACTTGTACAACTTTAAATTCTTCTGTTACGAACTCTTTTCTTTTTAGCAAGTTCTTACTTCTTTTACACTCATATGGCTTATCTTGTCTAACCATCTGACCTTCATAGCCTTGCTCTGTGTATTCTCCATACAACTTATCAATAGCTGAACTATCTTCAGCATAGTCAGTTTTTACAACAATAACCTTGCTACTATCTGTCAAGTCTTCAACAAGTCTAGTTAGCAATGCTTGTCTTTCCATAAATGTTAATTCTGCACAATCTTTCATATAACAATCATATGTATGATACTCAACTAACTCTGCACTTTCTGCTAGTTCTTCAGGTCTACATTTTACTTTTCTAACAAGTGAAACAATCTTTTGAAAGTCTGCTTTAAGTGCATGGTTGTATAATTCACCATCTAGTACCATAGTAGGATTTACTTCAAATATACTTTTTACCTGTTCCCAAATATGTGGGCAACTGTTAATAGGCTTACCACTACGTGTCCACATACCGTTGCTATCAATAACACATCTAATACCATCTAGTTTAGGTTGTGTGTATCCATATTCTGCAGGAGTCTTTGTAAAGTCATGTGCTAACATAGGCTTAAACTGCTCGTAACTATCAATGTCTGTAACACTAGTAAAGTACTCTTTTGCAGACTTTTTATCCCATTCTGCTTGTGCTTCAAACTGTGCTTGTTGCAACGTATCTCTTGCATTGCTTCTACCTTCGTTAGTAGGAGCACTCATATTCCAAACACTAGTAATTTTTTTACCATCAGTAATACCACTAATGCTTCTTATACCAGCAACATCATTGCTATCATAACCATATTGAATAGTTAAAGTTCTTACTTTACCTTTAGTATCTCTTTTAAAAAGCTCTGGAAGTGTTTGAATGTTTTGCATTTGTATTCCTTATTAATTAACTTACTCTTATATAATAGCACTATTGCATCATTTGTCAACCTTTTTTTTATAATAAATACTTTTATGTTTAAACCGCAGTGTATGCCATTTGATGTAGTCGATGGGCAACCAATCCGTAAAGACAAAGAAAAACCTAAAGGACTTGCTTATGTGCAAGAGGACTTTCTCATGCCCTGTGTTTGGTGTAATCAAAAGAAATACAGAGATGAATTACATAGGTTATATGGACTCATGGATCCTGAATTAAAGTTATCTAATCACACAGGAATATGGAGTGTATTAAAAACACCACAATGGAAGAAGTTTGTTGATGCACTAGCACACGAAAAGGACTTATTGCCAGTTTGTATAAAAAGGTGTAAACATGACGTATGATTATTACAACGACTTTTTAGGGTTTCAAGTTAGAGGGTATCCTAACATAGAAACTAGTAGTGTTTGTATATTACATTGTGAAATGTGCTTTAGAAGTAAAATGTTTGAAGACAAGCGTTCTACTGATAAGATGGAATATGATGACTCTTTAAAGAATACTCAAGTATTAACACTAGAAAACTTTGAAAAGTTTTTATACTTCTTTAAAAGTATTACACTATGCGGTAATTACAGTGATCCGGTATACTGGAAAAACATTTTACCAGCATTAGAGTTTGCAAAAGAAAACTATCCAAGAACACGTATTAAAATAAACACAGCGGCACACGCACCTAATATGGAATGGTATAAAAAAGCATTTGCCATTGGCGGACATGTTGCTTGGACATTTGGTGTTGACGGAGACCCTAGTGTTGCTGAAACATACAGAAAAGGTCAAAAGTCTCAAATGATAATTGATGCTATGAAACTTGGCGTACACATGAAGCAAGACATTACTTGGCAATATATTGCTATGAGCTACAACGAGCATCTTATTGAAAAATGCAAAAAAGAAGCACTTGATAACGGCATTCACTTTTTGCTTGTTTATAGTGATCGTTGGAACTCGCCCAAGAATACGGGTTCTATAGCATTAATAGACGCACAAAAACGACACAAGAAACTTGAGCTATTTAGAGCCTAACGTCTAGTTACATTAAATTTTTGTAATAGTGGAGATAAATCTACTGGTTCAGTACGTACAGTTGCTTGTACTTTTTTCTTATTAAGTAATACAAGATACGATCCTTTGTTAGGGTCTTGTCTATGAATATCTCTTATGTACTTACTGTTTTCTGCCCACATAGTAATCTCTTTACTGATTTCACCGTTTCCGGTTATTACTGTTAGTTTTTTGTATCCTGCAAAATGAAAATGATCAATAGTTTCTACAAACTTTTTGTGTGCTTCATTAATAGTATATCCGTGTAAATCTAACATTATCCTACGTACGCCTTCTCTTGTACAAAGTGCCCAGGGCTTCTCATTGTACCGTGTTCCCAACCTTTTGCTTCTAACATTTCTCTAATTTCATTATTAAAGTCCATGTTACCACAAATCATAATTCTGTCTCGTTCTATATCAAACCAGTCTTGCTCTATTCCAAGGGTATCGAACAAACTACCATCCCCGATCCTGTCAGTAATCCTCCCCCGTTCAACACCCGGTTTAGGTCCTTCTCTAGTGACGGATTGATACACTTTACACCCAAACTTTTCCAGTTCTTCGCGGAACACGAGTTCGTCATTAGTACGACAAGTGTGAGTAACAATAATTTCTTCATAGTATTCGTATGCTTCCGGGTCTCGGGCTATACTCAAAAACGGTGCAAGTCCTGTACCAGTACTTATCAACCAAAGCCTTCCATTACCGTTTATACACGGCTCAGGCTCTAAGTTTCTTAGTAATAGTGTTCCAATAGGTTTAGCAACTACTTCAATCTTATCGTCGGGTTTGACATGTTGTAGTCTACTTGTTAGTGGTCCGTCTTGTACCTTGATGCTTAAAAATTCTAAGCAGTCGTCTGTAGGACTGTTTGCAATACTGTAAGCACGAGTTAACTTTTCGTCGCCCATTCCAATCATAGTAAATTCGCCAGGCTGGAAGTTTTTATCTTGCCATCCTTGCTTAGTTGTTTTAAACCAAAACAGACTATCTGTAAAATGTGTTACTTCTAATACAGTTTCTAAATTCAATTAGTACTCCGTTACTTGTATAGTTTCTATTCCGCATTGTCTAAGAAAGTCAACACCTGTGCTTGCTCTGTACTCATGTGCATAGTACACTTCTTTAATACCACTCTGATAAATTATTTTAGCACAGTCTAAGCATGGTTGATGTGTTACAAATAAACTTGCACCTTTACCTGATTCACTGCAACTTGCTAACTTAGCGATTGCATTTGTTTCAGCATGTAATACTTCAGGTTTACTTTTCAGTATAGGTGTTCCGTTTTTCTCACGATCAACAATGTTTTCACAACAGTTGTCCCAACCACTCGGCATACCGTTATACCCGATGCTAATAATACGATTGTCTTTTACAACAATGCAACCTACTTGTAACCTTACGGCACTACTAAGCATTGCATACTGATGTGCAACAGCCATATGTGCTTTTACATATTTGTTTTTCATTTAATCTCTGTTTGTTGGAATTTGTCGGAGGATTGTGTTCTGCTGTTAAATAGGTAAATCTATACGACCCGACCAAAAGTAATAGTAATTGAAAATTACTACAGTAATAGAGCACGGTTGTGCCCTCCGACAAACTTATTTATCTAAGTTGTTAAGTCGGATATTAATTTATAATCTTCGTATGCTTGTCTGGCTGCAATGTTATCCTCACCTGGAGGAATAATACATTCCATCCAAGTAAACGATGCTGGTCTTTTCATTTGAGTACTTCCTACCCACTGTGCTGGCTGATGTATTTTGCCATCAAACCAAAGTTCATCTATTATGTTGTAAATTGCATCTCTATCTAAATCATGCCATAAAGGTGTTAGTAAGTTAATTAATGTTGGCTGAGAATGTACTTGCCATATTTTATCAAAACTTTTACTGTTTTCAAAGTTAAGATGTGTTCTTGTTATAATGCATAATACATCATCAGTTTTAACTTTACCGTCTGCTATATCTCGTACACAACGGCTTAAACTAAAACCTACTAACATATATCTGCCCAATCAAATCCACGTTGTTTGTTCATAATGGATGTGTAACTAGCAAAACCTTCTGCATTCCACGGGTCTTGCATTTCAATAGTAACAGGTGCAGTTAGTTCTTCAATGACTCTTTGTAACTTTGTGTTACCAACATTTGAGTAATGTAGCCACGATTCATTTGCAAATATAAAATTTACACCAATGCCTTTGTTTTTATAATGTTGATACATTGTTTCTAATTGTGCAATGTTATATGCAGTAATAGTAAATTGTACACTAATTCTTAAACCGTTATCAATACACTTGTCAATGTTTTGTTCTAGTTTATTCCAACTGTATCCACGTATCCATTCATACACTTTTCCAATACCATCACAACTTGTAATAATATTCATCTTGTTGTATGTTTTTAGCATGTCTAACTTTTTCTCATTTAACATTGTTAAGTTAGTAACCATATTAACGTTTGCAGTACTATTATAATTTTTGAATCGTTCAAGAAAGTACAATGACTTTTTATCATATAAAGGTTCACCGCCTTTAATGATTACACGTTCTAAATCACCTGATGCTTCAAGTAATGCATCAATATGTTCATAACTCAATGTGTTGGATTTTGGAGTTGTATCAGTTCCTGTTATTTCACTAACTTCTTTAAGTTTTCCATGTGTACTTGCCCATTTACTACTATAAGCACTACAACACATAACACAATCTAAATTGCAAGTATTACCAAAACTAATATCAAGTAATCTTAACTTTACTTCATCTGTTTGATCTTGTATAGGATTGTCAAAACTGCGTTTACGCAGACTTATGTGATTACTTTGTTCACTATACTTACAAGTATCACACCATACACTATCTAATATGTTTTTACTATCGTTAAACTGCCTTACTTCAGTAAATGCAGGGTCTTTATAAAACTGTTCAAAACTTGTAAATGGTTTTAAATTTTCACCGTTAATTACACAACAAGGACTTGTATCACCATGTGGTAATATACATAATCCTTTGTTGGCATAGGTGCAAGTTGACATTACTGTGCTTCAGTGCCGTCAACAGTATTGTAATCGTCAAACTTGGCTTGTAGTTGCATGTCTCCGTCGACTATTTTAAAAATGTCACATGGTGCATTACTGACAATTTTTAAACGACCGCCGGCAATCTCGTTACCGTTTGCAAATACTTTAGTATCATCTGCAGTTCGGCTATACTCATATAAGCCATCATCATTTTCTACCATGCCAAAGTGTAATTCTGTTACCATGTCTGCGTTTATAATAGTTACGCCCGACTCTCCTTCAATTAACAAACCAAAATAATTATTATTATATTCTGGGTGCTTTGTATCTCTATAAAATATATCTGCTGGAGTATTGCCGGTAACTATGTCAGTTGTGCAAACATACTTAACATCTACGCCTTCAGTTTGTTTATAAGTTTTAATTATTTGATCTACATTCGTTAGTGTGTCGTGTTTAATATCCATTTTAAATATATCCCAATGCCCAGTTCTCTGCGGCGTCTTCTGCATAACTTGCACTATGGTAGTTATCGCCAGTTTTCATTACTCTTGTTTCAATTAATTCGCCGTCTTCATACATGTCTACTGCATAGTATTCATTATTTATAAAAACAACATCTGCTTGTCTACGTTGATCTTCATCGTCAAAATGTGTTGAAATATGAATTTTACTTTGTAAAGACATAAACGCCCTCCCACTTTGAATGTTTCTCTAGTCTATTGTTACCAACACCGGGTCGAGTGTTAAGCATCATCTTAATTATTCCTGTATGTTTGAAACCGATCTTCTCTGCGGTTTGGATCCATCTTTCGCAGACTTCGACAGGTTCTTTTTGCCCGTAAGTCTTATAGTCTGAAATGTTTGTGGCAAAGACTCCGTCATCTTCAAGGCCCCTGTAAATATTTGCCATAGTCGGAGCAACATAGCCTTCAAACCATTCGTCCAACGTTTTAAACTGTACCATGCATTGTGTTTCTTCATCACTGTACTTCTCCAAGTTAAAATAAGGAGGACTACTGAATGCTAAGTCTACTCCTTGAGGTTGATACTGCTCACTTACACTCTGTACGATAGTGCCTTTAGTACCAATTGCTTCTTGTATAACTGTATTTAAATAATTTAAATACGTTATTGTTTCTGTATTAGGGTCAACACATGTATAGTTAAATCTCATATTACTACTTGTTATGCCTAATAGTCTTCCTCCGTAACCGGCACTATAATCATAAACATTACCAAACATGACAGGACATAAATGCTCGGCTATAGCTCTTGCATTTTGTGCTTTAAAGTTTTGTATGTTTTCACCAGTTACTAGTTCTAGTGCAGTTCTAAGTAAGTTAGGATATACTAATCTGTCACCTTGCCTAAACTCAAAACAAATTCGTATTGCACGTTTTAGTTTCTTATCATCAAAAAATCTATCTTTTAAACTGTTACTTCCTCTGCCTTTAGGTTCAGCAGTCATCATGTTAGGAAATACAAATCTATTTATTCTTTGTCCTTGGTTGTTGCCAAGACCGAGAACATCTCCTTTGACTCCGTTATATCCGGTAGAACGAAATCCACCGACCGCTTCGAGTAAGCCTCTTTCCGTGTAGTATATGATAGGTACGATAGCCCTAGTGCGGTAAAGAGTAAAAACGTTGTTAATAGTGCCTTCTGGGTCAGCATCATAAACCTCCTTTGTATACGTGTCAAACTGAGAATACAGGTCCTCGTAACCCGTAAATTCATCTGCGAATACGTATTTGGACTCTATGTTCCATGCATCATGTAATGTTTGAATATCCATTTAGTTCTTTGTAACTAATTGTCCATCTTTGTCAAATGATATAGCACCTTCTGCTTCTAACATATCTAGCATTAGCATTCCTGCTTTTTTAGCACCTGCGTCACGTCCTAACCAGTAACCACAGTATGTAGCAATACAACAAAGTATAACTGCTACGTATTGGGCATTGTTTGTAATTAAATCCATAATAAGGCTATCCTTTTATTGTTTATAACTTATAATAACATATCATTGTACGCCTTGTCAACCAAAAGATAAATACTCGGTAGGCATTGCTAAGTCTACATTTTGCAAAATAAAATGATAAACGATTTCCTTAGGAGAATAACACATGGCAAATCAAACTATAACGGTTTCAAAATCAGGAGCCAACTGGGCAACTGCAACTGAGGCCAATACTGCGGTTGAAGCAGCGTTAAGTACAGAAAACAAAGCATGGTACTCTAGTGCGAAAGACGGAGGTGATTTAACTTCATTTTCTATTTCACTAGCAGATAGTAACACACTATTATACACTCGTGTATGGACTGCTGACGGATGGGCATCTTTGTCTTCAAGAAAAGACGATGCGGCTTCACAAA
>Ga0209710_1001850_pt1 | contig 15450 bp, 14 predicted proteins | sample ArcticOcean_MG_C_5_FD_187436 | JGI IMG/M metagenome (GOLD analysis project Ga0209710, IMG submission 187436) | Marine microbial communities from western Arctic Ocean - ArcticOcean_MG_CB4_138 (SPAdes) (version 2) | ecosystem: Environmental > Aquatic > Marine > Oceanic | place: Arctic Ocean...
CGCAAAACTGAATTGCGTGTTTTTGATTTGTGTATTTTAAATAGAAATAATGCTGCAGCTGATTATACTTTAGAAGAAATAGCAGCGGCAAAACTTCAGTTCCAAAATATGTCTGATGAAGATATAAAAAGAGTTTCTGATAATATGTTAAAAGGATTGCCAGGTTCGGAAGAAGGTTATTCAATACAAGAGTTTACCGAAATGTTGAATACTTACGCGGGCATTAACGAAGACAAATTAAGAAGTCATCTGGTTCAGTTTTTATCCGAAATCATTCCTGTTGCAGAAGAATTAGGGATCAGAATGTGTATTCATCCTGACGATCCCCCATTTACGCTTTTAGGACTTCCAAGAGTTGTAAGTACTATGGAAGATTATCAATACATTTTTGATAGTAATTAATAGTTTTAATATGATCTTCGTCAGTTGAGTCGGTATTATGAAACCTAGTATTAGCGATTTGGTTGTATAAATAGTAGGATGGTTCTAATACGCCATTGAAATCAAGATCAACTCCTAGTTCAAAAGCCTTTTCAAGCGCGAAGAATTGTTCTTCAAACGAGATTTGATCTGAATATCCTAATTGCATCCAACATGCGCCGCAAGAAGAATCTATTTCAATAGATTTTTTTAAATCCTCTAAGGCTTTAGATTTATTTTTAAAGTTTCTTTTGTACAATAATGATCTATACATATAGGCTTTTACAAAACTTTTATTTAATTCAATTGCCAAATTATAGTCTTCTAACGCGCTATTGATTTTTTTTAATTCTATCCTTTTAAGTTGGGCTCTATTAAATAAGATTTCATGGGCTAAGTTAGAACTTGGATTGAGTTCTATAGCCATGTCAAAATCTTTAAGTGCAGCTTCAAAATTATTTTCTTTAACTTTTTTAATACCAGAGACTAGCAGTTCCTTTTGATTACTTAGGTCTTTATTTTTATCGCCTGACTGAGCGTTTAGGGTACAATTAATAGTAAAAAAAATAATTAAAAATATTAAGCTAAAATTTCTCATAAAATTGTTGTTTTTGATTTTTTTAAAAAAACAGTTTAGTATTATTTAATAAATCTGACTAAGCATAAAAGTTAACTAAATGTTGGCATGTCTGGATAAGGAACAAATGCTTCCAGCATCAAAAATAAACTTGATTTCACCATTAAAGAAATCGTAATAACAATTGCAGCTGTTATCAAACTAACAGCTATATTATTATTTTTTATTTCTTCGAATTCATTTAGGTCTTTGGTCATAATTGTGAAGAGGTAAATTGCCAAAACATTGATAATCCAAATTATAAATATACTAATTGATAAAAATAACCCCGAGTATTTTAAACCTTCAAAAACCACAGAGCCTGAAAAGTCAGGATTCCTTTGGATTAGATCAATAGAATTGACAATAGGGTCTTTTATACCAGAAATTAAATAACCTACTGAAAATAAAATAGCGGAACATAAAATTCCATATGCAGTATTATCAATTTCAATTTCATGTTTTTTCCTTAAATATTTTTCAATTAACTTATAACTACTGTACAAGACAATTGTACCAATTATAATAGAAATAAGTAACTGTAAGATTGAGTTAAAAAAAAGATCCTCATTAAATTTCATAATTTTATTTTTAAAGTTAATAATTATTTTAATGCTAAATACCATTTACTAATGTTCCAACTGTCTGGTGGCAATACACCAAGGGTGAATCCTTTAGCAGTTGTTTCCCAAAAATAATATTTTTTGCCGTTAATTAATTTATATTTTCCATAGGCGGGTATGTTAATTCCAATCATGGAGTGCGAATACAAATCACTATTTAAAATAACGACATCATAACCAAATCTTTTAAGAATTGTGTAAATCAGAACAGTTCTTGAATCACAATCTCCCTTTTTGAAATAGAAAAATTCTAAAGGAGTTAAAATATCATGTTTAACATTACTTATGCACAAACTACCATTAGCAATATCTTCTTTGTAAGCAGGTGGTAAATTATTTCCATTACAATTTCCAGGAATATTGAAAGAGTAGGGTAGTGATTGAATAAGAGAAACTACTACTTCGGCAAATCTATTTCGATTTAGATTATTGTCATTTTTAATTTTTTGTAATGTTGAATAAATTAAATCCAATTTATTACTGTCAAAGTTATTTAAACTTGAATAAAGTTCTTTTTCTGAAAAAGGTATGATTTCTTCTTTATTTTCTTTTGATTTAATGTAATCTCCATATTTAAACTTAAAATCACCAAAATACGTTCTGTTATCATAATCACTCCATGAAATAGGTCTAGAAACCAATTCATTATATTCTGGAGGGTCTTCAACAACGATTTCATCATTTTCTACTCTAGAAGTGTCTAATCCCTCAGAAAAAACAAACCATAGCCCTAGCAAGATTAATAAGATAAATACTGCAGATGCACTTCTAAATATTATTTTTAATAAATAAGATGCAATTGATCTCAAAATATAAATCCCAACAACAAAAAGTAACAAAATCAATAATTTTTCTTTCAGTAAAATGGCGAGGCAAACAAAAAGAAAACCATAAAAAAGAATGCTCAAACTAGGGAAAAAATTTCTTTCAGTTTTAGCTTTAATTTTTGAAGCTGTATCCTTAATTATTTCAAGGTTTTTTTTGGGTGGTTCTGGAGCTAACGAGGCCAATTCAACTTCTTCATTATAAACTAGTGAACCATATATTTTTCCTTTAATAATTCCTAAAGTGCTCTTCCCCTCCTTGATAACATCCTTAAATTGAATGTCGTAAATAATTACATCCTCAATGTCTTCTACAAAAACATGCTTAAAATCACCTTCTTTGTCATCAACAGTAATTTTAACATTTTCTAATTTTGATAAACGAAAAGAAATTGATTCATCAGAGATTACATCATAATAGTTGGTTTGTTGTGCATTACTTATATTTCCATCAATAACATTGATATCATAATCATCAAATGAAGATAGGGTGTTGATTTCATTTGCATGATATCTTCCTTGAAAGTCACCATGAATAATAATTTTTTTTATAAGATTTATTTTCTCCAATTAATACTCTTTATTAAACCATTTGATTAAAGAACCTTTTTTTAAGTATTTAGTTTTATCAAGAGACTTAATCTTGTTAAAGGGCGGGTCTTGATATAAGTTTTGTCTTAATATTTTTTTACCGGTTGTTTCAAAGAATAATTTTTCTTGTTTTACTGAATATTTTTCCCAATTATTTTGAATAATGTAATTGTTACTATCTTCTTCAAATATGAAATAATTTTTAAAATTTTCATCATACATAATTAGATAAACAGGAAAAAGAATAATTAATAAAATCAAAATTGAAAACAAATAGCTTTGCGGTATTTTGGAGTTTGCAATAGATATTTGCTTAAAGAAAAAATTTGCTTTTGTTATTTTTTGTTCTAAATCAAAAATTTGCTTTTGATCTTCTTGTAAAATAAAAATTATTTTTTCGTCCAATAATTTCTGACTCATAGAGTCAATTTTTAAATTATTTTTTTTTCTGAATTTTATTGTTAATTCATTTTCATATGTAAGCTTTTCGATATTTTCTATAGAAATTGATTTAAGTTGGTCTTCAAAATTGTCAACCAGTTCTTCTTTGTAATCATTTAAGTATGCCGATATGTTATTTTTAAAAACAAAAGTTTCTAAGGGCTCTGAGATGATAAAAAATATCATTAACAAAAGAATTGCTTTAACAATATAGTGCCCTATCATATCTCTGAAATTCTCTTTTTTTAATTTTAAATTATTTGGGCTTGAAGTTACTATGATTAGTCTATATAAATTAACAATCAAAAGCGAAAAAAAAGCTGCTAAGATTATGCTTCCAAGTAAATTTTCAATTGTATTAATAAATACAATAAAAGTGGAAAAAAAACTTAATACAATAACGAGCATAAAACCAAATGCAAACTTCTTAAAAGTCAAATTAGCGATATGATCTTGTTGAAGTATTACAGGGTCAAAACCACACACAAAAATTAAAAACGGCTTAATCATGATTTGTCAATAAAATCTTCAGGACTCTTAGCTATATTTTTCTTCTCCTCATCTTTCCATTTATCAATAATAAAGTCATTAAGTTCTGTCTGGGTTTGTGCGAGTTTAATTTTCTCTGCAAGTAACTTATTAGCTTGATGGTGTATAACCAAGTTTCGTTGGACTCCCTCACGATCTTCGTAATAATCATATTTTACTTCAATGCCAAGGTCAGCTCTTTGAAGTGATTTTATATTGTCTTCCAAATAGTCATATGGACTTTTTATCAGCATCATTTTAAAGAATATAGGAGTAAGCTCAATTGCCATAAACAGCAAGGTAATAAAGATTATAATCCAAGGAATGGCGTCTTCATTTACATTTCCATCTTCATCTTTTCCTTTTGCTAATTCATCCACAATTTTAAGTCTTGCCATTAACCCATCTAAGCTTTTTGCAGAGGTTTCTGCGTTAGCAATCTCTTTTTGCATAATTGAATCTTTCTCAGAAAATTTTATATCTTGAATTTTAATAGCTGCTAAGTTGATATTACTTACTGAGTCATATGCTTTTTTAGCTAAGTCTAGCGCTTCTTTTTTCTCTTTTGCAATGGGGCCAATTCCTCTTCCACTTATACTTCCTTCACCAGAAATTTCAGCGTCATATATATTTTGTCTTTGATCTCTTTTTTCCAAGTACGATAAAATATCTGCTCTTAACCTTATTTGCTCTTCTTGAATTTGCTCAAATTCTCCCTCATACAATTTGGTAACTTCCTTTTTTTGTTTACTAACTTCTTTAATTCTTCTGCTATTTAATTCCACTTCTATTTCTTGTTGAAACATCCGTAATTCAACAGGTTTTGAAATGGTGATTGCAATAATAATACCCATTAAAATTCTTGGGATAGCCGTTTTAATTTCACTAAGAGTTATGGCCTCAGAGCCATCTCCTTTTCCAGTACTAGCAACAATAAAACGATCAATATTAAAAATAATTAAGCCCCAAATTAGACCAAATACTAAAGAAAAAATTATTGAGAGTGTTTGTGAAGATGCAGCTTCTATTGTGGCCTCAGTTCCTTGCGCTAAATTTGCAGTTTGTTGGCCAAAAATTATATAAAAAGCATACCCGCCAGCCAAAGCAGCCATTAGTCCTGTTGCAACAACAATACCGCCCAAACAAGCAAATTTAATATGGTCAGAATAGGTGCTTCTCTCTAGGATGTATCTGTCAGCTCCTGCTGCTTTCCACATCATTTTCATTGTTATGCCTGGCTTGGGTGTTTTGTAATATGATTTATCCATGATCTTTAATTTTTAAATTAGAGTAATTAATTTTTGGTTGTATTTGTTTTGACTTCACTAAAAAATTATTTGGCTTAATTCCATCAATAACTTTTAAAGTCTTTATATTGGTTAAAGTCTCAATTGAATTCTTTTTACTTTTGAAATAGATTTTTTTAATTTTTTTTCTTTCTATTGTGAAATCTTTGTGTTTGTTTAATTCAATTATAATTTCTTCTTTTTCAATTTTTTTAAATCCAACAGCATATAAAGTAACCTTCTTTAATCCTTTGGAAAGGTTTATTTCAATTTCATCATTTTTATTATACCATCCTTTTTTCCAGGAATCAGTATGAATCTTTATGAAAAATGCCCCTGATGTTTCCCATGAAACTTTAACATTTGTTCCTTCTATTAGATAGTTTGAATGTATTTTAAAATGTTTTATCATGAACTAGTTAAAAAATTCGTCTTCACCTATTTCATCGCCCTGTGCTCCTCCTGCGGTATTATATGTGAATTTCATTGTTTTATTTATTAAAGTAAACGGGTGAGATTTATAATCCAAAAATGAAGGATTCCTTAAAAATCTATTTTTAGGATCCAAATTTTTAATCCAGGAGTCTCCGTAATAGTCTTGTGTATAATAAGTGCCATTTGGAATGTTTTGCATTATAATAACCTCTCCTTTTCTTATAAACTGAGCTCTAACCCTGGGACCATCCCTTCCTCCACTTACATATCTTCTTATTACAGCGACTACATCTTTATTTCCTCTTGAATTATCAAGACTTATTTTACCTAATCCATTATTCGAGAAAACACCCTTTCCAAATTCGTTAAAAAGAACGAAATCTCCATTTTCTGGATAGCAACTGTTATTGTACCTATCGCAACCTTCAGAATATGCTCGATCACAACTGTAGACAAAATCATCACAAGCCTCAATTTCTATTTTTTCTTTTAATAATCCTCTATTAAAAAAACTAACTCCATTTTCATTGCTATCATTCAGCTCAATAGATTTATCATAATCTTTCATTGCTTTTTTTAATTCGATACTGTATTTTTTATCTCCTTGGGCCGTATACGAATTTGCTCGATTATGTAATGCCAACCAATTTGTTTCATCTATTTCAATAATTTTAGAAAAATCACGAATTGCTTTGTCATGCTTTTTGAGTTTTTGATGCAACAACCCCCTAGAACTATATGCATCAATATATTTTCTATCAACTCTAATTGCCTTTTTGTAAAAACTAAATGCATTTTCAAAGTCCGCGTTTTTTTCAGCTTCTTGAGCTTTTAAATAATAACAGACAGCATTGTTACTGCATTCATCAAAAAAACATGCTTTGTAAATAATCAAAAACATTAAAAATAAAATGAGGAACTTGAGAATTCTTTTTAAATAGGGGAAGTTTATTTTTTTTGTCCAAGACAATGCCTTCTTTCTTTTTAAAAAATTAGCGGTCTTAGCCTCGTTTTTGTTTTTACTCTCAGTTGACTGCTCTAAAAATTTATTTTGTTTCTCTATTTTAGCTTGCGATTTAGTGTTTGTTTTTGAGTTGACCTCTTCAGAAATTATTATGCGTTTACTCGCTGAAGATTCTGGAATTAAATTCAGGTCTTCTTTTGTTTTATCAAAATTCCAATCATTTGTTAATCCACCAGCAGGGTAAATATTTATTCTGTAATGGGCGTTCCCTTTGGATAACTGCATTTGAAATTTTCCATCCACATTAAATTCAAGAAGCTCTTCAGGGTTCTCTTCAAAAAAACCTCTAATGCTTTTATTCTTTATTTTTAATGTTTTATCGTTAGGATTATGATTCAAAACAATCTGATCAAACTTAGCCTTTGCTTTATCAAGGTCTGTTAGAAAGGAGACGATGACATTGGCTTTATTTGAAACAGCATAGAATCTTCCGTCGGGTACGCCTCCTTCACCAGGATTGTATATTGGTGAATTCAAGCCTTTGATAAGTAGATTTATTTTATCTGAAAGTGGATGAATACCTCTTTCTAGTTGAGTCCCATCTAATGCAATTTGAGCTTGAGGTAGCGCATTAATTCTAATAGAAGATTGTTTAGGAAGATATCCAATACTAAAGATTTTTCCGCCATGAAAATATTCCCATTCATTAGTTTTATAATTGTCAATTAAAGCGAAATTATTCTTTCCTCCATTATAAGATATAACTCTATCTATAATTCTTTTACCTATGCCATAGGTTGAAACTGGAATTATAATATATTCATCATTAATTTCATTGAAAAAGAGCGGTGTATTATTGAATTTTGATAAGTTTTTATTTTCTGCAGTTGTTGAATTTCCATCAAATATTTTATCAATTCCCCTTACCCATTTTGGAGGTTCAATAACGGTTGCTAATTTAGTGTCTCTAAATGAAAGATTTTCTTCTGAAAATGTTTCTTCATTAGTAATTATAATAATACTTTGCCCTTTTACCTCTGTATCTTCGATTTTAAATCCATTCCCTTTCCAGAAGTTTATATTTGAGTTTGTTTTGAATACTTCCGATGCTTTTAAATTGTTTGCTTCAATTAAGTTTTTTAAAATTTTAGTTTTTTCTGAAAGCTTAACACTTCTAAAAATCATCGCCATATTGCCTTGCCCGAAATACCAATTATCATCAATATTTTGAGTTAAATACTTCAAAGGTTTGGTCTCATTTAAGATTTTATCATAGACAACATCTTTAAAAATAATGCCCTTGAGGTTTGGGTATATGGACCGAAGCGTTATCTCAACACCAAACTGATTAATTAAATCATCCATTTGTAGTTATTTAACATCTTAAAAATATTTTATATTCATGGAAAATCCATGAATTTTTGGTTTTATAATTTTAGTATTAAAACTGTATAATAAATTAAAATTATCCAAATCAGAACAGAACATGGCAGATACAAAAGGCATTTAACCGCCACTACCCCATATTGGCCCAGAGTGGCTGCCAAACCCTGGAGTAACGATATAACCATTATCTTTTGCTATTTTAGTAGCTCTATCTTCTATAGTTTTACTTCCACAGTTAAGATAATCAACACACATGGTAGTACTGAAATTGTAACGCAATGCTTTTAGAAGTATCTCTTCAGAACCTGACTGACCAAGTCTAATGTAAAATGGATAGTTCCTTGCAATTGTCCTTACTCCATTTTTATTAATTGCAGATGTTAGACTTGTTAAAGCGTTTGGATGGTACTCGATCATTTTAACCAAAACATCACCAGCTGCAAACCTAATTGACTGTTTATTGCTTCGCATTTTACGTTTCATTATGCTTATTGCGGGCTGGCCTATTCTAGCTAGTAACTCAATTGCATTTTTATCGTCTTCTATAAGGTTGCTCAAATGATTTAATACTTTTTGATCGAAAATATTAATAGCATTTAATAATTCTTTGGAGCTTTTATTACCCTTCCATTCCTCAATTAATTTAAGCATAGCGTCAGACCCATGCTTTAGAGCAGAATTTGCTAAAACAGTTTGAAACTCTTTGTCCGTATTATTTAAGTTTAAACCATATAAAATAAATTCTATTTTTTCATCATTACTTAAGTTATGCTCAATATTAGGGTCCGTAATATATGATAAACAGATTTCTCTTTTAGAATCTTTAATTCCTGAATATCTACTTATAATTCCCTGGAGAGCCCATTTTACTCTTCGTTCTGTGGCAATAGCTATAAAATCAGTAGTCCCGTCAGGCTTAATAGTTTGTTTTGGATGCAAGTCTATTAATAATTTGGAGGCCTTTACATCAAGAGAATCTGCTAGAGAATATGCAATTTCATTTATTTCTTCTTTTTCAGATGTTCTAATAATCTCGTCAACCTGATCTTCAATGTTGTTAGACCCACATGATGTTAGTATTAAAATTAAAAAAAAACTATAATATATTTTCATTTTAAGTGGGTTTAGTTTGTGTTTAGATCTTTAATATAATTTACATTTGTTTATTCTACATTATCTAAAGTGCTTCGTATTTAGTTTGTAAACATGAAGTCTTTTCCAAATAATCAAACTCTTTACTTTTTCCAGTTTTAGAGAAGGCTTTGAGTTTTGATAGGTTCTTTTGTATTATTTTTTGGCCTGAATTAGAGGATATGCCAATTACTCGAAATGGGTTTTTAGAAAGATATAATAATGTTTTTTTCTAAAAGTAGATTAATTAATGGAATAAAGCAATTAATTAATAAATTATATTCAATTAATTATTATTTCTATTTATACACACCTCTTTTAGAGATGAATAATATTTTAAAAAACTTCTTTTCAATTTCTGTTTTTAAAACCTTTTTAGCTGAATTTACATCATCTTTTTCTAACATTTTTTTTATAAATTAGTTAATTAAATTGTTTTAATATTATCTTATATTGGTCAATCTTTAAATTAAATTACCCATCTCCTTTTGTAACAAAATCTATCATGACCTCAGTCCCTATCTGATAGGATCTAGTTACTATAGTATGATATTGTTCAACATCTATATATCCCTCAAATCTAGTATTATTAGTGTCTCCCCATCCACTTAATTCCTTTCCAATAATATTTTCTAATGACCTAAAATTTACCATTTTTGAAGTTAATTCACTCGTAGTTAGTTTTTTTAAACGTTCTTTAATAAAAGAATTAAGCTGAATATCGTTTTGAATTTTTGCAGTTTTAATTTTTTCATAAACTAATTTTAAAAACATATAATCTTCATGCCAATCTTTAAAATCTTCATCAAGAATTAATTCATCTAGTTCGTTATATTCTTTATCAAAGTTTACATGTTTTTTTTCTGTAGTCTCTTCCGCTTCTTTTGAATCCTTTTGATGAACTTTAATCTGTTTCGTTTTAATATTATCTATATCAATATTTAAGTTATCTTTAATAATATTACGAGCATCTTCTTGAGTCGTTCCTAGATTAACAAAAGGGTTAGTCCCATCTATAATAACTTTATCATAAACAAAATCAGTATATAATTTTGAAATATCATTATTAGTCATGCCAGAACTTAATGCATAATTAATAGTTCCAAATAAAGAAGCATAAGCTGAAGACATATTTAGTTTAAATAGATCTATGTATGAATTAGAACTAATTTTATTTTCTTTTGCTAAAGCATTTAATTTTTTTTCAAAGTTTAGCATAGTTTTGTAGATAAACCCAAATCTTTGAATTCTCAAAGTCATCTCATCTATTATATCATTTTTTGAATATGAAGAATATTTGTTTTTATATTCATCGGCATGCATCCAAATCCATTCTGATTGAATCTCAGAAAGTGTTTTTTCGTTAATATCTCGCTCCATATGAATTGCCCTTTCCTTCACAATATTATACCAAAATATTGGTGGATAATCCTCGTCACTCTTACTTTTTAAAATTAACTCAAATTGACTATTTATCTTTTCTAATTCTTGATCAAAAAGATTGTTATTATTTTTACTTTCTTTTTTAAGAATATCAATAGCTTCATTTAAAGCATTAAAATCTAATCTAAATTCACTATCCTCATATTTTTCAAGCATTTTGTAAATAGAATCTTTAATTTTAGTGAATCCTAAAATCAATATATTTATAGTTTCGAAGGCGGAAAAGGAATCGGATTGTTCTAAATATTCCCTAACAGTATGGCCATTACGAATAGCATAAGTGAATTCATCGAATATTTTATTAAGATTAGGTGACTTCTCTAAACTATTTTTTAATTTACTAAACTCCAACATAAAGTCTACAAGAGCTTCCTGATTGTCGCTTTCATTAGAACTACCCTTAGTATTAAGATTACCATCTTTTTCAATTAATTCTCCATTTTCATTCCATTCTTTTAAGATAATTTGTTTTTCATCTAAATAATGTCCTTGTTTTTTGTTTTTTCCATTACTATACCATTCAAAAAAATTACCAGTAAACTTGTTGTTTAAAAGTATTACTTGTCTTGCTTTTCCCCCATTATCGTGGTAAGAAATTACCTCACCATCATCCTGAATTCCATTTGTCCAATTTACTTGAACTTGAAGTTGCTGATTAGGGTAATATAATTTATTAGAGCCATGATTCACACCATCTGCATTTACTTGAAATTCTTCTTTTATACTACCATTGTCATAAAAGACCTTCTTTGTTTTTGCATTTTTCTTTTTTTTAAAAAAATTAAATATTCCCATATGTATAGTTTTATTCTAAATTATCAGAGTTCTCTTCAGTCGCCTTATCATTTTCAAAGGCTTCTAACTGTTCAAGTAAATTTACTGCTTTGATGTCAGATGGATTGTATTCTAAATATCTGATTAAATCTTGCTTACCTTTTTCAAAATTATGTAATTCACACTTTTCGGAAATATATGCAATTCCTCTCATGTATAAAGAATCGGAACTTTCCTCTTCGTTTAATTCAATTGCTTTATCAAAAAATTCAATACATTTAGTGTGATCCCCTTTTTCAAACATGCAAGTTCCAATTTGATGAAAAATTATTGGTTCCTTTAAATTAGGGTTAACTGACAAAGCTTCTTGATATGAACTCAATGCTTTAGATAATTTATTTTTATTGTAATGTATTTGACCAATGTTGAAATAAACACCATGAAGGGACACACCTCTAACTGATTTTTCTGTAAACTCAGTATATAATCCATCATCATTAATTTCTCCAAAAAGTAAAATATCATTGTTAACCATGGTCAAAAAATCATGGTAATTTTTTAAGGCTGCTTTATTATCACCATTCTGATCACACAGTTCAGCATAATTATAAACATCTAAATACGACATAATTGAACCATTCTTGTCTAATTTTAAGGAATCTACCATAGCAAGAAGTTTCGCTATTTTTGAAGGAATGAAATTAATCTGCAAAGCAAAAGTCTCAATTAAATTCTCACTAGTTATTGACCATCTCTTTTCAAACAATCTAATCCTAATCGACTCACAAAGAAGATTTACTTTTTCTGAATCTTTCATATCTAATCCGTAAAATTTAAGTATTTTCATTTGCTGAGAAAAATCTGAGTTTGCAATAAGCTGAGATAAATTGTCAATATACTCTTTACCATTAGTTATATTCAGTTTGTTTTTTATAAAATGATCTAAATAAAAACCGCCTACAGCAAAGTCATTATCGTTTTCAACAGTTTGAAGTACTGTCATCATGCATTGAATAATAGCTAAATTAGTTCTGTGTAATCTATTTTTGTTAATTTCTTTTTTATATTCTATATTTTCTTTACTTTCTTCTTTAATATTTGAAATCAAATTCACCCCATTTTCATCCCATTCTTTAAGAACTTTGGGTACTTTATCATTATAAATACCTTCTGTCTTTAATTGACCATTTCTGTACCATTCGTAATAAGGTCCATTCATTAAATGATTTACCAAAGTTACTTTTCTTGCTTTAGTTCCATTATCATGATATGAAATAACATCTCCATTGTCTTGAACTCCATTAGTCAAACTCATTTCAACTTTTAGTTGTCCATTATCATGATACTTTCTAAAGTAACCATTTAACTCTTCTTGTTTATTAATTTGATATTCTTGTGCTAGTGAACCATTCTCGTAATATGTTTTAATAGCGTCTTTATCATCTTCCATAATTCTTTTTTATTCTAATAATCTTAAATTCCTCGTATTATGTTTGTAAGTTTTAAGTTAAAAACTCAAAATTTACTATTTATTAAAAAATGTCTTCATTGTATTCACATGTTCCCGCAAGGAACTTAGAAAAGCTTTTATGACTTAGTCTTTCTCTAAAACTCATGTCATCTAAATCAAAAAGTAACCTATATCGACCTTCAGCTGTTCTTTTATATAATTCATCATAGACTTTATGGTTTTCAGGGATTTCAAAAACAAACAATTTCTTTTGCCTGTTATTTATAAGAACTAAATGCCAGTAGTTTTCTTTTCTTCTAAAATCAGGTTCAACAGAATAAATACCATTATTATTTATGGTGGATGAATTTAATTGAGACTTATTAAGTCTGATTCTTATTGTGTTGAAAACAATATTTATTATTCTATCATTTTTTGTCATAGTTATCATGTTTTTTAGTCTTGATATTTGTGTGTGATTAAATTTTATTATTATAGAATTTCAATACAACTTAACATCAGAAAATACAATAAAAGTTTCCCCTTTTTCTTCTTCATAGTTTAATTCACAGAGAGAAAATGAGTCATCACTATCATCGGGTCCAATCTCATTTAAATCTTTTAAAACATTAAAGTTTGCAAATTCTTTTTGATAGCTTTTGTTTAGGCCTTCAATCGAATAATCAGAAACATCCCAACGATGATATGTAGGGTCTCCATTTATATATCTCTTATTATTTTTGCTTAAACATCCAATAATAGAATAAAAATACGGTGAAGTATTATCCATTAGCTCTCCATATAAGTTTTCAAGCTCTTTAGCTGAATTTTCACAATCCATTTCAATAAGCTCATCTATAAACCATTCACACATCCCACTTTCAGTATTACATATACCTTCAAGACATTCATCTAAGTTACTATCGTATTCATCCTTAAATAGATTGGTCTTTTTAATATTTTCAATTGTTTTTCCTGTGAAATTGGGCGTTGGAGGCTTTGGATTTAATAATTCATTCGCTTTCTCGCAGGCAAATTCCGGAGATGGAGCCTTTATTCTGTGTAAACATAATTTGTGCATAATTTTAAATTTTTATAGTGATTAAGAAAATGTTTTATTATTATCGTAAATGACTCGTATTATGTTTGCATTTATAATTTTTAATATTATTTAATTAAAAATTAATCCATTGAATCAGTATATAAATCAAGTTCATCAAAATTAATAGTCTTTAATTTTTTCAAGTAATCAACAACTTCTTCCGTAGTAGAAAATGGACCATGATGTCCAGCATCTCCATAATTATCTGTGTCTTGTATTTCGGGGCAATTAATTACTTTTTGAAGTTTGAATTCACCACTATCATCTTGATATTCAGTAAACACTAAGTTTTCAAAATTCATTTCATTTTTTATTGTTTCTATTAATTCATGTTCTCCATCTCCTTCGTCAGAAAATTGAATTGTAAGTTCCAGAGCTTCAAATGTATTATCATCAATATCAAGGAATTCAGATTTTTCCATGGCAATCCAAATTTCATAGTCGATTTCGACATCTTTTACCTGTGTTTCATTTGTTTTAGTTGATTTTGAGTGGGAATCAGCAACACTTGTTACAGATGGTTGATTATCCAGATTAAAGGAGTCAGCCCAATTAAACATATTGTTGATTTTACAAAATCTTAAAATTTTCCACTCGCTTAAGTCCTGGTTAAACTTGATTGCACGTATAAACATCTCACTCATATCATTCACATTACCAACATTCCAGATTCCAATATCTTGGTTAAATGATTTTGCATATTCAAACATTCTTTTCATTTTGGTAACTTTACTCACATCCCATAACCCAATATCCTGATTAAAATTGTAAGCTAATTCAAACATCATACTCATATCAGTGCAATTACTTACATCCCATTGACTAATGTCATGATTAAAATCTCCAGCGTTACAGAACATCATACTCATATCAGTGCAATTACTTACATCCCATTGACTAATGTCATGATTAAAATTGTAAGCGTTACAGAACATTCCTCTCATATTAATTACACTACTCACATTCCACGTTCCAATTGGTTTGTTGAATGAATTTGCTCCATCAAACATCCCGTACATATTAATTACATTACCAACATCCCAACTACTTAGATCCTCATTAAAATATCCAGCCCTATAAAAAAGTTTACTCATATCTGTGACATTAGAAGTATCCCAATTAGAAATATCTCCATACTTAGACTCTGCTAGCTTATCATCATCCAACCATTCTTTGATAGCTTTCTTTAATGTTTTGTTATTAAATTTCATTTAGTTCTATTTTTAATGTTTTGATATTTTTTATATTATCCTTTCACCCTCGTATTATGTTTGTAAATTTTAAATTAGAAGCTCAAAATTTATTAAATATAAATAAAATAAGACAACCAGACTATAGTGGCAAGTATCCACAATCCAAAATAGTCTTTTCTTTTTTTCCAATCTCCTTCAATAATAAAGCAATGAAATCCAAATGATATTGGCAATACCATTAAA
>Ga0209710_1001853_pt1 | contig 15435 bp, 10 predicted proteins | sample ArcticOcean_MG_C_5_FD_187436 | JGI IMG/M metagenome (GOLD analysis project Ga0209710, IMG submission 187436) | Marine microbial communities from western Arctic Ocean - ArcticOcean_MG_CB4_138 (SPAdes) (version 2) | ecosystem: Environmental > Aquatic > Marine > Oceanic | place: Arctic Ocean...
CATCTTCTTACGACTACAAAACTAAACTAAACTAAACAAAAACACAGGGCACGCATCGATGATGATGCCGAACTTCGCAACGAGTCATGATCTCCGTGTGAGAAGTGGGACAGTCGATCCAACGCAAGCGCTTAAGCGCGGATATTTCGAGACGACGACGCGTACGGATGATGATTATCGTAACAACAATATTGACGAAAGTAGAACGGAAGAAGAAAAAGGAAAAACGACGAGAAGTCCGGAAGAGCTTGCGCAATTTGTGAGAATGCATGGAAGGTTTCGTGAATACGTTGAGATTATGATTTCGTGTCGTAAGCTAACGGCGCAAACAAGAACCGAAAGAGAGGCTCTGGATAGACAAGACAGAGCATACCTCGAGAAACTGGACGAGGAAAGACGGTCTTATAATAACACATCGTCGTTTCCGCAATCGCCATCGATTTCATCGATTAATAATAACCATAATACGAGTTTCAGTATGGGTAGTATGAGAGGCTCGATCGAAAACGATACGTTGTGTACGATTCCAGACTTTTCGTTTCAACAAGACAATTTATTGCGCATATGCGAAGATACAAAGTTTAAAGCCGAACTCGATGGGTTTATGGATCAATCGTGCAAGAACGCGCGTAAATTTCAAATAGAGTTAATGGCCATCTACGATGAAACTGAGAAAGCGTGCGAAACGTTTGAAAAAAAGATCAAAGAGTTGACTTTGACGGAAAAAAAAACAATCCTATTAAATACTACTACTAGCGATGGTAATAATAAGGAAACACTAATTCCAAAGGCTACGAAACGAAAGCTAAGAGACGACGAAGAAGAGAACGATGAAGAAAAAAACGAAAATGATAGCATGATAGACGATGATAAAAAAGATGCAGAAGAAGAAGATGGAAGTATGTTCTTGTGCAAAAAATCCGACAAAGCCTTCCGCGACAAGCTTTTAGAAAAATACAAGGACAACATACCAGCTCTCGAGGAAGAGTGGCTGAACAAAAAGCCTAAAGGTAAACTTCCAAACGAAGCTTTGGTCGTTTTGAAAGAGTTTTGGAACGAGCGAATATGTTGGCCGTATCCAACTGAGGACGATAAAGCTGCAATCAAAGAAAAAACAACTCTCGACTCGACGCAAGTTAACAACTGGTTCATAAATCAACGAAAACGACATTGGTTAAGAATGTTCAAGCACGGCCAAACGCCGATCAGCGAGGAAGAATCGCGACTAAAACTACTCGAAAAATTTGGCACATTAGACGCAGCTATTGAGTTCTGCAACCGTAACACTAAATAATAATATAATAATTATAATAATATCATTGCAATTTTTGTCGCGCCGCTTTACTAAATTCTACTTCTAACTCTAACTAATTTAACAATTCGTGCACATAATCAGCGTGTTGGAATATATACGTACAAACGAAACACGTTATCGTAACGCCTAAAACATCCATGACTACTTGAACAGATGAACCAGCGTTCGCTGGCTCTTGCCCTGCAAATATTAACGCATAAGGAAGAAATCCGCCGACGATCGTTGAACACAAAACTATCGAAAAGCACGCCATCGAAATCGCTAAAGAACCGACCAAATCCCTGTTCGTCACGTATACTCTCAGAAAACTGCCAACACCTAAAAATAACCCAAGAATCGCGCCTACACGGAACTGCTTCGAAATCGTCTTCGAAAGCGAAAGCAAATTATACTCAATCGCTCCAGTCGCTAATCCAGTAATCACCTCAATTGCGCTTTGATTCCCTGCATTCCCACCGGCTCCGACCAACATAGTTAAATACAATGTAATGATGACATTATCCTCGATCAATTTCTCGTTCGTTGATAGCACGAAACTCGATGAAGATTGAAGCGCCAGCAAAAATAACAGAAACTTCCCTCTCTGCAGTGCTTCGGCAACAACGGTCTTCTCCAAAAATGTCAACGCATAAATTTTAAGCTCTGTTTCTTCCTCTGTTTCTTCTGATGTATTAGTGACCCAGTTTTGTTGCGCTTCGGCCATTTTTCGAGCCAATCTTCTTTGTACGAGTACTGATTTAGACTCTCTCTGTTTATTGTTGTCGTTGATGTCGTCGTCGCCAATTGACGCAGAAGAAGAAGATGAAGATGATGATGATGATGAAGATGAAACAATAAACTTCTGTCTCAGTCGTCGTCGTACTGCTCCTGAAGATAATAACACTGCTAGCTTCGAATGAACACCGTTTGATGGTCTCATTTTCGATTTCGTCTTCTTAAGCGCGTTTCTAAAGCGTATTATTTGTGCAAGATTTTATTACTTATCATTAAGATATTTTTATTTTACAACCACTTGCAAGCTGCAACATGCAGGAGCATAGTAAGTAGTACACAAGGTCTACGAAAGACGTATCAAAAAAAGCCTATTATACAGCGTCGCTTCTGAAGCAAGGAAGACCGCTCTTGAAATGTTGAACGATGACCAAGACAAACAAATGTGGACGGTCAGTTCGGTCCAATCTCTTCAGCCAAATCGGTAGATGGTCCTAACAAAAGCGCGTTTTTGCCAGTTTCGGTCTCATAGAACGAATTATCTAATTTGAGTTCTGCGTTCTCCGACATTTGTTTGTCCTGGTCATCGCTCGATATTTCGAAAGCGGTTAGAACAACGCGTCCAATGAATTCGCTTTGTGTCTATAGAGTTTACAACAACAACATTTCTCTGCACTTAAGCAGTACGCCAAGCGGATTTAAAAATAATACCAGTAGACGTCAAAGCGTACACGCATGCAAACACTACGTAATACGCAATCATCCCGAAACTTTGCGTGCGACCGACTCTCCAATGCCAAAGCAACGGAGCGGCGAATAAGAGAAATATTAAGCCCAAGATTAAGAACGCAAAAAGAACGAAGAGCTCGTTCGCCGGTTCAATGTTTGACATTGCACCAGATCTAAACGTTCGTAGGGCTAAACCAGTACCTGTGCCGAGTAAGACGTTCATGGTTGGACCGGCGAAACAGGCGGCGACGGCCATTTTCGGGCGACCATCGCGCGCGATCGTTCTGTTTGCAATGAAATCGCCAACAGAGTTACCCCAAGCGAGAACGGTGGCGCCCAAGAGGGCTTCGGAGATGCCGCATATTTTACCAGCAGCGGTGAGTAATGAGACGACTTCGCCGGCCACGACGTCCATCCAGATCATTGATACGAGGAATGCAATGACCGTGAGCATTCCAGTGAATAATCGCGAGGCTGGATTACTCGTCGTCGATGGATACGACGAACTTCTCGAAGACGTGTTATTTCTGTTCGATCGTCGACGGAGAGTAATCGCGTAGTTATCTGGCATTAAGTGCGGCCAAGCGGTAAATATGATCGCCGAGAACGCACATGCGACTATTATACCGTAAATTAAGCCACCTAAATGTATCGTACCAGGGTACATTTTTTCGGCCAAGACGAAAAAGAGAGGCGCGCAAATAGGTAATGCGCTCGTTTGCCATCTCCTAACGCGTCTACCGTTGAATCCAAGCTCTGGCATCGTAAACTTTAACGTTTCACGAATGAGAAATAAAGGCAAAGTTGCCACAGAAATAAGAGCGTGATATAATTGATTCCATATGGATTCGTTACCTTCGTAGAGACGATTTCGTCTCCATCCGCGCTCCCACGGGTGATGCAAAATTGACGCATCATCGTCGTCGTCGTCGTCTTCATCATCAAATGCAGTTTCTGAAGAGATCTCAGATGCCGATGGTGTTTCCGATACTTCGTCACCAGATCTAGAGTTATTAACATCATCTTCTTCGTCTCTTTCGCCAGTGTCATTGATGTTGTTCTGTGCATCATCTTCGTTACTCACTTCTTCGAGTAAACCAACTTCTGCATCATCGTCGTCGTCATCTCCCTCGTCGTCCTCGTTTTCTTCTGCTATACCATCTAATACGTTCGTATTTGGTCTAATCTCGGTCGTTATACCGCCTCCGCCTACTCTAGATCTTCCCTCTCTTCTTAAACCAGATAATCTTTCTGCCAATCCTTGCGGTACTCTTCGCCAATTTTCGGGCATTAAAACGGTCACGACGTATAAAGCGTATAAGGCGAACAATTGCATCGCGTTCTTAAAAGTAACCTCGCCTTCATAAATGCATCGCACTAACGCAATAACACCTAAACAGTAAAACCCACAATCTCTCATGAACGCCCTCTTATCGACCTCGACGAATCCTCCGACTCTCCTCCCGCTCCTCAATCTCTGCCTTGCCGGCGGCGCAGATAACACGACGCTCGGAAACACGACGAACGCGATGAACATCCCAGCACCTAAAACAGCCCCAAGCGCTAACGGAATCCCATCGGTCTCCTCTGTTTGACTTAAATCGTTCAAAGCGGCTATTTGCGCGAATATATCGGGCGCGCCGTTCCCGAACGCTAACAAAGTCGCCCCGGCGACGTCGTCGCGCATTTTCAAATATACCGATATCTTCGCTAACGCTGGGCAGAAAAAACACTCCGCAACCGTGGCCAAGACGTGGAAGAACACTCCCATTAACAGCAAAGCGATCATGAACGAATACGTCCATCTCCCTTTGGCTTGGCAGTAATGTACTTTTTCGTACCTGATAAAACTCGAAGTCTCCGTGCACGAAGGAGTAACCGTGACGTATTGACATCGCAGATCTTCAGAGACCGATAGAGGTTCGCATATCGTATTAATATTATCACTGCTATTATTATTATTACTATTATTGTTATTATTATCACTTTTATGCTCATCACCATCATCACTATTCGTTCGATTTTCGTCCCCAAACGCGGATACGAAATCATCGCAATCACTTAATCGTACCACGATCCATAAAGAGAACAGGAGCGCGAAGGACGAACAATTCATGATCGCGCGAGGACGAAAATTCGAGCGCTTATTCTTCGCTCGCTCAGATTTCATGATCGATTCCCCTTAATCTCTCTCTCAATCTCTCGAGCATAAAAAATAAGGAAAAGAATAAAGAAACGAGAGCGTTTACGGTTTTGGAAATTATGTTAGGGTTTAGGGTTTATGTTTTAGGGTTTTAGGAAATTGATATAAAAAGTGTTCAAAATAGGTCAGTTTTTCCAATTACGAAAAATGAATGATCCATCATCGGTTTACTAAAAATGAACGAAGAAGAAGAACTGATAACGAACAGACTCCTTCACTTCCTCTCAATCTCTCTCTCAAACTCTCGAGCATAAAAGATAAGGAAAAGAATAAAGAAACTAGAAACAAGAGCGTTTTGCGTTTTGGAAATTCATAAAAAGTGTTCGAAATCGGTCCAATTTTTCCAATTACGAAAAATGAATAATCCATCATCGGTTTACTAAAAATGAACGAAGAAGAAGAACTGATAACGAACAGAGGCCAAGGGCAAAGAAAACCTACGACGGTATCGAAAAGGCGCGCGAACGTGCGCGAGCGATACAGACAGTTCAGGAAATTATCGCCGCTTTCACAAATCTTAAGCGTAGTCTTGTTCGTGTTCTATTTATTGGATTTCAGATTACGCGAAGAACTTGGCATAAAATGTTCTTTCGTTGGAGTTATTTCGAGGCCGTGGACGATTATAACGAGCAGTTTTGTGACCCCTAGCGTCGGTGTAGTGCCAGTCATTGTTTTGATGATTTTCGTGATCGAGGTTTTGATCGCGAGGGCGTTCGTGAAGGCGAGAGTTCTGTTAGAGGTGATTTTCGTGAGCGCGACGAGTACTGGCTCGTTGTACGTTTTGTTCGATTCAACGCAAAGGTTTATTACTGGTGGTGAGGGGGACAATGGACCACGAACTACTATTGCGCTCGGGTGTAGTGGTATCGTCGGTGGGTTGTTAGTGCTATGTTCGAAGCTTAAGAACGAAATTAGCGAGGACGATTTTGTGAGAAAGGTTGCGAGGAACGCGCACGTATGGTATTTAATCGTTATGTTATTCGTTGGAGGTGAAATCAACAACGAAGAGCGAGTGTTTGGAGTTTCCCTTTTCGGTTGCGTTGGTGGTTTAATTTATTTTCGAGTCCGAGGACGTCGCGTTTTGTTGTATGCCGGCGTAAACGCCCGTACGACTACTACTCAAAGCAACGTTAACAAAGAAATAGACGAAGAAGAAGAGAAACGAAAGAAAATTAGAGAAGACATTGGACGGAAAGCTTTGATGGAGCGCTTGAAAGAAAATGGAATAGTAGAAGAGAGTAGTAATAATAATGATAACAATGACAACAACAACGATGATAAAAAAATAGTAGTAGGTTAGTAACTTAATAGGCGAGGAAGTTAATAATTTATAATCAATCATTCGTTTATTCGTTTAAAATTACGATATGCTACTACGGCGTAAAACGGATCACCACTCGAACGTTTCACGAACGTCTTGAATAATTTCACAAAAGCGTTCTTCTCGTCCTCGACGCCGTCGTCTAAGACCTCCGTAATCACCTCGGGTTCCGTGAAACCAGTGACGTTTGTGAAATAACTCTTCACCAATTGCGTTCGCGAGAAACCAGTCCCATCTCTCCAAACAGCCAACGCTTTCTCGTAGAACATTCTATTACTATAACTAACTATAACGACACCGCCAGGTTTCAGAACTCTAAAAATCTCCGCGAACAACTCCTCGGCTCTCGTCATGTACTGAACGCTCACGCACATCGATACGAAATCGAACGATTGATCCGCGGCGTCGATCTTCGGCATCTCGTTAAAGTTCCTCACGAAAAAATTCCCTTTAAACTCCTTATTCCTCTTCAATTCCTCTTCGTTTAAACCATGCCCTAACGTATACTCGTACTCGAACGGGTAATGACTCAGATGAGACGAGCACAGGTCCAACGCCTTCATTTCCCTCTGCGTCCGTTGTCTGTATAACCGCGTCAATTGTTCTAGAAAATTATCATCCACGTGTGCGCAAAACCGCGGTTTCGCGTACCATAACCGGTCGTTCTGTTCGTTCAGTTTTCTTCGCTCGTTCCTATCGATCACTTCTGCGCGCTTTAGGACCCCGGCCGATGAAGATGTCGACGAAGGTGTTGACGAAGGTGTTGACGAAGACGTTGAAGACGTGATGATCAGTGACGTCATCGCGCGAGACGATCGACCAAGACGACGACCACTCGATAAAGAAGAAGAAGAAGTTCTTTTCAACGATCGCGTTCGATCGCTATCGTAGCCATCGCGCGTTTTCGCGTTGTTCACTATCGTTGCTCGAAGTATCATCCGCGTCATCTTTTTTGTATCGCTTTTCTTCTTCTTCTTCTTCTTCTTCTTCTTCTTCTTCTTCTTCTTCTTCTTCTTCTTCTTCTTCTTCTTTTTGCTCTTTTTGCTCTTCTTCCTCTTCTTTTTGCTCGTCAGATTTCTCGCGCGCTCTGATGTACTGATAACCCTGAATAAGAGATCGAGAGAGAGTTTAGAACGGTCGATCGATGCAACGATGAAGAGAATTCTATCGCATTCCTCTTCTTCTTCTTCTTCTCATGCATTCGCGCGCGATCGATTATTACAAACAGTAGTAGGAATAAGCACGAGCAGTAAACAAAGTTCGTTAGAACGTTTAGGGAAATCCTTAAGAGAGATCGAACACTCCGGTGAACGAGTGCAAAGAGAGTACTTTAGAGCGAGAGAACAAACGGACTTAACGAAGAGAAAAGGAGCGATCGTTGAAAGAGTGCGGAGAGAGAAAGAAATCGATAAAGACGCGAGTGAAATGAAAGAGAATGAGGAAATGAACACAGGCGAGAGAACGAGGGATGATGGCGAGGACATCGTGTTGAAGGTTTTGTTAGCGAGCGCGGTAGGGGTAACCGCGTACGCTTTGCATTTTGGATGATTGTGATTATTTTTATTATTATTATTATTATTTTACATGCTATGGATTGAAGTTACAGGCTATGATATATTAAGTATGCACAAACACGTGTGTCGTCGAGTGCGCTAACGGCTATAGTTTACAAGCAAATATTTGCGAACGCCGCAAGTCTGTTATCTGCAGTACGGAACGTCTGAGTTCGTGTGCCTTTGTTCTCTCTCGCGCGCGATGAACGGATTCGGTCGACTCGTCGAGTTTTACACGCGGATGTTTGTACCAGTATTGAGCTGCCGCAGCCGCGTCCGTTTCGCCTTACCCGAGCACGCGAGCGATCTCGCGAACTTTCGCGTCGAAACTCGCGTTCGTGCACACGATCCCGCCCTTAAACCCGACTCCTCCATCGCAAACGAACTCGTCCTCATCGAAGAACGGACTCATGCGTATCTTCACCACGATCTCGTGCGTGTTTTCGAAAAAATTCCTAATCGACTGCTCGTCCCTCTTCGTCGTCAATAAGACGAACATGAAGTTCCCTTGCGTGCAATACGCGTGCACGTACAAATCATCGAATTGATCGATTATTTTCAAATACGTGCTCGATTGTTCCCATTTCCGTTCGTTCAGTCTATCTATCGATGATGCGATTACGAATTGTCGTAAATGTCTCGCGTCGTCCTACTCGTTTTCATTCATTCATTCATTCATGCAGTAGAGACCGAAATTAACTTTGTTACATAAAACATCAGAAACAAACTCTGTAAAAACGCGAAAGGAAACAAAGAAGAAGAATAAGAAGAAGAACGAGAACGTACTCGTTGCGTGCTCCCGAAATCGGCTTCGTAGACGCACCTACCGCTCTGATCGACGACTGAAAACGACGCTACGCCTGCGACCATCGTCTTTTTCTGTCACGATTTCGATTTCCAAAACATTCGCTTCATAGAACATTCGCTTCATATAATTCATAAAAAAGAAGGTTATTCGTTGCCTTTTCTCGCCCTTAATCATCAATGACAGAGAGTGAGAGAAGACGTTGAGAGAGATTAAGAGAGATTAAGAGAGATTAAGAGAGCGATGACCGCGATCGATATCGCACTACCGAGCGAACGGAAAAAACAAGATGATCAAAACAGAACCTTCTCGCGAGTTCCTCTTCCTCAAAAAGGAAGAAACGAGTTCGATTCGTTCAACGAGGCTTACGAGGAAATAATCGAGCAATGTTTGAAGACGGCTTCGTTGAACTCGCCGTTTAATCAACGCAGGAAACAGTTACAGGCTTTGATCGAACGCTCGAAGGAGACGAGGGAGAGGTTACGGTCGATCAATAGTAACGGCGAAGAAGACGATGAAGATGAAGACGATGATGATGCGAGGTATGATCGAGAGACCGAGAGGTTAGAATGGCTCTTAGAACCGATCGAACTGGCCTGTGAATCGGGTGTTAAAATAGTCGAAGAGAAGGGCGTGATTTGCTTAACGAACGTATGCGCGAAGAGGGCGATCACTGGGAGAGCGACGACGTGTATTGAAGGCGATGACGAGAATAATCAACGCGCGGAACGAACGAAGCGCGAGCGGTTATGCGCGAAGGTGTGTAGATTGTTATGCTCGGCGTGCGAATCCGCGGACGAGTCAGTAGAGTTGCAAGCGTTGCACGGATTACTGCAATTGTATATGTCGAGATCGTTTCGAGTTACTGGAGAAGCATCGAAAAGGGTTATAGAGGCTACGTGTAAGTGTTATGCGATGTCGAGGTCGGAGACGAACAGAGGCGTCGCGAAAGCGGCGCTCGCGCAAATGATTTTTACGAATTTTCAAAGAGTCGAAGAGAACGACTCGAGAGCGTGTTCGAAAGTCATTAAAGTCTCGGATGTTTTAGGTGGTGGTACAAGTAGTTTAACTTTTGACGATAGTAGTAATCATTCGCAACAACAACAACAACAACAACAACAACAACAACAACAAAAGCTTGGTGATAAAGAAAAATATAATAATAAAATGGCTTCGACTTCGTACGAAACCGTTGTCATGCTCGAAACAAAAGTTACGAGTTCTGTAGTCTCCGGGCATCATCAGCGACAACCGTGGTCGAGCGAAATCATCTCGTTTGCGCAATCGTTCATTCAAAAAGCGGCATCGGCATCTACACAGAATTACGAACTTCAATCTACAGAAGAACGGAATGCGAAACTTGAAAGCGATAAAGATATTTTTCACGATTGCGCTGGAGTCTTCCGGACGTTGTCAATAATCGCGAAAGGAGGCGTTGATGCAAATAGTTCGAGTAATAATCACACTGAAACGAACATTGCGCGCGGTAAACTCTTAGCTTTGGACGCATTACGAATTGCATGTCAAAATCTCAGCGATGCTTTTGTCGAGCACGCTATTTTCACGGAAACAATACGCGAATACGTTCTAGACGCAGTCGTCTCAAACGCGATTTCTGAAAAAGTTCAAGATCCAGAATTGTATAAAATAGCGCTAGGTATATTTCAAACCATTCTATGCACGCAAAGGTTTCGCCAAAAATTGAAATCCGAGATTGGCGTATTTTTTCCTAGGCTATTTCTCGATCCTTTGGAATTCGTTGCCGGAGGTGCGCCAAATTCACCTCACGCAAAGCGTAGCGTTTTGCTTACGACTTTAAGCGAGACCGTAGCTCGAGACGCACAAACTTTGGTTGATTTATTTGTGAACTTTGACTGCGATCTTTCGCAGCAAAACGCATTTGAGAGGTTAATAAACTTATTAGTGCGCGTTGCGCAAGGCGTAGAAGTCTCTAGCTTATCCGGCGCAGATGCAGCGAGAGAAACTGTATTGAAAATGGAAGCTCTCGGGTGCTTGACGACGATATTAAAAGCGCTGGGCGTTTGGGTGGAACAAAATTCGGAAGACTTTACAAATCCTTCAACGCCTACTGTTGCTTTAGAAATAAAAGAAAAAGCGAACGAAATTGATGAGCAGATAGAAGCAATAACACCTACTAAAGTCGATGCTTCGAATTTAGTACAAAAGAAGCTGGACAAATCCGAATTCCAAGAAGGCGTGAAGTTGTTCAACAAAAAACCGAAGAAAGGCGTTGCGCACTTGAAATCAATCGGTAAACTTGGCGAAGGCACACCGAAAGAAATTGCAGAATTTCTAAGAACGGCACCGAACTTGGATAAAACAGTTGTCGGTGATTACTTGGGTGAACGTGAAGATGAAAGTTTGAAAGTCATGCGCGCTTACGTAGACTCTATGGATTTTAGCGGTTTCGGTTTAGACGAAGCAATTAGAAAATTCTTGGAAGGATTTCGCTTACCGGGTGAATCGCAGAAAATCGATCGATTGATGGAGAAATTTGCAGAACGATATCACGCCCAAAACCCGACTGAATATAGAAGCGCGGATACCGCGTACGTTTTAGCATTTTCGGTAATTATGTTAAACACCGACGCTCATAATCCAGGCGTGAAGAATAAAATGACAAAGGAAGGATTTTTGAAAAATAATCGCGGCATTGACGATGGACAGGATTTGGATCAAGTCAAACTTGGTGCGCTATACGATCGCATTGTGAACAACGAAATCAAGCTTAAAGATGATAACGTTAAGAAGGCGAGTAATAGTAACGAATCATCATCGAATTTGAACAACTTTCTCGGCTTGGATATTTTCCTTTCGCTCGTTGGTCAGAAACCGGCTATTGTCGAACAACGAATCGATGTTCGTGAACTCATCGAGGAAGTTCGTGCAAAAGCTAAACGTGAAGATGTGAACAATTTTTTATCCGCATCTGATGCTAAATGCGCGGCGCCAATGCTCGATGTAGCGTGGCAAGCGCTTCTTGCTGTATTTTCGGTGACGTTTGAAGGCACTGAATCGGCGAAAATTGCCGCTCTTTGCCTAGATGGATTTTTTAGTTCTATTCACATGGCGTGTAATTTAGGCATGGTTGCAGCTCGAGATGCGTTTGTGGCACCTTTGGCAAGATTGTGTGGCTTGCGCAATCCACCAACCATGCGAACGAAGAATATCATGGCGCTTCAAACATTAGTAAAAGTTGGAGAAGCGTTTGGAGATAATTTAGGGGACACGTGTTGGGTTCATGTTTTGAAATGCGTTTCGCGATACGAGCATTTACACGCTTTAGCTGGTGGCTTCGATGATTCGTCAGTATTTTTGAGCAATCAGGAACCATCGTCGTCATCTTCTGTTATTGTTTCTACAAACATCTTTAATAAGACAAATGGTTCAAATACTACGCCGAATCGATTGTTCAGAAGAGAGTCTTCCTCAGAAATCACTTTGCAGAATTCTTTCGAGCAATTATCAACACCTCAACCACTATCTGTTATGAGTAATAACGATGCTGCTGCTAATGCTGCTGCGATGCAATTAGCAAGGAAAGCGTCCATGCACGATGCAAAAATCTCACCGGTTCCTTTAGAGTCAGTTGCTCCCCCATCGCAACACGTTCTCGAACAGTTACATCCAGATAGCTTCAGCTCATTATTTCATAATTCGAAAAGATTATCTGGTGAAGCAATCGTTGATTTCATGCGTGCTTTGTGCCGGTTGGCGACGGAGGAAATGAGCGCAGATCGTCCGCGTTCGTGCGCTTTATCAAAACTTGTTGAAACCTGCGCTTTCAACGTCGAACGTGAACGCTACGTATGGGCAAAAGCATGGATTGTTCTAAGTGATTTCTTTGTTAAAGTCGGAAGCGAGCATAAAAACGTCCAGATTTCAATGTTTGTTGTGGATGCTTTGAGGCAGTTATCGATGAAGTTTTTGCAAAGAGCCGAACTCGCTAATTACTCTTTTCAAAATGATTTTCTGAGACCGTTTGTTGTAATCATGCAGCAATCGCCATCTTCGGAAGTTAGAGAGCTAATTGTTTCGTGCGTCGCCCAAATGGTAGAATATGCCGTCGATGGCATCAAATCTGGTTGGAAATCCGTGTTTATGGTATATTCAGTTGCAGCCGCGGATGAAAATCCAAAAGTTGTCTCGACTGCGTTTTCAACTATCGAGCGCATTATTCGCCACAATTTTTCAAAAATAATCGAAACAGACCAAGCTGCTTTCACGGATTGTGTAAACTGTTTAGTCGCTTTTACGAATTCGTACGACGCTCCGGAAGTGAATTTGAACGCTTTGGCATTTTTACGGTTCTGTGCTTTGCAATTAGCAGATGGCGCACTCGGCGACTTAAATTTACCAAAGGTGAAAGATAGTAATGAACGTAATATAATCATTGACGAAGATGAAGATAAAGATAAAGACGAATATAATCAACCAAAAACGCCAAGAGAACGAGGGCCTACGCATTTCACAGGTACAGAATCTCATACATACTTTTGGTTCCCTTTATTAGCTGGGCTTTCCGAGCTCGCATTTGATTATCGAGATGATATTCGCATTTCTTCGTTGGAAGTCTTATTCGATACTCTGAAATTTCACGGGTCTAGTTTTGATCCAGGATTTTGGGCTCGAGTTTATGACGCCATTTTATTTCCAATGTTTGATGTCGTGAGAGCGACTGAGTTTGATAGTTCTGAAGCGTCTGAGAACGAGAAAAATGAATGGTTATACGGCGCGTGTGATAGATGTTTGACCTTGGTCGTCGATTTAGCGACTAATGAAATATTTTTCCAGAACATTTGCAAAGCAAATGTTTGGCCAAAGTTGTGCGATCTTTTAGAAAATATTAGCGGAACGTTTTCGCACGAAAAACTTGCCTCATGCGGCGCGCAAGCTTTCCGACGCTTGTTAGTAGGTTTGGGTAAAAATACGACGACGACAAAATCTGCTGCCTCTATCTCTTCTAAGAGTATTAATAATGAGAACGAATGGTCAATTGCGATTGAAAAGCTTTGCAACATTTTTGATTTAGGACACCCTTCGTTACTTTTAGTCGACGCTTCTGGCGAGTGCTTGCAAAAGTATAGAAAAATTATGCCAAAGAAGTGTAAGAATATGCTCTTCGATCGCATTCAACGCGTACACGAAAGCAACAACAAAAACGATAATAATAATAAAGTACTTTCAGTGAACGCAGGCTCTATTTTAATCGCGTTTTGTGACCAAGAACACGACAAAGATGACGTTCAGCGATTACAACGCGCGATTGTTTTCGCTCTGACGGAGTACGAATCGTGCGCTTTAATAGTTGGCTCCGAACGAGCTAGAAAAGACGTCTTGATTAGAGTGCCACTATGCGTGCATAGTCTAAAACAGTTATGTAATATCAAAGGCGCGTTTGAGAAGGACATGTTCATGGATTTATTATCATCCTTGGTCGGTGCGTCCGAGCAACCGAACGAAGTCTTATCCGCTCTCGGCGAAGTGTTTGGGAAAGTAGTAGCGCCTATTATCATATCTCAGATAGAGTAGTACAGTTGTGTAGTTTAGTTGTATTTTACTATTATATATATGTTATTATGATTTAAGTAGTTTTATATACGAATCTTTTATTACATTATAGTAGTATTTTGACGTCTCGAGCGTCTATTCGAAATCGCTCGCGTCAATAATACGCAAATCAATAAATATTATATTATAGTCATGCCCCATATATACACACACATATAAATGAATCTGTGGATTAAATACTTTACACCGATTTACAGTTCATTGTCATATATAACCATATATATATATGTATCTTGGTCACTTTTGCTAACACACACACACACACATAGACACATTAATATCTTTGTCTTTATTAAATACACGCGATGATCGAGTACACATCATCATTATTATCATTATTATATTAAGAATAAGAAGAATAAACATATATATATATATAAATATATATACATCGTTCATTAGTATTAGTTGAACGATACTCCATCCGAACACGGGTCTATTCTACGCTTATGCTTATCAATGTACATTCGCCTTTTTTGAAGTTATATAAAGTAAGAAGAAGGTGGAAATGTCCAGTGAGCACAAAAAAACCAAAAGATAAAAATGTAAAAAAGTTCCCCGCGTTTTATACAGTGCGGGTAAAAACGCGAACGAAAAACTACTACTAAACATACATACCTGAGCTGTAGATCGCACACGGGAATAGGAATCGGTTCCGAAAACGAACGCGAAAATACAGTCTGCGTCTGTTCTTGTTCTCCTACGTTCGAATTCAACGTCGCGTGACTAGTTTCCTCTGATAAGTTCGACAAAGTTTTCCTTCGGCGCGATTTTTGCTGCTGCTGTTTTTGCTGAATCCCTAGATTTTCCTCCTCGATTGCAAAGTTCAAGAGCTCGTTTAAGAGCATGTTCTTGATCGGAGAAGCGACTGGCGTCCCAACCGATTCATCGGTCTCGGACGATCTGCTCTGAAAGTTTGTGCGCACTTGAGCAATATTCGCTTCATCGAAGCCGACGACTGTGTTCATCGTTGTCATTTAGAATGGACTCTTGTTTTGTGATATTTTTATTCGCGATGATTTTACTATCGAGCCGATCTCGAGAACGACAAGTTCAACAAACAAACAAGCGATTAAATAAATTAGCAAGAGCGTGATTACTTCTTCTTCTTCTTTACTTTATTACTGTTACCTTTGCCTCTCGGTATTTTTTTATCACCAAAGAATGACGAAAACAGTAATTTGTTCGGGATCTGTTATAGTGAGG
>Ga0209710_1001856_pt1 | contig 15427 bp, 11 predicted proteins | sample ArcticOcean_MG_C_5_FD_187436 | JGI IMG/M metagenome (GOLD analysis project Ga0209710, IMG submission 187436) | Marine microbial communities from western Arctic Ocean - ArcticOcean_MG_CB4_138 (SPAdes) (version 2) | ecosystem: Environmental > Aquatic > Marine > Oceanic | place: Arctic Ocean...
GGTTAGTAGTAAAAGGTGTGATGACTACTTATGTAGGTAGAGATGTTCGCCCTTATATTCATCAATTATATCAACTCCATCTTTATTACAATTTACTAAAGCCTTCGGAAGGCAGTGTCATTTATGACCCTTATTATTGGAGCACCGGGAAAGGCAGCAGGGGATACTCGGATATATCCAATAGCATAAATGAAGGAAATCCTGGCTCTATCGCGATCCAAGGGATGACGTGTGGTTATGGATCAAGGATGCCTGGAGGCCCTTTATTGAGTCCTAGTAGCGCATATTTGGATTCAAGCCTTGGCGAGCCAACTAGCAATATGTATCAGCCTAACTATATACCTTTTAATGCAGAGGTAACTGTACTTTCATGCTGTTCTAGCGATAAAGATAGTAGGTATTCAGATAATCGCTATTTCCTCTGTGACTATAGTAATGATAGCCCATCTCATAGGTCATTCACCGTTGAGTCTGTCGATTGGCCAGCAAGCGGTACATACTCTGGTGATGCCCTTGTATGTAAATAAAAAATTAAAGTTTATGCAATTATTATGGATTGCCAGAACAATGTTAAAGTAAATATTTATGCTTAAAACTAATAATTTTAAAGAATGTAGCAAGGGATACACCTTAGTCGAGCTCATGGTCGCCTTAGCTGTGTCAGCCATTGTTATTGCTGGAACACTTGCTGGCTACACAGTCTTTGCTAAGCAGTATGAAGTATTAAATAAAAGAATTGAGATAGATAGGGAAGTCCTAGGAATAATAACTTTGATTCAGAAAGATGTCACGATGGCCGGCTATAAATCGCACCTTACCACGAATGCAATGAAGGCTGCAGATGCTTTAAAAAGAACGAGTGCGACTGATTTTTCTATGGTGTTCGATTACCAAGAAAAAGAAGGGGATCCAATTACTCGCAGACTGGTTCGTTATTCCTTAGGTCCAGGTTATGTGTCTGCTGATGGAGGCGAATCACGATATAAACTTTATCGAGATTTAAGAGATTGCACCACCCCAGCAAGTGGCTGCACTATTGCAACTTCCACATCGAGGTATACCGCTGGCGGACAAGGTGAAGTGATTATGGATAAGATCACTAGTTTCTCAGTGGCATTTTCAAGCCCTAAACCGATGGGACCTTTTTCAGGGGTATCACAAATAGTTAGGACCAGTATTTCAGTCGCAGCCTCCAGGGCGGTTCGTGATGCAGCAAGTTTAATCACTAAAGATTTCAAGTTTACTGCAAGAGCACAAAATGTCTCCTTACTATAATAAAAAAATAATAAAGCATCACAAAGAAGCGGGAATGACTTTAGTGGTGACTTTATTATTGATGCTCACTCTCACAGTAATGGCTTCAGCAGTCCTCTTTGTAGTTAATAATCATGCAGATACGGCAAATACAGTTACTAACAAACCCATAGCAATTAATTCAGCAGATGCTTGTATTGAGGAGGCGATAGCTTGGGCTCAGACGACAGAAGGTAATGCATGGTTAGCAGGAATAGCGGTCACAGCCATTGATGCTTCGACAGGCTACGGCACAAGTGATGTTAAAGATATCGCGGCTACTGACGGGATACTTTTTGGAAAGACTATGAAATCTCACACTAAAATGAAGGCCAGTGAGACGAGGCCAGCTGCTTTTCAAAATAGATTAGACAAGTCATCTTGCACCTCGGTTAAGATGACGGTTATTAAAAAAACAGCAGACTCAGAAGCTACTGTTGCAGCAGGAGTGGGAAGTGAAATTGGTTCCTCGGCAGACTATATGGTTAGTGAAATAGCTACAGTCATAGCTCCTTACAAGTATGAAATTTTAGTGGTTGCAGAGGGTATATTTAATGTTACAACTACTGATGGAGGAACAGTTATTGATAAAAGTACTGATTTTCGAGGAGACCCAAATTCAGATTGGGCTTACTCAAATATATCTAGAGTTGAGGTACTATTTTCATACCAGCAGTAAAGTTAGTGTTTAATTTGTGTAGAATATATATTATGAGATTTTGTTTACTTTGTTTATTTTTTTTCAGCAGTCTCCTTTTTGCAGAAGGGTTGATGTATAACGATGAGACTGATAAAAAAATAGCGATTGGTGTTTTCCCCCAGGGTCATCTGAACATTGGCGGAACATATGATATTGTCGAAAATGCAAGTGCTACGGGCTTAGCTTATAAATTTCCTGATGGAAAGTGGTATGATGCAACTGCACCAGGTTGCCTCTGTGAGGGTTGGTCAGCCGGAGCTGTTTCTGGCAGAGATGGCAGACAATATCACGGTGATGCCTCTGTTCATAATGGGGGAATTAATAATATAACAGTCAAAAGTTTTGTGGCTGACACAACCAGTATTGAGTCTTTTGTAGCAATCAAAAACACCCGCGCTAAAACAGATATGTTAGAAGTTAAACATGTCTACAGTCCTTCTAAGTTAGCCACCGATGAATTATTTGAGGTCAACGTTACCCTGACTAATGTGTCTGGGAACACACTGAGCACAGTGAGGTATAACAGAACAATGGACTGGGACATACCCCCGACTGAATTTAGAGAGGTGGTTAGTATTGTTGGAGCTGAAGAATCTTCCCGAAGCCCAACAAAGCCAAGAGTATATGCTTCTGGTAATAATGGTTTTCGAGACCCAAACGTCTTTGGTCCTAAAAGAACAGGCTGGTCAGGATACTCATATTGGCCACATACCGGTGTCAATAAAAATGGACATCGAATGGGTCCAAGAGATCATGGATTTACTGCGACATTTGAATTCGATGACTTATTGTGCGGTGAGTCACATAATTTTAAAACTTATTATGGCGCTGCAGCCACAAGAGAATTAATGATTGCTGCATTTGCAAAAGAAGGCGTCCCCCTTTATTCCATTGGGGAAAGCAGAAGTAGAACAGGTGTGGTTTTTGGTTTTGGGTTTAAAGGAGTGAGTGGTACACCATTAGCTCCAACACTTCCAGAAAAAACAGCAATATTGCCTGGAGGTGTTCAGACAGATTCATCCATAAATCAAACATACGCTCCGCCACTTATTGCAACTATTAAAGAAGATAAATATGCTTACCAAGCAGTGTTTAAGTACCGCCAAGACCACCAGTGGGAAGGGGATATTTTGAGGTACTCATTAGACAGTGACGGTGATTTTATTTCGGGAGAAATTCCTATTAGCGCCGCTAAGATTTTAAAAGCCAGAATAAATGAGTCTAATTACGAGAGAAGTTATGAGGAGGGCGGTCGAAATATATGGACTGTAAGCCAAACTTTTGCCTGCAGTGCTAGTGGCCATACAATAATTCCTAGTTCTTGGTCTTCGTTACAGGGTAGAGTATTAATGGGTTACACTAAAGCGACACCAAGTGCTGCTATTTTGGATTTAAATAATTTTGTTACTACAAAGCGTTATTTAGGTTCTTCGGCAGATAGTAGTCGCTTCGAACCGTTTTTTTATAACTGCCGAACTGGGGATGATGAAGAAGATATTATCAAGTTTGTGCGTGGCTATGATGTCTGGAACGAGGATGGTCCGGCCGGAGCGAAGGGCACAGGCAATATGAGGAAGAGTTTATTAGGTGATACGTTTCATTCAAATTTAGTGTTTGTCGGACCGCCATCAGAGACTACCGGCTATGAGCTTCCTGCTCCTAATGAGAAGACTGAGGCTCATTTTAGAAAAACTACAAACTACCGTGCTTTCAAAACAATGTATGCAAACCGAGAAGGGCGAATTTATGTAGGCGCCAATGACGGTATGCTCCACTCTTTCGATAAAGACCTTAATTTGCAATGGTCCTTTATCCCACCCCAGATACTTTCGAAGCTAAGGGGATTAAAGGGTTCAGATCCATCTGGTAAAACAAACGGTACCTCAAATAGTAAGTTTTTAGTCGACGGGCCTATTCTTGTCAAAGATGTTTATGACCCAAGTACTAAAAAGTGGGGGACTATCCTTGTAGGAGCCCTAGGCTATGGAGGAAAGGGCTACTATATGTTAGATATTTCACATCCCGAGGCCCCTTTCTTTCTTGGAGCGGTTGAGAATGATGACAAGAATAACAGGGTACTTCGTTGGGATTATGGGGGGGAGATGACAGTCCACAAGTATGGATCTGGTTCAGCTTCGATGGTAGTGACAGATCTTAATTACCCATATCAATACTTAGGTTTTGCTTTGTCGAAACCAAGTATAGTGTTGTTACCTTATAACCAGAAAACCCCCTATTCACCAAGGGAGAGTGAGCGTTATAGATATGGTTTTGGAACCCAGCAAAGACACGCCTTAGTTTTTGGCGCCGGTTACGCAGGGGGCATGACCACCAATCAAGGTAATTATGTAATAGTTTCTGACGCAAGGCCAAGGAAGATTGAGGGACAGATTCGTGGCACTCCCGCACCCGACAGTTCTCGGTATAATAATTTTGGACCATTTGATGCATTGGCTTGGACCAAAGTTCCTACGGATGCAGCAAGTGATGCAAATAAAGGGGTTACCGCAGCCATGTCTATCGTTACCCCTGACAATACAAAATTAAACAATCATTATGGTGGCATAGCATATTTTCCTGACCTTCATGGGCAACTATGGAAGTTCAATTTGTCTAGATCAACCCTCCCACCCCCAGAAGTTAGTTATGGGCACTCAACTGCAAAAGCTACAGCTGATTCTGCTAATGGAGATATGAGAATGCACCAATTAAACAAGATGTGGAGATCTGAGACGACAATCGACAATGATCGGTTTGGTAGTCATCAGGTCGCAACGACTCTGGTTAAAAATGTTGGCGGAAATAATATATATAACTTTTTTGGCACAGGCGATCAGAGTCATATTCAATCAAAGTACAGTAGTATTGATAATTGGATTGTCGGTGTTAGAGATGATGATTTTCCTGGGATTGATTTAGCCTTAACTGGAACCGATAAAACCAAGAGCTCTCCGGGTATTTTTCTGCGCGATATAGCAGCAGACGGAACAGGGACTACTTGTTCGTCTACTGATCAACCAGGTTGGTATGCCAGACTAAAAGATCGATACGGGACTAGTCGTCCTGCAAGGGTTACTGGACGAGTTTTAATTAGTAATAAGGATTTGTATATCCCCGTTTATCGACCTAAAAATGCAACTTGCCCAGTCGATGGTGACGCCACTATTCTAATTATGAAAGATGGTTGTGGCGGATCATTAGGTTATTTTGATGCTGGAGAAGGGCTATCTACCTCTGTTGTATCAGACGGTGACGGAAATTTATATATAGGGATTAGTAATGAATCTGCAGATGCTTCCTCATCACTTGGAGCCACTAAAAAAGTAGGTAATATTATTAAAATTGGGGAGAGTTCGATGGATGACTCTTCGTCATCCGCACCCAAACCTGCAGTTAGAATAAAATCATGGCGTGAGTTATTTAATTAGCTTTAAGCAACCATCTAAGGTATTTATTTAAGAAACTAAGGGTGACTTTTATGTACCATTTAACCGCCTTTACTGTAGAATAAATTATTCAAAAATTTGTTTTAAAATAGACAGTTAAATTTAAAATCGACTTAAAGGAAATAAGTGCTAGAAAAACTAAAATCGATGTTCAATCGAAGTGCTGCTGGAAAAAATACAGAACCTGTTCAACAGGCTATTGTTGGCATTGATATCTCGCATTCCTATGTTCGTACAATTGCATTAAAGAAAAAAAATAAAAAGTGGTCGTTGGATAAAATTAGTACTAAGTCCCTAGATGATAGCTATGAGAATGAAGAAAAAAGAAGAGCAGCAATTGTTGGTCACCTTAAAAATATCAAACTAGAACAAAAATTTGAGTCTGATAATGCCGCTATCTCTCTACCTGTTAATGCCGCTATCGTTCAAGTAGTTCAAATTCCCTATCTTGAAGAAGAGGAACTGAAGGAAGCAGCAGATAACGGCAGCCTTTGGGATACGTCAATTAATGTTCCGGGTGAACTAGCTGAGTATTCAATATTTTGGCAAACCATTAAAAAAGATAGAGAAAAAAATACACTTTCATTGTTGTTTGTTGCTTCTCGAATTGATGAAATTGAAAGAAATTGTGACTTAGTAAGGGGTGCTGGTTACGATCCACTTATTGTTGATGTGAGATGTTTTGCATTGAGGAATATATTAAAAACATATGATGAGACTGAGAGTTCAAAAACACAAGTATTTTTAGAAATAAGTGGGCAAGAAAATTACGCAGTCTGTATGTTTGATAATTTACCTTTTATCTATGATATTTATGTTTCAGATACTGATGTGGAAGCATTAATGAAAGGGGGTGAATCATTGGATAAAGAATTGTTCTCTCGACTTGCTGCTCAAATAAGAACCTCGATTACTGCATTTATAAAACAAAGTGGTGTTCCAGGAATTGAAAAAATTGAGTTATCGAGCTCACTACCAATTGCCGATAAAATACATAGGAGTTTAAAAAAAGAAATTCTTGAATTCAAAATTGAGATGATGAGCCCGTTTGGTTATGTTCAAATTCCACCTCAATTCAAATCAAGAATCGAACAAGAAAAGAATCCATCCTCACTTGCAGTTGCTGTTGGCTTAGCAACAAGGCAACTGGATGTATTTGGTTACTATAAGTTCGTGACAGCAGTATCCAATATTAACTTACTCCCTGATAGAGAAGACCGAGTAAAAAAAGAAAAGAAAAAAACTCAAACAACCTCTTTAATGAAGAAGTTTAGTGTAGTAACGGGCATTGGTTTAGCCGCCACTGTGGCTATTTACGGCTTTATGATGCTAAGCTTGCCATCCAGCGGAGACATTCTCGCAATCCAACAAGATGCAAGTAAAATCAGCAGTGCGCTAAATAAAAGAACAAAAGAATATAAAGATTTATCGAAATGGACATACGAGTCTGGCACAGTGAACAACATGCTTTTAGATATAACCTACACTGCAAGTTTTCCAAGGGGTAGCTTTATTACAAAAGTCATGCACAATAGGAAGGGTAGCTCACTCATGGAGATTAAAATTAATGATCCAGAGCTATCTTCGAAAATAATGACCGCAATGAGTAAAAAGTTTAAGAACGTGCAACTTTTAAATATCAAAGAGCCAACATCGGGGAAAATGAGTACTTTAGAAATTTCTTTTGAGATTAAATAATTATGGCAATTGACTTAAAACAGGGAATAGACTTGAAGGAAATCGGACCTCTAATTAAAGCATTATTTGCTAAGGATTCGAGTATTCTTGGAAATAAATTGGTGCTATTTTCTATCGGATCAGTTTTAGTTACTTTATTCTTGCTTTACTCTATTTATAGTATGTCTGACAATCAGTCTATTTATGATGAGGCTAATAATAACTATAAGAATAATTCGGTTAAATTAAATCAGCTTGAAAAAAAATTTAAGAAGACTGTAGATAGCAACGAAAGATATTTTAAACACTTGATGGCTAGCCCAAAAGATAAATCAGAATTATCTGCAGAGGTTACCAATTTAGTTTCTCAGTATAAGCTTCTGCTTAAGTCAATTGACCTAAAAGCAAAAGTAGACAAACAAAAAGGTAAAGGCATAAAACTGGTTGTTAGTGGATCATATTTAAATTTAATTAGATTTAGTACAGAAATGAATGAAGTTTTATCGGCATCAAAATTAGTGAATCTATCGGTTACTAAGCCTAGAAAAGGCAACTCTCTAATTATGGAGTTGGCAATTGTTTTTTCAGCTCCGCCGTCAGCGAATACTTTACCATTGCCTTCAAAAAGTACTGTTGAAAATACTGTTAAGTTAATAAATAAAGAAAGTGTACTAGATGGCTTCTTAAGTCTTTTTGTTGTATCAGCTAACGCTTCTGAAGGAAAACTACTAGAAATATTACCTGTTGATGAGCTTGCGAACCTACCTCCATTGCAAGATGAAGTAAAAATTAAAGGCTTATCTTTATTTCAAATAGCCTATCGAGACGCAAGAACTAATGGATTTACTAAGTTTGAATTCACTAATAAGGCAGGGGAAACAAATTTATATTTAACGGGCCTAAAGGTGGTGGATAATATTTTAGATGTTAACCAAGAAGTCGTGACGTCTAATTTGCCAGATATTTTACCTGTTGATGAGCCAACGAACTTACCTCCATTGACATCTCATTCTACAAAGATAGCTAAAAAAATAATTACTCCCGAGCCACAAAAAGCGAAGCCCTTAAATAAATTTCAGAAGGCTTATGTTGACGCCTTAGTACAAGGCCAAAAATTCTTTGAATATAAAGATGCTAAGAGTGAGGCTTCAATAATTTATAAAACCGATGAAAAAGCATTCAAATTAGCTGGTTTTGTTGAAAATCCAACGGATAATAATCAGCAATCAGAAAATAATGGGTCTGCTAATGCTGAAAGCTTAAGAGATCCTTTTGCTTCACCAGGCCAGGCTGGGGCACCAAAGATTAATAGGGGCTCATCTAATGAGGCATCAGAAAATCCATACTACTTATCTGGTGTTATTGCTTCTGAACATCTTGAGCTATGTGTGATAATAACCCCATTAGGCGAATCAAAAATTTACCATATTGGTGAGAAGTTAACTGATAAAATTATAATTACAGCAATTAATGATAATGCAATTCTAATAAATAATTCAACAGAAAAAATTATGATTGGTGATGAAGTTAGATAATAAAAAATATTTGGTAGTTATTTTCTCAATCATTTTTATGATTGGTTGTATACCTTCGGCTGTAGTAAAAGAAGATATTAAGCCAACAGCAAGAGAAACAAGAGAAGAGGTAATCGATCTTCAGAATGAAGACCCTATGGATCCTTCTGGATTGTCTTCAATTAATTCTGATCAACCAATAGCAGAAAGAAATATTGTTGAGATTGAGGGTAATCAAAAAGGAGTCAAGTTTGTCGATGACTCATGGCAAAATTACCCGATATGGCTTAACCTAAACGTAGTGCCCTTGAGAACTTTCTTTTCCCTCCTTGAAGAAATGACAGGGTTAAATTTTGTTATTGGAGATGAGGTCACTGGCGACATAACATTAAAATTAAATAATGTTAATTGGATTGAAGTTTTTGAAATGGTGTTGAGAGAAAAAAACTTAATCCATGATGTGAATGAATCAGGAACAGTTATTATTGTTCACACTCACGAGTTTGCAGGCCAACAGAGCACCTCTTATGAAACAGCGCTGAGTGCAAAAATTAAGGTAATTAATTCTTTATCTAGTTTGGACACAAAATCTACAGCAATATTTAAGTTAAATTATACGAAACCAGATATCCTTTCAAAACAGTTAACTGAGGTTATCTCTACCCTAGAAGCTGGTGCCGAAGGTTCCTCGGCCGATAAGAGAGCCTCTTTTGTAATTGACTCTAGAACCAATTCGCTTATTGTGCAAGCCTCACCAACAGATATGGCATGGATAAAGACGACTATTGATAGTCTTGATAAACCAACTAAACAGGTAATGGTTGAGGTATTTATTGTTGAGGCAACAGACAGCTTCCAGGCTGAACTTGGCTCACGAGTAAGTATGTACTCAAGTAGATTGGGCGGCGGAGATATTCCAAGAAGAACCTCAATCACCGGAGTAGGCGGCACACCTCCTACTGCACCTGGAGCTATTACAAATGCAGCGGCTGGCGGAGCCATTGCTAGTAATACCATTGCCTCACCAACAGGAGGTATTATTGGGACATTTATTGGCAATACCTTAGAGTTAAGAGTTCAATTAGAAGCTATGCAAACAGAAGGATTGAGTAAAATTGTTTCTAATCCAAAATTATTTATAGTGGATAATGAAAGTGCAGAGATTGAGGATGGTCAAGAGGTGCCTTATCAGGTTACAGGGCAAGCAGGGGCCAGTCCTACCACTGCCTTTAAAAATGCCACTCTTAAAATGAAAGTAACTCCTTCAATCATTCCAGATGGTAATGTCTATTTAGATATTGAAGTGAATAATGACTCTGTGGGCGCAACCCCTCCCGGTGGCCAACCTCCAATAAATACAAAAACAATAAAGACAAAACTATTGGTAACTGATGGTGGCGTGGCTATGATTGGTGGTATCAATAAAACAACTGATAAAACCACCAAAGCAGGCTTACCTTTTTTCCAGGATATACCTATCCTTGGGAATTTATTTAAAAGCAAAACAGATCAAGAAACTAGAAATCAACTTTACATTTTTATAGCCCCAAAAGTTTTATAGTATAAAAGATGAGTCGAGACCAAATACAATCGTTAAAAGAAGAGCTTGCTGATCAATTTCTAGAACTAGGTTTAATTGAATCTGAAAGTTTTGAAAAAAGTGCTATGCACGCAAAGAATACAGGTGCTAGCAATTTTGATTTATTAATTAAAGATGGTGATGTAACTGTTAAAGATTTATTAAGTAGCCTATCAGATAAATACAACATTCCTTTTGAATTAAACCCCCAGCCTTTATTGCCAGAAATAAAGAAATTTCCTGTGGCATTTTGTTTGAAAAATGGGGTCATACCCATCAATGAAGAGCCTAATACTATTGTATTTGGCTTATGTCATCCTGGTGCCCTTAATGCATTAAAAAACTTAAGTTTAATGATTGGAAAAAAAACAAAAGCTAAATTTATACCACCAGAATTTATTTTTCAATCTATATCACAAAAGCATATCCATACTATAGGTGAGATGGAGAAATCTGAGTTGGTAAAGAAAGAAAAATCTAAAGCAGAACCGAAAAAAATTACTACTAATCAATCAAATAAAACTATTAAATTAGATATGAATGCTATTCGAGCTGAAAAAAAAGCTTCAGAGCCCTCATTAGATTTAGCAGCTTTAGGAAAAAAGAAGGAAGAAGTAATCCCTCAGGTAGTCATTCAAAAAGTAGAAGAAGATAAACAAAAAAAACTTGAGATTAACTTAGACGCGGTCAAAATAGTAGGGGAAAATGAGGGAGAAGAAAAACAACCTTTAAAGCTTGATTTGTCATTAGACAGTAAAACCAAAGATAGCAAGCCAAAAAAAGAAAAGGTTATAACTGAAATTGCAGGAGACGTTGTAAATGTAGTTGATGATATTTTATCTGAGGCAGTCCAAACAGGCGTTAGTGATGTCCACATAGAAATCTTTAAAGAGGCAGCACAAATTCGCTTTAGGGGGAATGGGTCGATGTTAGCTCAGACACAATATAGAACTTTCATTACCAAAAATTATAATGCTGTAATTGCTAGAGTTAAAATTTTAGCTAACTTAGATATTGCTGAAAGGCGCCTACCTCAAGATGGAAAAATATCATATCGTTCAAAAAAAGGAACTGAGGTTGACTTCCGGATATCAATTTTACCGACCAATCTAGGAGAGAGAGTGGTAATTCGTATCTTAGATTCCTCTTCTTTAGCCGTAACAATAAGTGCCCTTGGGTTTACTAAGCAACAAGAAAAAGATTTTATTAAAACCGTTGAAGCCCCTCAGGGTATGGTATTAGTAACTGGGCCTACAGGAAGTGGTAAATCAACTACCTTATATGGAGCTATGAATTATCTAAATAAACCTGATGTAAATATTTTAACGGCAGAGGATCCTGTTGAGTATACTATGAGCGGAATTTCACAGGTTCAGGTAAGGGAAGATATCGGATTAACCTTTGCTAGCGCATTAAGATCTTTTCTAAGACAGGACCCAGAAATTATTTTAGTTGGTGAGATTCGTGATGCTGAAACAGCAGATATCGCCTCAAAAGCCGCACTAACTGGTCATTTAGTTTTAAGTACGCTCCATACAAATAGTGCAATTGGAGCAATTAGTCGTCTGGTTAATATGGGTTTGCCAGCATATCTTGTATCAAGCGCATTGTCACTTGTTGTAGCTCAAAGGTTAATTAGAAAAAATTGTGATAAATGCAATGAGTTGATTGATAAAAAACATGAAGATATTAAAAAATTCATTAAAGAATATAATATTGATGACGATGCTAAGTTAACCCGAAGTAAAGGTTGTAGTAACTGTAAAGAGACAGGTTATATTGGAAGAATGGGTGTTCATGAGGTCCTAGTTGTTAATGAAAATATGGCTTCAGCAATTAGCGCAGGAAAAACTGAGAAGGATATGTTTGATATTGCCCAAAAAAGTGGTTTTATGCCTATTTCAGAGAGTGGTAAAAGATTTTTAAATGATGGCTCCTTGTCAGTGGAAGAATTTCTCCGTGTTATCCCCAAAGAAGACTAAATTAAAAGTGGTTAATTATCTATGATGTATGCATGGAAAGGCTTAAAAAATAATACTTTTACTGAAGGGCAAATTGAAGCTGAAAGTAAAGATGCAGCAATTTTTGAGCTTAAAAAAGATGGTACGATAGTTACCACAATAGATGACGATATCGTTAAGAAAGAAGTTAAAGTTAAATTAAAAAAACCCAGAGGTGGGGTAAAAATAAAAGATAAAGAACTCCTTTTATTTACTAAAAAACTAACTACAATGATGAAAGCAGGGCTAGCAATAGTCCCTGCATTAGAAATGCTTAAGGTGCAAAGTGAAAATCCAGCTTTCACACCTATTATTGATGACTTGCTACTCCAGATACAGTCTGGAGTCCCCCTATCATCGGCATTTGAAAAATATCCAGCTACATTTGATAACGTTTATATAAATTTAGTTAAAGCAGGCGAGGCAAGTGGTAATTTAGATACTTTTCTTGAAAGAATTACCTTAAATTTAGAGAAAACAATCCAAATTCAAAAAGCAATCAAGAGCGCAATGATGTACCCGATAATCTTACTCTGTGTAGCTGTTTCCGTTGTAGGTGTGATGATGATCTTTGTAGTTCCAGTGTTTGTTGAAATTTTTGGTAATGCTGGAGTTGAACTACCAGTGGCCACTCAAATGGTTATGGCAATGAGTGATTTTTTAAGAAGTTGGACTGCACCAATTATTCTCGGTGCTATTTTCGGTGTTATTGTAGTTATTAAAAAATGGCTGCAAGGTAATATAAAGTTGATGCAAAAATTTGATAAAGCTTTGATGAAATTACCTGTTTTAGGCCAACTAATTAGTGATTCAATTATGGCAAGAATCACGATGGTGCTTGCTAATTTAATTTCAGGTGGTGTGAATTTGATTGAGGCAATGGAAATTGTAAAAAACTCAATTGGGAATACACAAATTCAATCCTCACTTGAAGAAGTTAAGCGTGATATTTTCTCAGGTAAACCTTTTTCTTCAGCCTTAAGGGATACAAAGGACTTCCCTGAAACTATGTGCGGATTTATTGAAGTTGGAGAGGAAACAGGTAAGCTTAATGAGATGCTTACAACGGTTTCACTATATTATGAAGAAGAGTTTGACAACTCAGTTGACAGCTTTTCTCAACTTCTAGAGCCTATTATGATTGTGTTCCTAGGTTTAGTTATCGGTTTTATTTTAGTAGCAATGTATACCCCAATATTCAAAATGGGTACTGCTGTTTAATGAAATTTCTAGTTTTTTTTTAACCACATTTTTATTAATTAATTCTACTCACGTAAGCGCGGAATCTTTTTTTGAATATTTTGTAAGCCAACAAAAACTTAAAAATAATATTGTTAAGGGTGACGATAGAGTAAGTAATTTTTATAACCTTGATTTAATTATTTCCTCTACTCCATCAATAAAATTTTATACGGAAATCTTACAAGAAGAGAATCTACCAATTGATTTAGCCGTACTCCCACTTTTAGAAAGTGGAAATAATCCACTAGCAAAATCTCCTAAGGATGCACTTGGTTTATGGCAATTCATTCCATCAACAGCGAAAGAATGGGGTTTGGCAACAAATAGAATTGATAATCGCAAAAATGTTGTAAAGTCTACTCAGGTTGCAATTCAGTACCTCAAATACCTTCATAATCAATTAAATAATTGGGACTTGGCCTTAGCTGCTTATAATTGGGGCATTGGTTCAGTTAAGAAAGCTTTAAAAAGAGGGTTAATGGCTAACGGAACCATTAACCTTAAAAAACTACCTCGCGAAACAAGAAAATATTTAATATCTTTTCATCATCTAAACCGACTTATTAGAAACAATGCCAAAAATCCTGAACTAAGAAAGTTCCCTAATGTTAAGTATCTGGTAAGAATGAATAAATCAGATATTTCTAATTATATCTCTTCAAATAAACTGAGTGGAATAGATAATTCTGTTTTAAAACACATTAATGGATACGATGTATCTAAGATGAATACTGGGAATATAAAAATTCTTATGCCATCTAAAGAATTTCAAAAATATTTTTCATCTAAAAATATTTCGTATAAAAAATCTTCATTAAGGAGCTCTTGTTCAAAGAGGTACTACAAAGCAAAATACCGAGATACCTTGGTTAAAATTGCAAGAAAATATAAAATAAGAATGGATTCTTTGAAGCAGATGAATCCAGGAATAAGCTTTGTTAGGCCCGGAATGAATTTAAAATTATGTAACTAGTTTTAGCTTATAGTTACTATAAATAATAAAGGTACTTTTTAAATGAATAAAGATACAACCACTATTTGTATATTCAAATCAATGGTTATTAAATTATTTATACTTTGTTCCTGTTTCCAAATTATTAGCATGGTAAGTTTATTTGGATTTACACCTGAACCTTCTCACCCTTTTAGCATTATTTCTAATGCAATGGCGGAACTATCAGATGCTGATGAAACAACATCAGTTTCTGAAGCAGCAGCAGATAAGGCTAAATATGAAGATATCGAAAAGTCAGTGAAAGATTCGATTGGAACTACTGCTGTGAGCTCATCAAAGTTGGCTGATTTAATAAAAACTACAGCTGCTTTATTTGGTGTAGAGGTGAAGGTTGATTACGACAAAAAAGGAGGGTTAAGTTGCTTTACTTTGGATGATTCAGGGGCGCTAAATGTTGTATCTTGTTCGGGATCAGGCTCATTAATCTCTAGTTGTGAAGCTACAGCAGCCACTGACTGGAAGAGTGCTACAATAAGTTGTACTGATTTTGAATTAAAAGCAATTGTTGTTGAATAATTATTACTTAAATTGGTGAAAAATATGTATAAAATTTTAAAGAATATATCAGGCTTTACTCTTATTGAGCTGTTAGTGGTCATTGCGATTATAGGCATCCTTGCTGCTGTAGGTATTCCTTGGTATCAGGGATACACAATTCAAGCAAAAGAAAAACAAGCCGTAAATAATTTACAATCTATTAAGCTAGCCCAAACTGAATATTATAAAGATAGAGATAATTATTATCCTTGCCCAGTAACTACAACTTCAACTACAGATATTGACGTAGTATTTTTTGGTGGGAACGGAGAATTAGCTAAAGGTGCATATAATTATGAAATTACTGGTGGTTGTTCAACTTATACAGTTCAAGCCATACCAAAGTAAAAATTTATTGCGTTTTTGAACCTATTTGTAAGTTGGGTGTAGGGTATAGAAGATTTTTTAATTATATAATTAACAT
>Ga0209710_1001862_pt1 | contig 15400 bp, 11 predicted proteins | sample ArcticOcean_MG_C_5_FD_187436 | JGI IMG/M metagenome (GOLD analysis project Ga0209710, IMG submission 187436) | Marine microbial communities from western Arctic Ocean - ArcticOcean_MG_CB4_138 (SPAdes) (version 2) | ecosystem: Environmental > Aquatic > Marine > Oceanic | place: Arctic Ocean...
CAGGAGATAACGTATCAATTACTGGAACACTAATTGCTCCAATTGCTATGGAGGAAGGTTTACGATTCGCTATTCGTGAAGGTGGAAGAACTGTTGGTTCCGGTGTTGTAGTAAAAGTTATTGAATAGAGATTAGGTGTTAAACCTAGGCCAGTAGCTCAATTGGTAGAGTATCGGTCTCCAAAACCGAGGGTTGGGGGTTCGAAGCCCTCCTGGCCTGCCAATAAAAGGAAGTGATGTGGGAGTGAATATAAATATTAGATTAGGATTATCAATTTTGTGTTTAGGTGCTGGATTGCTAGGGTTTTATATGCTTTCTGGACAACCTACAGTGCTAAGAATTTTATCTGTATTAGCAGGTATAGGATCATTTATTGCTGTCTTTAGGACAACACCACAAGGCAAGCAAGCTATTATTTTTTTGGGCGCAGCTATTACAGAAGGAAAGAAAGTTGTTTGGCCAACAAGGAAAGAAACTATACAAATGACTTTGATAGTTTTTGTTTTAGTTGTAATCATGGCTATCTTTCTTGCTTTTATTGATATTGGATTTTCTTACATTATAAATTTGTTATTAGGGCGAGGTGAGTAATGGATATATTGGATAAAACTGATAAAACTGATCCACAAGTTAATGCTTTAATGTCAAAACGTTGGTATGCAGTTCAAGCATTTTCTGGTTATGAAAAAATTGTACAAAAAGGACTATTAGAGCGAATTGCTCAGTCTAAAATAAGTGATCAATTTGGTGAGGTATTAGTTCCCATTGAGGAAGTAGTTGAAATGAAATCAGGACAAAAAAAAGTAACTGAGAGAAGACTTTACCCTGGTTATGTATTGGTACAAATGGAGATGAATGACGATAGTTGGCATTTAGTAAAAAGTAATCCCAAAGTTACAGCATTTATTGGGGGAAGTGGGACAAAGCCAGCGCCTATAACAAATAAAGAAGTTGATATTATTTTACAGAAAATGGACGATAGCAAAGTAAACCCAACTCAAAAATTAACTTTTGAGGTGGGCGAATCAATAAGAGTTATTGATGGTCCTTTTAAAGATTTTTCTGGCACGGTGGATACGATTGATTATGAAAAAAGCAAACTTCGAGTATCGGTTGTAATATTTGGCCGAGCTACACCTGTAGAACTTGAATTTGGACAGATAGAAAAAGAAGTTTAAAAATTAATTTGGGAGCTTTTAATTTTTAAAAGCGTTTGAACCAAAATTTAGGAGAGTAAAAAGATGGCAAAAAAAATTGAGGGTTATATAAAGCTTCAAATACCAGCTGGAAAAGCAAATCCAAGCCCACCTGTTGGACCAGCTTTAGGCCAACGTGGATTGAATATTATGGATTTTTGTAAGGCTTTTAATGCGGCTACTCAAAAAGTTGAGCCTGGCTTACCTATTCCTGTAGTAATCACTGCATTTTCAGATAAAAGCTTTACCTTTGTTATGAAAACGCCCCCTGCTTCAATTTTGCTTAAAAAAGCAGCGAAGCTAACTAAAGGATCTCCAGTTCCTCATACAAATAAAGTAGGGAAAATTACACGAGCACAAGCAGAAGAAATTGCTACAACTAAAATGCCGGACTTAACAGCAGCGGATATGGATGCTGCAGTTAGGACTATTGCAGGTAGTGCAAGAAGCATGGGCATTGAAGTGGAGGGTGTGAAATGAGCACAAGTAAAAGACTTAAATCTTTAATAGAGAAAGTTGATCGAGATAAAGTTTATCCAGCTGTAGACGGACTTAATTTAGTTAAGGAAACAGCTAAGGCTAAATTCGATGAATCTGTAGACGCAGCGATAAATCTCGGCATTGATGCAAAAAAATCAGATCAAGCAGTTAGAGGTGCTTTAGTACTTCCAAATGGAACAGGTAAAACAACTCGTGTAGCAGTTTTTGCTCAAGGCGAGGCGGCAGATGCTGCAAAAAAAGCAGGAGCTGATATTGTTGGATTTGAAGACTTAGCTGAACAAGTGAAAAAAGGGATAATGGATTTTGATGTAGTAATAGCTACTCCCGATGCTATGAAAATCGTCGGTACATTAGGACAGGTATTAGGCCCAAGAGGATTGATGCCAAATCCTAAAGTAGGAACAGTAACGCCGGACACTGAAAAAGCTGTAAAAAATGCTAAAGCAGGCCAAGTGCAATATAGAACGGATAAAGCTGGAATTATTCATTGTACAATCGGACGAGCGTCATTTAGCTCGAATCAATTACAAGAAAATTTAGCAGCTTTACTTGGCGAAATTAGCAAGGCAAAGCCAAAAGATGTAAAAGGAGTTTTTATAAAAAAATTATCGGTATCGAGCTCGATGGGAGTCGGCGTTCGAATAGACCAAACAAACTTATTAAATTAAGTTTTATGAATTTTGTGGAGATATATTTTTCACAATAAAGAGCTTTGGGTTCACTGATTTTTTTTTCAGTGAAGTTGTCAAAGACCGTAGGCACGAGAGTTTAATTTAGATATTTAAACCTACGCAGATGGCGAATCCCCTTAAGGATAATATCCTGATAGAGGTCGTCGTTTTAGTTGGTATTAGGAAACTAATACTTTTATTTAACGAAAGGAGAAGACCTTGAGTCTGAATCTTGATAAAAAAAAGGCAGTTGTAGCTGAAGTTAGTAAGCAAATCGAGAATGCTCAATCTATGATACTTGCTGAGTATCGCGGGGTTGGTGTTCAAGATATGACAATTTTAAGGGCAGAAGCAAGAAAATCAGGCGTATATCTTAAAGTGCTTAAGAATAATTTAGTTAAAAGAGCAGTTGAGAATACCCCGTTTTCGTCACTATCAGAAGATATGGTAGGGCCTCTATTATTTGGAATATCTGAAGATCCTGTTTCAGCCGCGAAGATTTTAAATGACTTTGCTAAGACAAATGATTTATTTACTATCAAAACAGGTGCAATGCCAAATAAAAAAATGGATGCTGGAGCAATTAAAGCTCTTGCTTCTTTACCAAGTCGGGATGAATTATTAGCGAAATTGATGGGTACTATGCAAGCACCAATATCAAAATTTGTTCGCACATTGAACGAAGTGCCAACAAAATTTGTAAGAGGTATTGTAGCGGTGCGAGATCAGAAACCCGCATAATTTATTTATAAGACTTAATTAAACTATTAGGAGTATTAAAGTATGGCTATTTCAAAAGAAGACATATTAGAAGGTATTGGTGGTATGTCAGTTCTAGATTTATCAGAATTGATTAAAGAAATGGAAGAGAAATTTGGGGTTTCTGCTGCAGCAGTAGCAGCAGCTCCGGCAGCAGTAGGCGGCGGAGATGCGGTAGCAGCTGAGGAAAAAACTGAGTTTGATCTTCATTTAACTGCTATTGGTGATAATAAAGTAAATACTATTAAAGCAGTTCGTGAAATTACAGGTCTTGGTTTAAAAGAAGCTAAAGATATCGTTGATGCTGCACCTAAGGTTGTTAAGGAAACTTTAGATAAGGCTTCTGCTGAAGAAGCTTTGAAAAAATTAACTGATGCTGGCGCAACAGGCGAGTTGAAATAATTAAAATTTAATTTGAAGGTTGCCTTTATTAATTTAAAGACAACCTTCATTTATTTTTAATAACTAATTTTTTATATAACAAGAAATTTAACTTTTAGTTTTTTGTTATATAAATTCTTAACTTTGGAGATGTAATGAGTTATTCCTTTACTGAAAAAAAACGTATTAGAAAAAGTTTTGCAAAAAGAGAAACTGTACTAGAAATACCATATCTTTTAGCATTGCAACTTCAATCTTACAAGGCATTCCTTCAGCAAGAAATTAAACCAGAAGATCGAACCGATACAGGTTTGCAATCAACTTTTAATACACTTTTCCCAATTTCAAGTCACGCAGGTTTTGCAAGGCTAGATTATGTAAGCTACACCTTAGGACAGGAAGAGTTTGAAGTAAAAGAATGTCAACAAAGGGGTCTGACATATGAAGTTGTTTTAAAGGCTAAAGTTCGTTTGACTATTTATGATAGGGAGTCCGGCGATAAAAAAGTAATTAAAGACACCAAAGAAGAAGATGTTTATATGGGAAAAATTCCTTTGATGACACAAAATGGATCTTTTGTTATCAATGGAACTGAGAGAGCAATTGTTTCTCAATTGCATCGTAGCCCAGGTGTATTTTTTGAGCATGATAAAGGAAAGACTCATAGCTCTGGAAAATTATTATTTTCTGCAAGAATCATTCCTTATCGAGGTTCTTGGTTAGATTTTGAATTTGACCCTAAAGACTATTTATATTTTAGGATTGACCGTAGAAGAAAAATGCCAGTCACAACCCTTCTAAAGGCTTTAGGACTATCCCCAGAAGAAATTTTATCTACTTTTTATGATTTTGAAAATTTTCATGTAAAAAGTAAAAAAGCTTCAATTGAGCTTGTTCCTGAGCGGCTTAGAGGGGAGCTCTCAAAGAGAGATTATAAAGATAAAAAAGGTAATCTAATTGTCGCTAAAGAAAAAAGAATTACAGTCAAGCATGTTAGAGAAATTCAAAATAAAGCTTCTTTAATCATACCAGTAGTTCCAGAGGATTATATTGGTAAAAAAATTGCTAAAGCAATTATAGATACTGAAACTGGTGAAGTTGTTGCTGAAACAAATGCAGAAATTACTGAAGAGTTATTTGAAAAAATTATTGAATCTGGTGTGGAATCATTCAACACACTTTACTCAAATGACCTTGATCATGGTGATTTTATATCACAAACTTTATCAACAGACGAAGTGCCAGATCAATATAGCGCTCAAGTTGCAATTTACAGAATGATGAGACCTGGCGAGCCTCCAACAGAAGATTCAGTCCAATCTTTATTTGCGGGATTATTTTTTAATCCGGATCGATATGACTTATCAAATGTTGGGCGTATGAAATTTAATCGTAGAGCGTTTCCTAAATCGTATGACCAATATGCTAATTGGTTAAAACGGTTTTATGATGAACAGGGAGAAAGGACAATTACAGGTCCTGCGGTATTATCACCTGAGGATATTTTAGCCGTTGTAGGACTTCTTGTAGAGTTAAAAAATACGCGTGGAGATATTGATGATATTGATCATCTTGGCAATCGTCGTATTCGTTCAGTTGGTGAGCTTGTAGAAAATCAATTTAGAACAGGATTGGTAAGAGTTGAGCGAGCAGTAAAAGAACGTTTAGGCCAGGCGGAAGCTGATAATTTAATGCCGACTGACCTTATAAACTCTAAGCCAATTGCAAGTGCTATTAAAGAATTTTTTGGCTCCTCTCAGCTTTCACAATTTATGGATCAAACAAATCCATTATCAGAGATTACTCATAAAAGAAGAATTTCTGCATTGGGCCCTGGAGGGCTAACCCGAGAAAGAGCTGGCTTTGAGGTTAGAGACGTCCATTCGACTCATTATGGCCGTGTTTGCCCAATTGAAACTCCGGAAGGGCCAAATATTGGTCTAATCAACTCCCTTGCTTTATATGCAAGAACAAATGAGTACGGATTTCTTGAAACTCCATATAGAAGAGTTGAAGGCGGAAAAGTAACAGCTAATATAGATTACTTATCAGCAATTGAAGAAAGTGATTATACGATTGCTCAAGCAAACTCAGATTTAGATACAAAAGGTAAATTTAAAGAAAGTCAAGTCTCTTCAAGGTATAAAAATGAATTTACCATGGCCGATAACGATAAAATTGATTATATGGATGTTGCACCTGGTCAAATTGTATCAGTAGCAGCTTCGTTAATTCCATTTTTAGAGCATGATGATGCAAATAGAGCTTTAATGGGGGCAAATATGCAAAGACAAGCAGTCCCATGTTTGCGAGCAGAAAAAGCTTTAGTTGGAACGGGAATTGAGCGAACTGTAGCAACAGACTCTGGAACAACTGTTCAAGCAAAGCGAGGTGGAACAGTTGATTATGTTGATTCAAGAAGGGTTGTGGTAAAAGTTAATGAGAAAGAAACAGCACAGAACGAAATTGGCGTCGATATTTACAATCTAACTAAATATACCCGTTCAAATCAAAATACAACGATCAACCAAAAGCCTTTGGTTAAGATAGGAGAAAAAATTCAACGTGGGGATGTTATTGCGGACGGCGCATCAACTGATGTTGGTGAGCTAGCTCTTGGTCAAAATATGTTGATAGGATTTATGCCATGGAATGGTTATAACTTTGAAGATTCAATTTTAATATCAGAAAAAGTTGTAGCAGAAGATAGATATACCTCAATACATATTGAGGAATTACAAGTATTAGCAAGGGATACAAAACTTGGGGCGGAAGAGATAACCCAAGACATTTCAAACCTTTCTGAAAGAATGATAGGTCGCCTAGATGAGTCAGGCATTATTTATATTGGCGCAGAGGTTGAGTCTGGTGATGTATTAGTAGGTAAAGTAACTCCAAAAGGAGAAACTCAACTAACTCCTGAAGAGAAATTACTAAGAGCAATTTTTGGTGAAAAAGCATCTGATGTTAAAGACACTAGCTTAAGGGTTCCATCAGGTATGTCAGGAACAATTATTGATGTTCAAGTTTTCACTCGTGAAGGTATTGATAGGGATGAACGTGCAAACACTATTATAAGTGCTCAACTTGAAGCATATCAACAAGATTTAGCTGATCAATTAAGAATTGTCGAAGACGACACTTTTACAAGAGTTGAAAAAGCAGTTCTTAATAAATCTATAGTTGGCGGACCTAAGCCTTTAAAAAAAGGGGATAAGATTACTAAAGAGAACTTATCTGAAATTGATCGATATGAGTGGTTTGATATTCGCCTAAAAGAAGATAAGGATTCGGAGCAATTAGAAACCTTAAAAGAAAACTTAACTAATGCGAAAAAAGAATTTGATAGTAGATTTCAAGAGAAGAAACGTAAATTAACTCAAGGCGACGAATTGCCGCCAGGTGTTCAGAAAATGGTTAAAGTATATTTGGCTGTGAAAAGAAGAATTCAGCCAGGCGACAAGATGGCAGGACGCCATGGAAATAAAGGCGTTATTTCTAAAATTGCCCCACAAGAAGATATGCCTTACATGGCTGATGGGACAACATTAGATATTGTTTTAAATCCACTTGGTTTACCATCAAGAATGAATATTGGACAACTACTTGAGGTTCATTTAGGTTGGGCTGCAAAAGGGCTTGGAGATAGAATAAATGAAATGTTGCAAAAAGAAGAAAAAATCTCTGAAGTTAGAAATTACCTTGAGAAAATTTATAATGAGTCATCAGGCAAGGCAGAAAATATCAAATCACTAAAAGATAATGAGATAAAGGAGCTAGCTTCAAATTTAGCAGGCGGCGTACCTTTCGCAACCCCTGTTTTTGATGGTGGTGCAGAATCAGATATTCAGCAGATGTTAGATTTAGCTTATCCTGATGACAGTGACCATACTAAGCTGTTAGATTTTGCTGCGAAAAAAACTCAAGTCAAGTTATATGATGGCAGAACTGGAGAAGCCTTTGAAAGACATGTAACGGTTGGCTATATGCACGTATTAAAACTCCATCATTTAGTTGATGACAAAATGCATGCTAGATCAACCGGGCCTTACTCTCTTGTTACACAACAACCATTAGGTGGTAAAGCTCAATTTGGTGGCCAACGATTTGGTGAGATGGAGGTATGGGCTTTAGAAGCTTACGGGGCATCTTATACGCTTCAAGAAATGCTCACAGTTAAATCAGATGATGTTACAGGCAGGACGAAAGTATATGAAAATATTGTTAAAGGTGAGCACAAGATAGACGCAGGCATGCCTGAGTCATTTAATGTTTTAACCAAAGAAATTCGTTCATTAGCAATCGATATTGACCTAGATAGAAACTAAGGAGATCACACATGAAAGCATTACTAGATCTATTTAAACAGACTACACAGCAAGAAGAATTCGATGCAATTAAAATTGCGTTAGCATCTCCAGAAAAAATCAGGTCTTGGTCTTTTGGTGAAGTAAAAAAACCAGAGACTATTAACTATAGAACCTTTAAGCCAGAAAGAGACGGACTTTTCTGTGCAAAGATTTTCGGCCCAACAAAAGACTATGAATGCTTATGCGGTAAATATAAGAGATTGAAACATCGTGGTGTGATATGTGAGAAATGTGGTGTGGAAGTTACGCTATCAAAAGTTAGGCGCGAAAGAATGGGCCATATCGATCTTGCAAGCCCTGTAGCACATATTTGGTTCCTTAAAAGTTTACCAAGTCGTTTGGGTATGGTTCTTGATATCCCTTTAAGAGACATAGAAAGAGTTCTTTATTTTGAAGCATATATGGTTATTGATCCAGGAATGGTTCCAGAACTCAAGCGTGGCCAATTATTATCAGAAGAAGATTATATGGCTAAGCTTGAAGAGTTTGGAGATGAGTTTGATGCAGCAATGGGTGCCGCAGGAGTTAAGAAATTATTACAAGGAATTAAAATTCATGAAGTGGTTGAAGAGTTACACGTTGAATTAAAAGCAACAAGTTCGGAAGCTAAACAAAAGAAGCTTGCAAAAAGATTAAAAGTTTTAGAGGCGTTTAAGAGTTCTGGTATTAAGCCAGAATGGATGATACTAGATATTTTGCCGGTATTGCCCCCTGAGTTAAGACCTTTAGTGCCTCTTGATGGCGGAAGATTTGCAACCTCTGATTTAAATGACTTATATAGAAGGGTTATTAATAGAAATAATCGACTTCGTCGCTTACTGGATTTAAGAGCACCTGAAATTATTGTAAAAAACGAAAAAAGAATGTTACAAGAGTCCGTAGATTCCTTGCTTGACAATGGCCGACGTGGAAAAGTAATGACAGGAGCAAATAAAAGGCCACTAAAATCATTAGCAGACATGATTAAAGGGAAAGGCGGTCGATTCAGACAGAATTTGTTAGGCAAGCGCGTAGATTATTCTGGACGGTCAGTTATTGTTGTTGGACCACAATTAAAGTTACACCAATGTGGATTACCAAAAAAAATGGCACTCGAATTATTTAAGCCATTTATCTTTAACAAATTAGAGATGTTAGGTTTGGCTACAACCATTAAAGCAGCGAAGAAAAAAGTTGAAGAAGAGGGGCCAGAAGTTTGGGATATTTTGGAGGATGTAATTAGAGAACATCCTGTACTTTTAAACAGAGCACCAACTCTACACAGGCTTGGAATTCAGGCTTTTGAGCCAGTATTAATTGAAGGTAAAGCGATTCAACTTCATCCGCTAGTTTGTGCAGCTTTTAATGCAGATTTTGATGGGGACCAAATGGCTGTTCATGTTCCATTGTCCCTCGAGGCTCAAATGGAAGCAAGAACGTTAATGCTTGCATCTAACAATATTTTATCTCCTGCAAATGGCGAACCAATTATTGTGCCATCACAAGATATTGTTTTAGGGCTCTATTATTTAACTAGAGAGAAAATTGCAGCAAAAGGCGAAGGTATGAAATTTGCTGATGTTGATGAAGCAAGACGTGCTTATGATAATGGCAGTGTAGATTTGCACGCCAGAACTACAGTTAGAATTAATGAGTACGAATTAAATTTTGATAATAGCACTACTCTAAAAGTTAATAGATATGAAACAACTGTAGGCAGGGCTTTATTGTCAGAAATTCTGCCAGCCGGATTGCCTTTCGAGTTAATTAATAAAAACTTGAAGAAAAAAGAAATATCAAAGCTAATTAATGTTGGGTTTAGAAAGATAGGAATCCGCGATACTGTAATCCTTGCAGACAACTTAAAAAATATGGGCTATAAATTCGCCACAAAAGCGGGCATGTCTATTAGTGTTCATGATATGAAGATACCAGCTGAAAAAGAGAAATTATTAGATGATGCAAGATCTGAAGTACAAGAAATTGAAGATCAATATTCCTCAGGTCTTGTCACCCAAGGCGAGAGATATAATAAAGTTGTAGATATATGGGGCCGGACAGGGGATAAAGTTGCCGATGCAATGATGAAACAATTACAAGATGAACCAGTGATTGGCATAAATGGAAAACCCGTGAATGACGATAAAGGAAATCCAATGCGTCAAGAATCATTCAATGCTATTTATATGATGGCTGATTCCGGCGCAAGAGGATCAGCAGCGCAGATTAGACAGTTAGCAGGAATGCGAGGATTAATGGCGAGGCCAGATGGGTCAATTATTGAGACTCCGATTACAGCAAACTTTCGCGATGGATTAAATGTGTTGCAATACTTTATATCTACTCACGGCGCACGAAAAGGCTTAGCAGATACCGCACTTAAAACTGCAAATTCTGGATATTTAACTAGAAGGTTGGTAGACGTAACTCAGGATCTTGTAGTTACAGAGCTTGATTGTGGAACAGACGAAGGCCTTTTAACTAAGGCATTAATTAAAGGCGGTGAGACCGTAACACCGTTGAGCGATAGAATATTAGGTAGAGTTTCGGCATTCGATATAATAAATCCAGAGACACAAGAGATTCTTTATAATGCAGGCATTCTGTTAGGTGAAGATGAGGTTGAAAAAATTGAGGCCCTTGGAATAGATGAGGTAACTGTAAGGACCGCACTTACTTGTAAAACTCGTTATGGTATTTGTGCTCAATGTTATGGGAGAGATCTTGGTCGAGGTAATTTAATTAATCAAGGTGAGGCGGTTGGAGTTATTGCAGCTCAATCGATTGGTGAGCCTGGAACACAGCTTACTATGAGAACATTTCACATTGGTGGAGCAGTATCAAGAGCAGCATCTGTAAGTCAAATCGAAAATAAATCTGCAGGTAAGGTAAGATTTCAAGCAATGAGATTGGTTACAAATGCTAATGGCGAAAAAGTAGTTATTTCAAGAAATGGTGAATTTATAATTGAAGATGATTCGGCAAGGGAACGAGAGCGACATAAAGTCCCTTACGGCGCAACTTTATTAGCAAACGATGCACAAGTAGTAAAGGCTGGCATGTTAATGGCTACTTGGGACCCTCATAATAGACCAATTATTTCTGAACATGATGGGATTGCAAAATTCGAAAATGTTGTTGAAGGGGTAACGGTAGCTAAACAAATAGATGACGTTACTGGATTGTCGACCCTTGTTGTTGTTGAGTCTAAACAAAAAGCTGGCCAATCAAAAGGATTAAGGCCGCAAATTAAGTTATTAGACAACAAAGGCAAAGAAGTAAAATTAAATGATACAGATAACTCAGTAAATATTACATTTCAACTTGGTTACATCATAACTGTTACAGACAATCAAGAGGTTAAGAAAGGCGATATCATAGCAAGGATTCCTCAAGAATCCTCTAAAACTAGAGATATAACTGGTGGCTTGCCAAGGGTGGCAGAACTTTTTGAGGCTCGCTCTCCGAAAGATGCTGGTGTGTTAGCTGAGAATACCGGTACAGTATCTTTTGGTAAGGATACAAAGGGTAAGCAACGTTTGGTTATTACTGATTCGGATGGGAAGGCTAGTGAATTTTTAATACCTAAAGATAAACATGTAACAGCGCATGATGGGCAGGTAGTTACTAAGGGCGAGGTTATTGTTGATGGCCCAGCAGATCCAGCCGATATTTTAAGGCTTCAAGGTAGAGAAGCTCTTGCAAGATATATTATTGACGAAGTTCAAGATGTATATAGACTGCAAGGAGTAAAAATAAATGATAAGCATATTGAGGTGATAGTAAGACAAATGCTTAGACGAGTGAGAATTACCAAAGCTGGCGACACATCATTTATTAATGGTGAAGAGCTTGAGCGTGCAGAGGTATTTAAAGCAAATGACCTTATGAAAGCTGAAAAGAAAAAAGAAGCTGAATTCGAGGCTGTTTTAAAAGGGATTACAAAAGCGTCACTTTCAACTGATTCATTTATTTCTGCCGCATCTTTCCAAGAAACTACTCGTGTTTTAACAGAAGCTGCGATTCTTGGTAAGCGAGATTCGTTAAGAGGGCTAAAAGAAAATGTAATTGTTGGTCGATTAATTCCTGCAGGGACTGGATTAGCGTATCATCTCAATAGAAAAGAAGTTGCCGATGCAAAAATTAACGCAAAGAATGCAAAAGCAGAAGGTAAAGATGGGGAAATGAGTAATTTAGAAAAAGCAGAAGAAGCATTTACTCCATTTGACAAGACTGAAGAGGTAGAAAAAGTGAATGAAGAACCAGTTATACAAGAATCTGTTGATAAAGATTTAGAGATTAAAGAGCCAACTAAGTAATTTAAGTTGACATTATGAGCGAAGCAAAATACAATTCTCGACTTTTTCAGGAATTAATTTCTGAAAAGGTTTAGAATAGTTTTTTTTTAATAAAAGTATAATAAATAAAAGGATAGGTAATGCCTACAATTAATCAGTTAATACGTAAGCCTAGGAAGAGAGTTGTTGAAAAGAGCAAGGTTCCTGCGCTTGAAGCGTCCCCACAAAAGAGAGGGGTATGTACGCGTGTGTACACAACTACACCAAAAAAACCAAATTCTGCTTTAAGAAAAGTAGCTAAGGTACGCTTAACTACTGGGTACGAAGTGATTAGTTATATTGGTGGTGAAGGGCATAACCTTCAGGAGCATTCAGTTGTCTTACTTCGTGGAGGTCGAGTCAAGGATTTGCCTGGCGTTAGATACCATATGGTTCGAGGTAATTTAGATACTTCCGGGGTAAAAGATAGGAAACAAGGTCGTTCTAAATATGGGACTAAGCGCCCAAAAGAATCTTAATTTAATATAGAGGTTATAAGTTATGCCAAGACGTAGAGATGTTCCAAAAAGACACATTCTTCAAGATCCTAAATTTGGAAGCCAAGAGGTATCCAAGTTTGTAAACGTATTGATGACTAGCGGAAAAAAATCTGTTGCAGAAAGATTGATTTACGGTGCCTTCGATCAAATACAAACAAAAAGTGGTAAGGATCCAATTGAGGTATTTTCGTTAGCTATTGAAAATTTAAAACCATTAGTAGAGGTAAAGAGTAGGCGCGTAGGTGGTGCAAATTATCAGGTGCCAGTTGAGGTAAGACCTTCACGACGAGCAGCTCTTGCGATGAGGTGGTTGAGAGATGCGTCGAGGAAAAGAGGTGAAAAATCAATGGACCTCCGTTTGGCAGCAGAACTTATGGAAGCATCTGAGAATAAAGGGTCAGCGATGAAAAAAAGAGAAGAAGTTCATCGTATGGCTGAAGCAAACAAAGCCTTCTCACATTTCCGTTTTTAATTTTGTTAAAGGTATAATTAAGTGGCTCGAATAACCCCCATTGAACGTTACAGAAATATAGGTATTAGTGCTCATATTGATGCTGGTAAAACAACAACAACAGAGAGAGTTTTGCTATATACAGGTGTTAATCATAAGATTGGTGAAGTACATGATGGCGCGGCAACCATGGATTGGATGGAGCAAGAGCAAGAAAGAGGAATAACAATTACCTCTGCTGCTACAACTTGCTTCTGGAAAGGTATGAGTAATCAGTTTGAGCAACATCGTATTAACATTATTGATACCCCTGGTCACGTTGACTTTACAATTGAAGTTGAACGATCAATGCGTGTTTTAGATGGAGCTTGTATGGTTTATTGTGCAGTTGGAGGAGTGCAGCCGCAATCAGAAACTGTATGGCGTCAAGCAAATAAATATAAGGTACCTCGACTTGCATTTGTAAATAAAATGGATCGTGCTGGAGCAGATTTTTTCAATGTTTATGACCAAATGAAGTCAAGATTAAAAGCAAACCCAATCCCAATCCAAGTTCCAATTGGTGCTGCCGAGACTTTTACTGGCGTTGTTGATCTTGTAAAAATGAAAGCAATTATTTGGAATGAAGCGGACAATGGAGTTACTTTTGAATATGAGGATATACCAACTGACCTAGTTGATACTTGTAAAAAGTGGCGAGATAATATGGTAGAAACTGCCGCTGAAGCAAATGAAGACTTAATGAATAAATATCTTGAGACAGGAGACTTGTCTGAAGAAGAAATAAAACAAGGAATACGTATTAGAACTTTAGCGAATGAGATTGTCCCTATGGTGTGCGGATCAGCATTTAAAAACAAAGGTGTTCAAGCAATGCTTGATGGGGTAATTGAATACATGCCTTCACCTATTGATATAGACGAAACTCCAGGTGAGGATGAATCAGGTAATCCAATTACATGTAAGCCATCAGATGATTCACCATTTGCTGCTTTAGGGTTTAAAATTGCAACTGACCCATTTGTAGGCCAGTTAATTTTCTTTAGAGTTTATTCGGGAGTGGTTAAAGCTGGCGATACAGTATTAAATTCAATTAATGGAAAGAAAGAGCGAATCGGACGTATTCTTCAGATGCATGCTAATAATCGTGAAGAAATTAAAGAAGTGCGTGCAGGAGATATAGCTGCAGCCGTTGGATTGAAAGACGTAACTACGGGTGAAACACTTTGTGATTTAAAAAAACCAATTATTCTAGAACGTATGATTTTTCCAGAACCAGTAATTCATGTTGCGGTAGAGCCAAAAACGAAAGCAGATCAAGAAAAAATGGGTATTGCTTTAGGAAGGCTTGCACAAGAAGACCCGTCGTTCAGGGTTAAAACAGACGAGGAAACTAATCAAACAATTATCTCTGGAATGGGAGAGCTTCATTTAGAAATTTTGGTTGATAGAATGAAGCGCGAATTTACGGTTGATGCAAATATAGGAGCACCTCAGGTAGCCTATCGGGAAGCAATTAAGAAAACTGTAGAGGCAGAAGGAAAATTTGTAAAACAATCCGGTGGTAAGGGTCAATATGGACATGTATGGCTCAAGATTGAACCAAACGGAGCAGGAAAAGGCTACGAATTTATTGATGCAATAAAAGGTGGAGCTGTACCAAGAGAATTTATACCTGCAGTAGATAAAGGTTTAAAAGAGTCAATTACATCGGGTGTGCTAGCTGGGTATCCAGTTGAAGATGTTAAAGTAACTCTTTATGATGGATCATTTCATGATGTTGACTCGAACGAAAATGCATTTAAAATGGCAGCATCATTTGCATTCAAAGATGGATGTAAAAAAGCAGACCCAATTATTTTAGAACCAATGATGGCAGTTGAGGTTGAAACTCCTGAAGAATATATGGGTGATGTGATGGGCGATTTATCCTCTAGGAGAGGAATTATTCAAGGGATGGATGATAATGCCACAGGAAAAGTACTTCGTTTAGAGGTGCCACTTGCAGAGATGTTTGGATATTCGACTACTGTAAGATCGTTATCACAAGGACGTGCTACTTACTCGATGGAGTTTAAGCATTACGCTGAAGCACCAAGAAATATTGCGGATGCAATTATTAATAAACAGTAATTTTAAGGACAAATATTATGGCTAAAGGTAAATTTGAGCGTACCAAACCACATGTTAACGTTGGCACTATTGGCCACGTTGATCATGGGAAAACCACACTAACAGCTGCAATCTCAACTGTA
>Ga0209710_1001864_pt1 | contig 15397 bp, 15 predicted proteins | sample ArcticOcean_MG_C_5_FD_187436 | JGI IMG/M metagenome (GOLD analysis project Ga0209710, IMG submission 187436) | Marine microbial communities from western Arctic Ocean - ArcticOcean_MG_CB4_138 (SPAdes) (version 2) | ecosystem: Environmental > Aquatic > Marine > Oceanic | place: Arctic Ocean...
ACGCCTCTTGCGGCGAAGTAGGAGCCAGAACGAGGTTAGAAATCTTCTTTTCTTTGGCTCGATCGGCATCCCTACTCCGCAAATCCTTGCTTGGGGTGAAAAACGAAATTCAATCGGGCGGGTCGTCCAGGACTTTATCATTACAGAGGCAGTCAAAGACACACTCCAACTAGATGCCTTCATCCAGGCAGTTTATCCCAGTCAAGATGATCCAACCCATCGCCTTCCCCGAATCGAGATCGCTAGGCAACTCGGCGGTTGGACACGAAAGATGCATGATCACAATTTCATCCACGAAGATCTAAAGTGGCGTAATATTCTAGCCCGCCCGCAGCGAGGTAATACGGACCTCTACTGGATAGACTGCCCAAAAGGCTCCTTCAAGAAATCAGGGGCGTTGATGGATCGAAAAAAACTCAAAGACTGTGCAACACTTGACAAGCTGGCACGTATTCAATGCTCGAAAGAAGAGAGGACAGAATTTATAAAGGCATACCTAGGGAACCACGCCACGCCTCTACAAGTTCAAAAATTATGCAAAGATATCGAAGACTACCGTCGCCAACACTTCGACGCCAAGGACGATAAACAAAGAGAAGATGCTAAAGAAAATAACTAAAGCTGAGCTAGATTACCTGACCGAAGGGGGCACCATTCTAGAAACGGAGGGACCACTATTCAAAGTAATGCTGCTTCCAAATAGGCGAATCGTTAAGCTCTTCCGCCGCAAACGGCTAATCTCTTCGCAAATATGGATCAAGCACGCATCTCGTTTCGAAAAAAATGCAAGAGAATTGAAACGACGAGGCTTTATCACCGTCGAAGTTGAATCTGTTTTCAATGTTCCGGAAGTCGGACGACAAGGCGTGCTCTACAATATACTGGAAGGCGATACGCTCCGCGATTGGTTGCCTCAACAGGATGACAAAGACTGTCAGGCGAAATTTGAGAAGTTTGGTGCCTTTATCGCGGAAATGCACCGTAAAGGTATTCTCTTTCGCTCACTTCACTTAGGAAACGTGCTCGTATTGCCCGATGGCGAATTCGGTATCATCGACATAGCGGACATGAGTTTCCGCACCAAAGATTGCCTCAGTGTAGGACAACGCATTCGAAACTTTCACCATATGGATCGTGACAATCGAGATCGACGCTATTTGGCCAATGAAGCTGGTTCAAAGCTCATACAAAACTATATCGAAGCAGCCGACTTATCTAACAAAGCCAACCTAAAACTTACGAGCGCATTTGAACTGATCTTTGCGCCCTACAGAGATATTCAACATGTTTAAACTAAAACAACAATGGGTCAGTCCCGAATTAAAACCGATATTAGAAAGCGCAGGCCTACTCGACATCGAATCGGTGAGCCAACGCGAGTTCGACTGGTTTGAAGCCCCCAACCGACGCCGAGGCGGCTGGAGTGGAGTATCGAAGATTGTGCTCAATCCCGATGCTCCAAAAAAAGAGAAAAAGGCTGTTTTCCTGAAAATCCAGCAGAACCACTTTTACATCGCACCAAACACCTACTTCCTTAAGCGCCTCACCTTCGAGCGGGAGTTTGAAGCCATGCAGGCGCTAAAGCCACACAGCGAAGCGATTCCCAATATAGTCATGTTTGCGAAATGGCAGGAAAATGGTAACCAGGGTTCCATCCTCGTCACTGAAGCTCTGGACGACTGGATTCATCTGGGTCCATGGTTATTGGGAGAGCTCGACCAACCTGCACCCGACGAACCGGCCCTACATCGAGCTTTAGACGCCATTGCCAAGACTGCCCGAGAGATCAACCAAGCGGGCTGGATTCACATGTGCTTTTCAGCGAAACATATCTTCGTGAAGGAGCAATTAGATAGCATCTTCGCGGTACGTGTGGTTGATCTAGAGAAGACTCGCAAGCGTATCGGCCTAAGTCGTCGGACGATAAAAGATTGTTCCCACTTTTTATACCACACACCCATGTTGACTGATTCCGATAAAACTCATTTTTTAAAAGCCTACTTTGAAACAGACCGCTTTAACCCTACTCAGAAAGCACTCATTAGTAAAATGCGCGGGACACAGAAGATTTGAAAACTTGCGCTCTGCGTTGAAGCGACCTAACAAAACAACATGAATATCCTAGGACTTGGAGGTGCCGTTGGGCACGACCCCGCAACCGCACTTTTTGTAAATGGCGAACTCGTCGCTGCGGTCGAAGAAGAGCGCTTCATACGCGACAAGCACGCGAAGGGAAAAGCTGGGCACGAAGCGACTAAATTTTGCCTCAAACAGGCTGGCCTAAAACCAGAGGATATCGACATCGTTGCCTACCCTTTTGCGCCGATCCCGCTCTCCCGCGCCGACCGCTGGCACTATGCAAAGCGCTATTGGTATGCGCCCGACCGCGCTCTCACCGCCCTCTTCAATGGCAACCGCCGCTTCAAGCGCAATAAGAAGCAAGCCCTCGCAATGCTAGATGACCTCGGCTTCGACATGACTCGGACCAAGTTTCAACCGGTCGAGCACCACATCGCCCACGCTAGTAGCGCCTATCACTTGAGCGGATTTAAGGAAAAGACCGCCATTCTTGGCATCGACGGTAAAGGCGAATACGCCACTACCTTCTTCGGCTACGCCGAGAACGGCAAGATTCACAAAATCAAGGAGTTCTACGACCCCGACTCGCTTGGCGGCGTCTATGGAGCGCTCACTGAGTTTCTAGGCTTCGAGATGCTTGATGGAGAATTTAAGGTCATGGGCATGGCACCCTACGGCGACCCTAAGAAGCACGATTTCTCCCGCCTGATCGAATACGGCAACGGAGATTTCAAGGTCAACACCAAGCTAGTCAACGTGATCGGCCATCGCCGATACAAAGAAAATGGCAAAGGCTACTACTTCAGCCCAGCACTAATCGACTGGCTCGGTCCTAAGCGCCAAGGTGACGAGATCGACGATCCTTACATCGACTACGCAGCCTCCATGCAGCAACTACTCGAAGACGTGGCGCTGCACCTCGTCGACTTCTATCTCGGCGACATTCTTAAAGAAACCGGCAAGCTCGCGTTCGCCGGTGGCGTCGCACTCAACGTAAAGCTCAATCAACGCTTGATGGCGCTTCCTTACGTGGACGAGCTTTTCGTGCAACCTGCAGCGAGCGACTCCGGCACGGCAATCGGCGCGGCCTCCTACGCGGCACACGAAGCCGGCGAGACAATCCAAGCCCAGAAGCACGCCTACCTTGGACCAGAATACACGACTGAAGAGTGTATTGAAGCCTGTAAATCTCACAAGAAAAAGCCCATTTGGGAAGTCCTCGAAGATCCTTCTACGACAGGCGCGCAAATTCTCGCCGCCGGCAACCCACTCTCGTGGTTCCAAGGCCGTCTAGAGTTTGGCCCGCGGGCACTCGGCAACCGTAGCATCCTCGGCGACCCTAGCTATCCTGGCGTAGCCGACCGCATCAACGAGCAGATCAAATACCGCGAACGCTGGCGTCCCTTCTGCCCCAGTATGCTCGACACAGTAGCGGAAGATATGCTACAGTCGAAGCACCCCGCGCCTTACATGACCTTTACTTTCGATATGGCTGAGCACTGGAAACCACGAGTGCCCGAAGTTGTACACGAAGACGGTACCGCCCGTGCCCAAATCGTGACCGAAGACACCAACCCCCGCTACTACGCGCTCCTCAAAGAACTCGAAAGCCTGCGCGGCCATGGCGTCTGCCTCAACACCTCGCTCAACCGCCGCGGCGAGCCCATGGTCTGCTCGCCCACCGATGCGCTCAACATGCTCTATGGCTCCGACCTACAGTTCCTCATCATGGAAAACGTGCTGGTCAAAAAGCCGGGTGCACCGGAGTATCAAAAAATTTGCACAACCGAGACTTCACACTGTCCTGCTACTGAAAGTAACAGATGTTAACATTCTAATAAATATATGAAACTTTTCCGCAGACTCAAAAATAGCCTTTTCCCGTCCGAACAGAAAAGAACAATACGCCAATGGCGGAAAGATGGCGGTGACGAACAGTTCAGATATACATACGACCTCACGCCGAATTCCATCGTCATGGACGTCGGCGGATTTGAAGGTGAATGGGCAGAAAAGATTTTCGAGAACTATGGCTCTCAAATGCACGTATTCGAGCCCGTCGCCTCTTTCTACAATATGATCGAGAAAAGAATCGGGGGGAACAGCGGTATTACCGTTTATGATTTTGGCCTAGGGAGCACAGACAGAAATGAAAAAATTTCCGTAGATGAGAATGCCTCCTCGATCTACAAGTCCGATGGAGCCCACGAAGAAATCACCATCAAAGATATTATGGGATGGCTCGACCAGCACCAGATTTCCGAAGTAGCCTTGATCAAAATAAATATCGAGGGCGGTGAATTTGAACTACTTGAAAAGCTAATTGAAAACAAAGCATTGATTCTTTTCAGGAATATTCAGGTTCAATTCCATCGGTTCGCTCCAAACGCTGACGCAAGAATGAGTGCAATCCACCAACTGCTCCGTAAAACACACCGAACAACCTACAGCTATCCCTATATTTGGGAAAACTGGGAGCGCATCGAATCACCTCAAAAAAATCATAAGTGATGCCGAAATGCTCTTTAATCGTAAACGTCTACAATCAAGCTAAGCAACTGGATGTATTGCTTGAAAGTGCCCTCAAGCAAACGAATCAAAACTTTGAAATCATAATAGCCGACGACGGCTCCTCAGATGAGACCGAAGCAGTTGTGAAGAAGTGGAACTCGAAGTTAGACATTCGCCGAGTTTGGCATGAGGATCGAGGCTTCTACCGGACTATCATCCTCAACAGCGCCGCCAAGCTGACCACCAGCGATTATCTCATCTTCGTCGATGGCGATATGATCCTCCACCACCGCTTTATTGAGATGCATCTCAAATACGCGCATCCGCAACGCGTGATGTGCGGCTGGCGTGGTAGTAAAATCAGGCAAGACATCGCCGAACGCATCATTCGCAAAGAGGTCGAATTTTCGACAAATACCGCATCCGTTATTTGGCGAGGGCTGAAAGGGCAAGTGATCAAACCCTTCCGGACCACGATCATCCAAAACAAGCTGCTCCGGAAGATCATGTGCAAGGAAAGGCACCACGTAGGTGGCTGCAATTTCGCCATGCACAAGAAGAACTACGAGCTTTGCAACGGAATGGACGAAACGATCCTTCAATATGGCTACGAGGACCACGAAATTGGCGCGCGCCTAAAGAACAACGGCATCAAAGCCGTTGGCATCCGCAACTGTGCGAACACTTATCATCTGGAACATGGAAAATCCGAAAATCCTGGCATCGAAGACATCCTGCCTCGCATTCACTCCCATAAGTATAAACAGTGCAAATACGGTCTAAAACAACTAGACGAGGGTAGTACCAACGACATGTTCATTCAGGGCTAAATCACACGTGAAAAAGTGCCTAATCCAGATCACTGAACCGCTACTTAAGCGACTTGGGCTTCGCCTTCTGCGCGATAAAGATTACCAGTGCCTACAACAGAACCAGACACTCTTGACAGAACTGGTGCACCAAGCGCGTCAAACAAACGGGAATGCCACCTCTAAAGAAGGCGTCTCGTTCATCATTTTCTCAAAGGACCGCGCACTGCAATTAGACGGATTACTCCGGAGCATGCTGCACCATGTGACGGGCACTTACTCAATCCATGTGTTATACTGCGCGTCAAATGCGGCGCATGCCCACGCCTATCGAGAACTCACCGACGGCATTCAGAATACAGATCGTATTCAATGGACAAAGGAATCCGATTTCAAAAAAGACCTAGTGCGCACACTAAAGAGCTTAAAAACAGAGTCCGTCTGCTTTCTTGTCGATGATATCGTCTTCATACGCCCAGTAGATTTGAACACATTAGGTGGAACGACTATGCGCGATGGCATTGTATCTCTGCGACTGGGAAGCAAGATCACGTTCTGCTACACAAAGCAGAAGACAATGCGCTCACCGAAATTGAACCCAATCAACAGGCAGACCAACCTGCTTCAGTTTTCATGGAAAGATGGCAACTACGATTGGGCCTATCCCCTATCAGTCGATGGTCACATTTTTCCTTCATCAGAAATTACAGTTGCGGCTGAGTTCCTTAATTACCGCGCACCAAACACCTTCGAACGCGCACTTCAAATCCTTACTCCTTTGTATCAAAAGCGTCCCGGCTATTGTTTTGATTCTCCTAGAATGTTCAACATGCCACTGAATCGTGTGCAGAATGAAAAAAATAACATCAGCGGAGACATCAGCCCCGAGTTTCTGTTAGCAAAATGGAGCGAAGGTATGACCATCGATTTCATGAAATTATCCGACATTCAGACACAAAGTGTTCACGAAGAAAGAACCGTCTTTTTCTGCGATCAAAAGAAGAAATAGGCAAATCAGTAACAACACACAACCTCGCCTAAAATACTAAAAAACCGGTCTCAACCTCTAGAGATACTTAAATTTATAACGATAATAGCAATTGATAACATGAATATACTTAAAAGAAAATTAAATAAGATTAAGAGAAAGTTAAACAAAAAGATCTATAATTTTAGCATCCGAAAGGCACTGAAACCACACTATCAAACAATAAACCTAAAGGCAGAAGGTTACCATAGCCAGCACGGTCAAGATAAGTTCATCTACGAAAACTTTTATAAGGATAAAAAAGATGGATTCTTTGTTGATATTGGAGCAAACGATGGAGTGCACTTCAGCAATACATTAACACTAGAAAATAAGTTCGACTGGAACGGGGTTGCAATTGAACCACTTCCCGAAACTTTCGAAAAACTAAGGTTAAACCGCACCTGCAAAACAGTTAACGCCTGCGTTGGGACAATGAATAAAGAGGTTGAATTCCTCGCGATTGAAGGTGAATCAGAAATGCTTAGTGGTATCATCGACAATTACGACAAGCAGCATATTAAGCGCATTGAAAAGGCAAAAAGAAAGGGAGCGAAAGCGACTACGATAAAAGTGCCCGCCTATACACTTGATCACGTAATGGAAGATGCCCCTAACCAGAAAATCGACTACATTAATATAGACACAGAAGGAGGAGAGTTTGAGATATTGCAGAGTATCGATTTTAAAAAATACAAAATTGATACTATTTCTGTAGAGAATAATTACCATGACAGACGTTTCGCTAATTTCATGAAAGCCGCCGGATATCAGTTAGTAGCCCTTATTGGCGATGAAATATACAGACGCCAAAAAGCTTAGTCCCGATAAAGCACAGACCGACATGAATAATGACGTACAGGTTTTAACTCAAAAAAGTCTACTAATCCCATGCTATGAGGCCGGGATGGGGAGTATCCTGCGAAGTTTGGTTGCGGCTCTCCTGTTTGCTGAAATCACGGAAAGGCGCCCCTTCATTTATTGGAACATCAACTGCCTGTATTTAAATTCAAACTCCGACGGTCAACACAACGCGTTTAATGACTTTTTCGAAGACATCAACTCCGAAAAGTTAAATCATCTTTTCAGAGAAAACGACACGGTTCACCCGAAGAATATAAGCCTCAAAAACCTGAACGAAAGACTCAAAGATAACCATAGAAGTATACAGGACTTATACTCACACGACGCAACAAGTGCAACATTGCTGATATTCCCAACCTATCAACCGACCAGAAAAATCCTCGAAAGCATACCAGCAGGGCATCCATTACATCAAGTCAGCGAAGAGGAAATAGCGAAACGAATCGCCAATAAATACCTCAAAGTAAAACCCGATATTCAAATGCGCGTAAATGCATTCTGGAAGGAACATTTCTCAGGCAATACAATAGTTATCACTGTCCACATACGAGGTGGAGACAAATACCAAGAGGCCATCATGCCTAATTTTTCACGCTACAAGAAGAAAGTCGACGTATTCTTAAAAGCACACCCTGATGCGAAAATATTTTTAGCAAGCGATTCAAATGCTGCCGTTAATTTTTTCAAAAAATGCTACAACCAACGTGTCATTACTTCACAAGTTACTCGTTCAGATAACCAAACAGGAATACACGTAAATCAGCCTGATGGCCTGCTGGCCGGAACAGAAATCCTCTTTGACGTGGAATGCCTCTCAAGAGGGAAGCATTTTATTGGATTCAATCAATCGAATGTTTTTCACTGGGTTTGTCACCTTACAGAAACTGGCCAAAAAAAGCGGTTTACCTATTCCAACGTTCAACCTGGCCTGAAAGAAATCCTCTTTAGTGAAAATAACTTTAAACGCAAATATAAGACACTCCGAAGGTATTTTTTCCGAAAGAAAAAAGTCGTCAAATAAAATGAACTTGGAACACATAAAAGCTCATCTTCTAGGCAATGATACGAGCGTCACAGCCAACCGATTTTTAATCATCCCATGCAACGCAGCGGGCATGGGCAGCATTCTTCGAGGCGCAATCTCTGGACTTTTATTTGCGGAATTTACAGGACGAGTCCCCCTCATTTATTGGCATCAAAACTGCAACTACCTCAATCTAATAAAAGTGCGTAAACCTTTTTCAATATAATGCTCAATAAATTGAAACGAAGAATAAATCGCTGGCGATTTAAGCGATCAGTCAAGAGACTACGAGATACTGAGTTTTGTCTCATTACAAACAACTGCTTCGGCAGCAGAATCTACAAGACACTTAAGAGAGAATATAACACACCTTTTGTCGGTTTATTTCTAATGCCAGAATGCTTTGCCAAGCTGGTGGCCAATTTCGACAGATACATGGACAAGGATATTTGTTTCATCAACAAGTCTAAATATCCACCTCACGATGAACCAGGAAGAGGAGCGGATCAGTATCCGCTAGGGCTCTTAGGGGACTTGGAACTCCATTTCGTGCACTATAAAAGCGAGCAGGCTGCCCTAGAAACATGGGAACGCCGAAAAGCCCGGATTGATCGTAAACACATACACTTCATTTTGATTGCGAACGGCCCGTGCGACGAGACAGTTATTGCGCAATTTGCATCTAAAGCCCCAAGTAACAAAGTATGCTTCCACCGCCAAAAAAATCTAAAAATGCCCGCCTGCGTCTACATTCCATCTGAGATTGAAGACATGGGGAATCTATACTCCCAATATCAAAGATTCGTTGGACGGTTTGATTTTGCTGATTGGATCATGGGCAATCGTTAAACTGAGAATCCCCTAACCCACTATATTAGAGAATCCCGATGCACACCGTCAGACTCCATCTGCCCTGGGAAACGAATCAATTCCCATCCCTCTTCCGGCAAACTCCCAACAGCAATGGAGTCTGGAAGGATATTCAATTCTGCATCAACGAGGGGCCGGAACCGTGTGATTTCCTCGTTGTTTTCGCTGGTCAAAAAGGAATAATCCAAGAGCCGATCAACAAAGCGAACACACTGTTTATCGCTGGCGAACCCCCGGCAATTAAAAGACATCCGAAAGCTTATCTCGCCCAATTTGGAAGCGTGATCTGCTCTGACCCGGAGCTCTCTCTCTCGAACAAGCAACTCTACCAGCAAGGCTACCCTTGGTTCTGCGGCATACGATTTTCCGACTCAGGAGAAAAACAAACGGTTAAAACCTACGACGATTTCAAGAAGGACTCCAGAATTGAGAAAACAAAGCTTCTCTCGGTTGTATGCTCTGACAAATGCTCCAAGCCAGGACATCGCAAGCGCTTTGAATTTGTCAAACAATTGAAGGAAGCCTTTGGCGACGAACTGGATCTCTTCGGCACCGGACAAAATCCGATCGCCGATAAAACGGATGCCATTCGGCCCTACAAATATCACATTGCCATCGAAAACAGCAGCGCCCCAGACTACTGGACCGAAAAACTGGCCGACTGCTACTTGGAAGAAGCCTTTCCCTTTTATGCAGGCTGCCCGAATTTGAACCGCTATTTTCCGGACGATGCCTATACCCGAATCAATCTGGAGGATCCAGCAGGAACGATCCGCACCATTAGACAAGCCATTACCGAGAATCGGCATAAAGAATCAGTTAAAGCACTTCACGAATCAAAGCAACTCGTACTTGACCACTATAATCTATTCAACTTGATCGCGGATCACATCACTAATATGGAACCTCTAAAGGGTTCTCCAGAATCTGCCTTTAGTGCCTATCCTAGCAAGTGGTTTAGAAAAGGCCCCTTCTACCGCCTAAAGTTTAGATTTGGGCGTTTCCTCAGACCTAATTTAAAAACATGAAAAAAATCCGGAAAACTTTCGTAAGGAAGTCAGCCAGTGCAATTGGATACTGCCTTACCAAAAAGACTAAACAAAAAGATCTCCAATCACTCTTGGCTAGGTTACGCCCGATGACACCAGAAAAGGGGCTCATTCGTATTGGCCCTGACGATGATGGAGGCTATGTCGTGCCCAATAATTTGGATGGCATCCAGGCCTGCTACTCTCCAGGAGTTAGCACCGAGTGTCGTTTTGATAAAGCTTGTGCTGACATGGGCATGCCAGTCTTCATGGCAGATCAGTCAGTGGATAGCCCACCAGAAGAGCACGCAAACTTCCACTTCATCAAAAAGTTTATTGGGGTACTAAACAATGAGGAATTCATGACTCTCGACACATGGGTGGAATCCACAGGGAGCCAACGAGCAGGTGACCTCATGATGCAAATCGATATCGAGGGCGCGGAGTATGAAGTTTTCATAGGTGCTTCCGATAACCTAATGAAGCGATTCAAGGTCATTATCGCTGAGTTTCATCGTCTCGACCAGCTGTTCAGCAGACCCTATTTCGAGTTAGCATCGAAGGCATTCGAAAAAATATTACAAACTCACACTTGCGTGCACATTCACCCTAATAATTGCCGAGCCACCCAAAAACAAGGGTCTGTAGAAATACCCCCGGTGACTGAATTTACCTTCCTCAGGAAGGATTGCGTTGGCAAGGCCGTCCCAGCTCATCAATTCCCACACCCCTTGGATCATGACAATACAAGCGGGCCACACATCGCCCTCCCGCGTTGTTGGCATAAGGATTGAGACACCACCACGAGTCGCCATTTACCACTAGATGAACAACCTCCTCCACCGATCTCAAACACAATTCCTCACTGGCATTCGAGGCTACGCTGCGTTGGGTGTCATCATGGTTCACTGCACAGGCGCATTCAAAGGCCAGAACCAATATGTCGATAATTTGCTGAACTTCGGAAAATACGGGGTCGTCGCTTTCTTCGTATTATCCGCATTTTCGCTTTCGATCTCGATGCACAATACCCCGCCGAATACGAGGCGACATCTGGCACATTACTTCAACCGAAGATTCTGGAGGATCTTCCCCCTCTATGCGATTATTAGCGTAATCGTCTGGGGGGGTATCAACTATTCGGGGAGTATTTCCACGCCAACCGGGGCTTCCTCCAGCTCAATGACAGATCTACTGATGCATGTGTCTTTCTTGAATGCGTTTAACCACAAATATGCCAGCTCCATAATCGGCGTCGAATGGACCATTCAACTGGAAATGATGGCTTACCTCTTCCTTCCCATCCTTTACTACTCGACGAAAAAGCATAGCTGGAAAATGGGCTTGTTCATTACCATCGTCCTATTTGCAGTGGGCAAACAAGAGTCACTCTCCGAATCGATCCTACCCGAAGGCCAAACATTTTTTAACCATGATTGGTCTCTATGGAAATACTTCTTCGCGTTCTACATCGGCACACTCGCATTCAATAGAATCGTGGCGACTCCAGCACCTCTCTTACCAAAGAAGCAGTCCACCCTCATCGCTTGTGGTTTAATCGTTTTTCTACCGATCTACGGGACGTTCTATCCATCCAGTGAAAATCTGATTGTTACGCTATGGGTGATCGGTCTCATCTATGCTTTACTCGGTGTAAAAAAAGGCCCTCGCACAATCTTAGAAAACAAACTGATCCTGCACATCGGAAAAATCAGTTTCTCGGTCTATTTACTTCATATGCCGCTCTATCATTTAACAATGCCAACACTCGAAGCTCACTTACATCCAGCCCCCGCGTTCATCGTCTTTCTAACAATAGTCATCGCGGTATCGACACTCACATACAAAGTCATTGAAGAGCAATTCATGAGAGTGGGCGAAGGCCTGTTTCAGGCATCGCGTAAAGCCTCCGTGATAACGACGAACTAAATTTAGCGCTATCTCCCCTCCAACTAATCAGCTTTGCGACTTTTTGCTCTTGCCCGAAGGACGAGCATCCGCGTTCTATTTCAGACAGTGAAAATCGGTTTCGTGCTTTATGACTACTACCCTTTCGGCGGCCTTCAGGAAGATTGCCTAGCCACCGCTCTGGCATCGCATGCGCGTGGACATGAAGTCCACATTTTCACCCGCACATGGAAAGGCGAACAATCCAAGGCGATCAATGTCCACCTTCAGGGCAAAACGGGCTGGAGTAATATCACCAGGAACCAGCATTTCTTTGAGACGTTGAAACGAGAACTGCCTCAGCATCAACTCGATGGCGTGGTCGCCTTTAACCGTATCCCAAACGCGGATGTCTATTTCGCCGCCGACCCTTGCTATGTTGAACGAGTCAAAAACAAATCGCTTTGGTATAAACTGGGAGCGCGTCACCGGCACTATGCCTCACTAGAAAAAACGGTTTTCGCATCCTCAAACCCACCCGCGACACTAGTCCTGACAGATCGTGAGATCGATGCCTTCCACCAGCACTACGGCACCTCCCGCGAACAATTCCACTTACTTCCACCAGGCGTAGATCGGAATACGGCCCCCGATAGCGAGTCAGCTAACAACCGCCAAGAACTACGCGCCGAACTCGGCTGCGCAGACGATACAGTCGTCGCACTGTTCCTCGGCTCAGGCTACCGCATCAAGGGACTCGACCGCGCACTCCTCGCAATTGCTGCACATCAGACAGCAACGAAGCACCTAGAGTTTTGGGTCGTAGGAAACGGCAAGCAGAACCGCTTCGCCCCTCTCGCAAAGCAAGCAGGCGTGACAGTGCGCTTCCTCGGCGGCCGCGCCGACACTGGACGTTTCTACGACGCCGCCGACTTCTTGCTCCACCCGGCTTATAGCGAATCAGCGGGCAAAGTGCTACTGGAAGCACTCACGCATGGCTTACCTGTGCTCACCACAGACACCTGCGGCTACGCACCTCACATCCTCAAGGCCAAAGCGGGTGCCGTAATCAAGAGTCCTTTTTCCCAAAAAAACCTCAACAAAATGGTGCACACTTTCATTCAAGATAGGGACAAAAGGCAACAAATGAGCCAAAACGGATTGGCCTATGCTGCCCATGAGGATTTATACACCTGCCATCAGGCTGCCGCCGAGATTATAGAACGTATCCTAACTAAGACTGCCTCCACTAAGGTGTAAACTTCCTCAGGCTTAATAGTCACCCATACTGAAACTCATTGATGCTCCTCGAACTCTCAGAAGAATTACGTGACGCCCTTCCAGAAGGTGTCGATCCGTTTGATTGGTTTCTTCACGGAAGCGGCGAAGTCCACCGCGAAGTCAAAAATCGTCTTACCTACGAGGCTCGGCTCGGTGACCACCTACATTTCTATGTCAAACGTCACCTCGGCTGCGGCTGGGGTGAAGTAATAAAGGAATGGTATCGCTTTCGTAAGCCAGTCGTCAGCGCCCGCACTGAATGGGAAGGTGTCGCCACCCTCTCAGCTGCCGGCGTACGCGTGCCTAAGGTACTAGGCAAGGGCGAACGTGGTCGTTATCCGAATGCAATCGAATCTTTCGTCGTCTTAGATGCGCTGGAAGATTGTGAGACTCTGGAGCACTTCAAAGACGGATGGATGGATTTTGAGGGCTTCCGTTGGGTTAAGCTCAAAAGATCTTTGATCAGCGAGGTTGCTAGCATATGTCAGACGATGCACGGATGTGGCATCAACCACCGCGACTTTTATATTAACCACTTTCTGATCAACCGAGACCTCATTCACAACTGGCAACTGGGACATGCGCTTCCACTCAACCTGATCGACCTGCACCGCGTGCAACACCGCTCGCGAGTGCCTCATCGCTGGCTCATAAAAGACGTCGCCTCTTTACTTTTTTCCGCACTCGACGTCGGCCTCACGTCAACAGACTACGTGCGCTACTTACGTATCTACCTCGGGCCAGAATGGAAATCATTACTAGTCGAGAACACTAAACTCTGGCAGGCTACCATCAAGCGTGCTTGTAAGCTCTACCAAGGCTTCCACGGGAAATTACCCAAACTACCAGCGATACTGAAAATTCGATAGGCAGCACTCCTCCTTAGCCCTTATTTCTCAATCATTGAATAAAGCTTCTTACGTAATTTCCGTTTGAGACGCTTGAGTAAAGCTTTGTAAGCATACAACTGGAAATTAAATCGATGATAAGCGGTGAAGTGAGCATTCTCCTGCTTTAGGTATGTCTCCATAAAATGTGCTTGCCGCTGGGGGTCTAGTTTATGCACCAAGCGCTTCAAATCAGCGATCCGTTTGCTACGGGAGAAGCGCTGATTGGCAAAACGGGCTCTGGCCGTATCGATCAGTGAGAAAACCAAACGATTATTCTCTTCTATGCGTATCAATACATTACCGCCTGAGAGGTCTCGAAAGTAAACACCTCGCCAATGAACCGTACGAATAAATTCAATCAATTGCTCTGAGAAGACTTCAAAGGTAAAGCCCTCGACTGTTTCCTCACCATTTGAAAATGGAATAAAAAAACTGCGCACACTGAGATGCGTATTGGCATGTTCGCAGATGAACCAATTATCTAGAAGCTGAGTGCGGTCTTGATGCTCGAAATAAGCCACTACTTTGGGAGTCTCGATGCCACGGCGTTGCAGCTCGCTCGTGCCGTTCCAACTGCGTAGAGATTTTGATGGTTTTCTTCGATCTAAGATCCGCTTATGCCATGCGATGCGAACCGGCTTTTTAACGACAAGCGATTGATCGGGAGCGAGTGGATTCTCGACTGACCAAATAGCGTTTCTGGCATTGCGAAGAGACGTCTCTGATGAAACAGACGTGATCGCGTCCGGCTTTAGGGCTTCGATCAACTGATCCGCTTCAGCACGAGAATGGGCAGTAACCACGCCGCGCCATTGCTCGGTGTAATAGCTGAAATAATGACTCCCCTCTTCAGCTCGCGCCGCAACCGTTTGCGATACGAGTACGGCGCCCGTAGCAAGCTCGACGGGCTCTGGGCGATGCCAAGATAGATACACTGGAGATTCAGAAAAATAATCTGGTATCTCGGCCAGCATTTCGCCGTCTCTGCTTTGGATCGACTCGATCGTTTCAAGATCCACTTGAGCATAGATATCTGTTGATCGAGCAAGGCCACCATTTTTCGTCCACACTACGTGGAAGTGTTGGTCACCTTTTTCAAACGCATGCACTTCGAGTCCCTTCTTTCC
>Ga0209710_1001865_pt1 | contig 15394 bp, 17 predicted proteins | sample ArcticOcean_MG_C_5_FD_187436 | JGI IMG/M metagenome (GOLD analysis project Ga0209710, IMG submission 187436) | Marine microbial communities from western Arctic Ocean - ArcticOcean_MG_CB4_138 (SPAdes) (version 2) | ecosystem: Environmental > Aquatic > Marine > Oceanic | place: Arctic Ocean...
TAAAGGAAAATTTAAATCAACAGTGTGGACTACTGACTTATCTTATGAGTATGTCAAAATTAATGCTGAATATAGAACCTAAAGTAGTGAATATTAATGTTTCAGTTGCAGTTTTATTCAATAGCAATAACCAGGTACTTCTTGCACAGCGACCACCTCCTAAAATTTGGGAAGGGTGGTGGGAGTTTCCTGGAGGTAAAATAGAAAAAAATGAAACATCAGTTGATGCTTTGTATCGAGAAATCTATGAAGAAATTGGTATCAAAATAATCCAATTTGAAAATTGGGTGACAAGAAGCTACACTTTTGGAGGTAACCATATAACACTTCATTTCTTTAAAGTATTTAAGTGGGAGGGTAAGGTTACTCCGAATGAAAATCAAAAATTAGTATGGACATACTTACATAAACCAAAAGTTTCTCCTATTCTTCCTGCTAATCTATTTATTCAGAAAGCATTTGATATTCCAAAATATTATGCAATAACAAATTTATCAGAGACATCAAAAAAAGTTTTTTTTAATCAACTACAAAAAAAAATTAGTTATGGATTGAAAATGGTGCAAGTTCGTGAAAAAAATATCTCATATAATGAGTTTAAAATTTTTTCGAGAGAAGTCATTGAGGTTTGTAAGCGAAAAAATGTAAAAGTAATAATTAATTCTGACGTGAACCTAGCATATGAATTAAAGGCTGACGGAGTCCACTTAACATCTAATGACCTTCTAAAAATTAAAACTGTACCTAGAGATTTAATAGTATCAGCTTCATGCCATACTAAAGAAGAAGTTGATTTAGCTGAAAAATTAAATATTAATTTTTTAGTTTTATCTGCAGTAAAAGAAACTTTATCTCATCCTGGCATAAAACCAATAGGTTGGAATAAATTTAAAAAAATAGCAAATAAAGTTAATATACCCATTTATGCTCTTGGGGGTTTAGGAATAAATGATTATAAAGATGCTTTAGATAGCGGAGCAATAGGAATAGCGTCGCAAAGACTAATCTGGGATTGATTATTTAACTTTAAATTGAATGTATTTAGAAAATATTTTTTTATTTTTCAACTGAAAAGTAAATAGCAGATTAATATCATCGCCTCCTTTAAGGTCTCTTTCTACATCAAAAAGCATAAGATGATTACCTCCTGATTTAAACTCGTATTTCTTATCTTTAAATAGTTCAGGTAAAATTTTTCTCATTTTCATTACTTCACCATCTATAATCATTGAATGAGCTTCAATACGGCCAATCATTTTTGCTTCAATTTTTATTATTGTTGCATCATCACTGGGAATTATACTCATGTAACCAGCGGTAACTTTTTGGCCAGGACGTAACTTCGAGATAAAATTATTATCAGCTGATATTGAAAATTCAACTCCAAATGCATGAAAAGAGAATAAAGAAAATATTATAGTAGCTACTAGAGAGTTAAAGATTTTCATCGAATTCATTATCATTTTTATTTCCAGGTATTTGAAATTTTTCCGTTGCCCAAGCCCCAAAGTCTATTAACTTGCAATTTTCTGAACAAAATGGTCTATTAATATTTTCTTTAGTAAGGCTTGAATCTTTTCTACAATTTGGACATTTATAAGACATATTAGAACGAAGCAATACCCAGTTTAAATTTGATAGGTTGAGTCGTACGTTGAGACGACTTTCTTTTTAAGTGAACATTAACAGCATATTTATTTGATGAAATATTAGGTAAGCACTTTGGTTTTGAGGGCAAAGTTATGGTAACCAAATCATTCCTGAGTAATGGGTTAAGTTTGTATTGTATTTCTTCCGTCTTAGTTTCTATTAATTTGCTTTCAACATTGTTTCTTAAAAGATGCATTAATGCTTTAATTGCAATCTTTATTGAATCAATATCATTTAGCTTATCTTTAAAATAAGCTTTTCTTTCTGTAAAAGATGTAGACTCTAACCAAAACTGGAACTCTGGAAAGTCAGTCGATACTATACCAAATGGACTATCAGATCTTGTTTTAAGTTCGTGCAAAAATCTATCACCACCAAAGTTAAATCCTGCAATAATTTTTGTCTTTTCTAGCTGCAACCTTATCTTATTGAGATCCGCTAGAATTTTTATATTTTTTTTTGTTTTAATTTTAGATCTTGATTTTAATCGTTGTTTTTCAATTTCTTGGATAAGCTCGACCTTAAGATCTCCTCGAGATGCAAAGGTCATAATATCAAAATAAGTAGCAAAACAAATGTGAGCAGAAAATTCTTTCTTATTATTTATTTGAGCGTCCATCTTCATAAAAATTTCTTCGATTCTGAGAAATTTTCTTACTCGCTCATTCAGGGGAAATTCATAGTTAATCATTCTTACTTTCCATTAATTTTAGCCCTTAAGTTAATATGGTATTGTCGAACCTTATTTTCGAGTGATGTTAATGTTGAGTCGTTATTAATTATTTTATTAGACAACTTTTTTTTATAATCTCGAGATAATTGTGATTTCATAATAAAATTTATTAGATTGTTATTTATTTTATCTCTTTCCCCAACCCTTTTAAATTGTTTTTTTTCATCACAATCAATCAGTAAACTTTCGTCTATTAATTCTAAATAATTTTTAGTTTCAAAAAGTAATGGTATCACTATCACTATATATTTATCAGATTTATATTTGGTTATTTTTTTCTTACACTCTTTTAATATTAGTGGGTGAAGTATAGATTCAATTTTTTTCTTTATCTCAGGATTTCTAAAGATATCGTATCTTAAATTTCTTCTTATTATTTCATTATTTTTATCAAGATATTTAGTCCCACAAAATTTAGTAATATTATTATACCCAGGTGAACCTTTTTGAGTAATTTCATGAGCAATATCATCAAGATCTATTATGGGAACTACTAGACTTTTAAATATTTTTGTAGCCTCACTTTTTCCTGAGCCAATACCTCCTGTCAAACCAACTATATACAATTAAACTGTTCCTTTAAAAATTTTAAATTTAATACCATATTAATTTATTAGTTTATATGATAAGTTTAACAACAATTATGAATGAAAAAAAAATAGATAGTCACCTAATTGATTTACCTTCCGACTCCTTCTCATTACTTGATTCCGTAGTATGTAAAGTAGAAGTTGATTTGACAGGCTGGCTCAGTAATTTGTCGGGACGAAATAATTGGGAAGTATGGTCAGAATCAGAGAATGAAAATTATATAGTTTTTTTCTTAAAACAAGAAAATCAAGATGCTGAAGTTACACTTTACAGCAGTGGGTATGCAAGAGTTGATATAGATGGTGAAGCAGTGTTTCAGGGCGACATTATTAAAAAAAATGCTAGCTCAGCACAGCTAAGCTATTATAATATTGAAAGTGGTGAGAGAATCCTTCTGCATTAATTTTTTCTAGATACACAATATTCAGCAAGATCTTTTATTATTTTTTTGTAATCATTATTTGGTAGTTTATCTAGCACTAACTTAATCTTACTTAACTGCTCTTCAGATTTTGTTTGAACTTTTGCTATTGATTTTGTATCAGCCATGATACTTATAATATCTGGAAGCTTACTTATATCTCCAACTTTAATAGCCTCATTAATCAGCTTACGTTGGCTCTTTGTAGAACCTTTCATTGCATAGATTAATGGTAAAGTAATTTTTCCCTCACTGAGGTCGTCACCTAAATTTTTACCAATTTGGCTTGCATTGCCTGAATAATCAAGAATATCATCTATTAATTGGAAGATAATTCCAAAATGAAACCCCAATCTAGCATACAAGTTAATCCTTTCAGAATTGTTATTATTTGCTATACCAGCAAGACTTCCACATGCCTCAAAAAGTTTAGCAGTTTTAAATTGGATTACTTTAAAGTATTGCTCTTCGCTTACGTCTGGATTATGACTATTTAATAGCTGTAACACTTCTCCTTCCGAGATTGCATTAGTAGTGTTAGACAAAATATTCATTATTTTCATATCATCAATAGCGACCATCATCTGAAATGATCGAGAGTATATAAAATCTCCAACTAAAACACTTGCTGCATTTCCAAATAATGCGTTTGCAGTTTGTATATTTCGTCTTTTTGCAGACTGATCCACCACATCATCATGAAGAAGGGTAGCGGTGTGAATAAATTCAATAATTGCTGCAATTTTGTGGTTAACTTCTTTAATTTCCCCATCCATACCTGAGATTAAAAGATGTAAAATTGGCCTCATTCTTTTTCCACCACTACTAATAATATGGCTAGAAATTTGATTGATAATAGGTATATCCGAACTAAGTGATTTTTTAATCACATCGTTGACTGATTCCAAGTGAATCTTTATTGGTGAGGTTATATTATCTAGAGACAAAAAATATATACTTTAGTTAGTTAATTAATTAAATAAATTTTATCACATTAAGCTTAAATTTTAAGTTGAAAGGATAGTCATTAAAAATTGCTTGCGTTAAACGATCTAATTAATTGATAGTTTTTAGTTTTGTGAGTATAATCCCTCATCTAATTTGTAAATAATTCTTAATAAGGTATGTCAAATGTACGCGGTAATTAAAACAGGCGGTAAACAGTTTAAAGTAACTGAAGGTGATACATTAAAAGTCGAGAAGCTTTCAACTGAAGTTGGAAAAGCGCTCAACATAAATTCTGTTTTAACATTAGTGGATGGTGATAAAGTAACAATTGGTACCCCTATTGTTAAAGGTGCTAGCGTAGATGCTACTATTGTTTCTCATGGAAAAGGAGATAAGGTAAAAATCTTCAAAATGAATCGTCGAAAAGGATATAGAAAGTCTCAAGGGCATAGGCAAAGTTATACCGAGATTAAGATTAACAAGATTGCAGTTAAATAAAGATTCAAAGGAAAATTAAGTATGGCACATAAAAAAGCAGGCGGTAGTTCTAGAAATGGTCGCGATTCAAATGCTAAAAGATTAGGTGTGAAAGCTTTTGGCGATGAATTTGTAAGAGCTGGAAGTATTATTTTAAGGCAAAGAGGAACAAAAATGCACCCAGGGGAAAATGTTGGTATGGGTAAAGATCATACTTTATTTGCAAAAACAGATGGGAAAGTGAACTTCACTACGAAGGGTGCTTTGAAAAGAAAATTAGTTAATATACTACCTGTTTAAGAAAATTTTATTGAATCTAAAGCCCTATCAGTTGATAGGGCTTTTTTGTTTGGAACAAATATAATGAAGTTTATTGACGAAGCGACAGTGAATATTTATGCAGGCGATGGTGGAAACGGCATTGCTTCTTTTCGAAGAGAAAAATATGAGCCAATGGGCGGACCTAATGGCGGGGATGGTGGAAGTGGTGGTTTTATCTACTTTGAATCTGACGAAAATATTAATACATTAATAGATTTTAGATTTATTAAAAATTATCGTGCAAAAAGAGGTGAAAATGGCAGAAGTTCTGAATGCTATGGGGCTAAAGGAGCAGATCTCATACTTAAAGTTCCTGTAGGAACAGTAATATCTGAAAAACAGACTGGAAAAATAATAGCAGATTTTAAGGTGCATGGAAGTAAAATCATAGTTGCTAAAGGAGGTAAGGGAGGTTTAGGAAATGTGCATTTTAAGTCTAGTATTAACCGAACTCCAAGGCAGTGTACTCAAGGTGAGCCAGGAGAGGAATATGAGATTTATTTAGAGTTGAAGGTATTAGCCGATGTCGGTTTATTGGGCATGCCTAATGCTGGAAAGTCTTCGTTAATAAGGTCTATATCTGCAGCTAAACCAAAAGTAGCTAATTACCCATTTACGACTCTTCAGCCTAATTTAGGTGTAGTTAGAATTGATATGCAGCGAAGTTTTGTCGTGGCTGATATACCAGGATTAATTGAAGGAGCTGCTGATGGACATGGTTTGGGCCATCAATTTCTTAGGCACCTATCAAGAACAAAGTTATTACTTCATATTCTTGATATTGCACCCTATGATGAGTCTATAAACCCTATATCAGAGGCAAAAGCTATCGTTAAAGAGCTAGAGAAATATAGTAAAGACATTGCCCTTAAAGAAAGGTGGCTAGTTTTAAATAAAATTGATTTATTAAGCGATACAGATAGCGTTAAAAATAATATTATAGAAAAATTAAGTTGGACTGGAAAAGTTTTTTGTATATCTGCAATAAATGGAAGTGGATGTAAAGCACTAACATATGAAATCATGAAACATATTGAATTAGAAAAAGATAAATTATGAAAAATTTTAAATTCTCGCAAGCAGAAAAAATAGTTATCAAACTCGGCTCTAGTATCGTTACCAACGATGGAAGCGGTTTAGATGAAAAATGCTTATCAAGTTTGATTAAGCAAATTGCAATTTTAAATTCATACAAGAAACAAATTGTTTTAGTCTCAAGTGGAGCAATCGCTGCTGGATTAAAAAAATTAAAAATCATGAAAAGACCTAATGCTTTAAGTGAATTACAGTCAGCAGCCGCAGTAGGCCAAATGGACTTAGTTCAGATTTATGAAAAATTGTTTTCTCAAAATAATTTAGTAGCAGCGCAAGTCTTGTTAACACATGATGATTTGAGTGATAGAAAAAGATATTTGAATGCAAGATCTACAATCTTTAATTTAATTAATAAAAATGTTATACCAGTCATTAATGAAAACGATACTGTCGCTTCAGAAGAAATTAGATTCGGTGATAATGATTCTCTAGCTGCAATGGTTGCTAATTTAATTGAGGCGGACCTTCTAGTCTTATTAACTGATCAAGAAGGGCTTTTTTCCTCAGACCCAAGAGTAGATGAAAAGGCAAAGCTTATTTGCCATGCTTACGTAGATGATAATAACTTGGACAAGCTAGCTTCAGGATCAAAATCTGAAATAGGTACTGGTGGGATGATTACAAAGGTAATGGCGGCACGAAGAGCCGCTCTGAGCGGTGCGCATACTATAATAGCATCTGGAAGGAGGCTAAACATTCTTGAAAATTTGTGGAATGATGAGGATATTGGAACATTTCTTCAAAGTAGAGAATTTAAATTGGTAGCTAGAAAGAAATGGCTTGCAGATAATTTAAAATTAAAAGGAAAAATATATATTGATCAAGGCGCCGAGAAGGCATTAGTAGGCCAAGGAAAAAGTTTATTAGTAGCTGGAGTAATAAAAGTTACTGGGACTTTTGATCGTGGCGAAGTTATTCAGTGCGTTAATGAATCAGGATCAGAAATATTAAAAGGACTTGTGAATTATAATTCTGAAGAAGTTAAGAGGATAATTGGAGTTTCAAGTGATAAAATTGAAACAATTCTAGGATATGTTAATGAATCAAGTTTAATTCATAGAGATAATATGATAATTATACCAACTGTAAGGAAATAGAATGAATAGTAAAAAAACTTTAGTAGCAATAATCATGGGCTCAGATAGTGATTGGCCAATTATGAAAAATGCAGCAAAGGTGCTTGATGATTTTCATATTTCATATGAGGCTAAGGTTATTTCAGCTCATAGAACACCAGATCTAATGTTTGAATTTGCTGAGGGCGCAGAACGGGAAGGATTTCAAGTTATTATTGCTGGGGCAGGCGGAGCTGCACATCTTCCAGGAATGGTCGCATCAAAAACTACACTTCCAGTGTTAGGTGTTCCAGTACCGACTAAACATCTCGAAGGCCAAGACTCACTTCTATCAATTGTTCAAATGCCGAAAGGTATCCCAGTTGCGACATTCGCCATAGGAGAGCCTGGTTCATATAATGCTGGTTTATTTGCTGTTTCTTTAGTTGCGGTTTCCAATAAGGAAGTTAAAAAAAAGCTTAATGAATTCAGAGAAAAACAAGTGACAAAAGTTTTAAATATGAAGTTGGATTCAAAGTAAATTGCAGGAGCTAAATAAATCTTTTAAATTTTTGGGGATTCTAGGTGGCGGGCAGTTGGGACAATTTTTTACTATGGCTGCACAAAAAATGGGTCATGCGGTTGTTGTATTTGACCCAGACAAAAAAAGTCCTGCAGGAAAACTAGCTGATAAACATATATGTAGATCCTACGATGATCTAGAAGCACTTGATGAGTTAAAAAAAATCTGTAATTTGGTTACAACAGAATTCGAAAATATTCCTGCTGAAACTCTTCGATATCTTGAAAAAGACGTTATTGTTCGTCCAAAAGCTAAAGCCGTATCAATTGCTCAAAACCGTATTAAAGAAAAAAGTTTTCTGAAGCAGTCTGGTATCCCAATTGGTAGACATGCTGTAATTGATAATTTTAAGTCAATAAAATTATTAAATGATGAAGTAGATATGTTTCCTGCGATACTTAAAACAGCACAATTTGGATATGATGGCAAAGGACAAACACATGTTAATGATGTTAAAGAATTAGAGAGAGCATTTGTTAGATTTAAAAAAGTGCCATGCATTCTTGAGGAAAAATTAGATTTAGATTTAGAGTTTTCTATAGTTATGGCAAGATCAATTAATGGGGATTATTTAGAGTACCCATTAATTGAAAATCAACATGAAGCAGGTATATTAGATTTGTCTATTATCCCGGCCAGAATTCCTTCTATAATAAAAAAAGAAGCAACAAAACTTGCTAAGAAGATAGCTAGTGATTTGAATTATATTGGTGTTATGGCAGTAGAATTTTTTATAAGTAACAATCACCTATATGTAAACGAGATTGCACCCAGACCCCATAATTCAGGACACTTCTCTATTGATGCTTGTGTTTATAATCAGTTTGACCAACAAGTTTTAACATTAGCAGGAAGCAGACCAAAAGATGAAGAAACAAAATTTCCTGTATCAGTAATGCTTAATCTTTTAGGGGATTTATGGTTTAGGAAGGGTGAAAAAAAGTCTGAACCAAACTTTGAAATGATCAAAAGTTCTGAAATAAAAATTCACTTATATGGAAAGTATGAGCCACGTATTGGCAGAAAAATGGGCCATATAACAATTTTAGGCTTGGAAAAACAATCAATAGATGATGTTATTCGCAAGGCTGAAAGTATAAGAAAAACTATATGGGAAAACTAAAAGACTCCTTTAAGTAAGGAGCTTAGAGTCAATTACATTGATTTTAATGCAGTGTTTAATCTTGATTTATGGCGAGCAGCTTTGTTTTTATGGATAATTTTTTTATCAGCGATTTTATCAATAACAGGCATATTTTCATCAAAAGTTTTCTTTGCAACTTTTTTATCGCCTGAGAGTATCGCTTTAGTAATTTTCTTTAAAGCAGTTCTTAATATCGACCTAAGACTTGCATTATGGATGCGCTGACTATCATTTTGTCTTGCACGTTTCTTCGTTTGAGCCGTGTTGGCCATATAACTTCCTTGTACTATATTTAATGAAAACGTATTTTATCTATTTTCGCATATAGTTACAAGTATTTGAATACATTTACTTTCATAAGTTTAGTTGGGCCTACCATGATAAAATTAAGTTAAATATTTAAAGATCGTTTATGAACCTATTAAAAACACTTGCAAACGTTGGAGGAATGACCACTATATCTCGTATATTAGGTTTTGTTCGGGATAGTATTATTGCGAGAGTATTTGGCGTTGGTATTGAAACTGATGCTTTTTTCGTAGCATTTAAAATACCAAACTTATTAAGAAGAATATCTGCTGAGGGTGCATTTACTCAAGCATTCGTTCCGATTTTATCTGAGTACAAGAATAAAAAGTCAAAAATAGAGGTCAACTATTTAATTAACAAGGTTGCAACTTTGTTAGGGTTTTTTTTAGTCTTAGTTACTCTTCTAGGTGTGTTTGGTGCCCCATGGTTAATATATATAAGTGCGCCAGGGTTTGTTTCAGATCCTGAAAAATTTGATTTGACAGTTAATCTTCTCCAAATAACATTTCCTTATATCTTTTTCATCTCTCTAGTTTCTATGGCTGGCGGCATATTAAATACATACGGAAAATTTATTGTTCCAGCATTTACTCCCGTTTGGCTTAATATTTCATTTATTTTGGCAGCATTATATTTTTCAGACTGGTTCGAAGATCCTATTACAATTTTAGCTTGGGCTGTATTTTTTGGTGGTGTTTTACAATTATTTTTTCAAATTCCTTTTTTAAAACAAATCGGGTTCTTACCTAAATTTAATTTAGACTTTAAGGATAAGGGGGTTTGGAAAATATTAAAGCTTATGGGCCCAGCAATTTTAGGAGTTTCAGTAGTTCAAATTTCATTATTAATTAATACTATTTTTGCGTCTTTTCTTGCGTCGGGAAGTGTATCATGGCTATATTATGCTGATCGCCTTATGGAATTTCCTGCTGGTGTTCTCGGAGTGGCTTTAAGCACCATCTTACTTCCAAATTTATCTAAAAGTTTTTCAGGGGAAAAAACAAAAGATTATTCTGATTTGATTAATTGGGGATTAAGATTAGGAATTTTATTATCAATTCCAGCTGCAACTGCCTTAGCAATTTTAGCCATCCCTTTGATCTCAACTTTATTTCACTATGGAGCCTTTACAGAAATAGATGTTCTAATGACTCAGCGTGCTTTAATTGCTTATAGTGTTGGATTAGTTGGCTTAATTTTAATTAAAATATTAGCACCAGCATTTTACGCTCAACAAAATGTAAAAACACCCGTTAAAATTGCTTTATTTACATTATTTTGCACTCAATTTATGAATTTAATTTTTATTGGCTATTTTAAACATGCAGGGTTAGCTCTAGCTATTGGCTTAGGTGCATGCATTAATGCAAGCTTACTTTTTTACCACCTGAAAAAAGGAAAGATATTCAAACTAAATGATGGCTGGTTAGTATTCTTAATTAAAATAATTTTAGCTACCATGATTATGGGGTTGGGCCTAGCTTACTTCAGAGGTGGGGTCGATATATGGTTTAATTATTCAGCTCTTTCAAGATTTTTACATTTATTTGGCTTAATAATTTTTGGCGCAACAATATATTTTGTTGTGTTACGGATATTTAAATTAGATATTACAGAATTCCTTAAGAAAACTATTCATTAAATGCAAATATATAGACACATCCCCAAGATCGACTCTCATCCACCATGTGCTTTAACAATTGGTAATTATGATGGTATACATTTGGGGCATCAAAAAATAATTAATGAGTTATTAATTAAAGCAAAAGAGATGGCAATAGAATCAGCAATTATGATTTTTGAACCACATCCTAAAGAATTTTTTACTGTAAAAGACGCTCCTACTAGGATAACAAGCCTCCGTGAAAAGATAGAATTTTTTAAATTGAAAAAAATTGATCGTGTTTATATTGTAAAATTTAATAAAGATTTTGCTGCCATGTCAGGTGATAAATTTATTTTAAAGTTAAAAAAACAACTTTCAACAAAAGCTATTCTGGTAGGCGAAGATTTTAGATATGGCCTAAACAGAGATTCCGGAGTAAAGGATTTAGTAAGAAGTGGTATCGAAACTTTAATTGTTAAAGAGATTGTTATAAGTACCAAAAGAGTTTCTAGCACACAAATAAGAGATGCATTGGCATCTGGAGAGTTAGAATTAGCAAAGAATTTACTTGGCAGGCATTATTGTATTTCTGGAAAAGTTGTTTATGGTGATCAAAGAGGGAGAAAGATTGGTTTTCCAACTGCAAATATTCATATGTTTCATAATCGCCCCCCAATAAAGGGTGTCTTTGCTGTAAAATTAAATGATAAATTTGGAGTAGCAAATTTAGGCATAAGGCCAACGGTAACCGGCATCTCTAAACTACTTCTTGAGGTTCATGTTTTAGATTTCTCTAGAAATTTATATGGCCAGCATGTTCATATTACTTTTTTAAAGAAGATTAGAGATGAAGTAAAATTTGGATCACTACATGCACTTAAAATACAGATAAAGAAAGATATCGAAAACGCTAAAACTTTTCTAAAAAATTATGACTGATAATAAATATAAATTAAACCTTCCTGATACAGAATTTCCAATGCGAGGTAACCTAGCAAAAAGAGAGCCAGAATGGTCAAGGCAGTGGGTAAAGAAGGACTTTTATAAACAAATTAGGACTGCAAGAAAGGGTAAAATAAAGTATATCTTGCATGACGGCCCCCCATATGCAAACGGAGATATACATATCGGACATGCCGTTAATAAAATTTTAAAAGATTTTATTATTAAATCTAAAACAATTTCTGGTTTTGATGCCCCTTATGTTCCTGGATGGGATTGTCATGGTCTTCCAATTGAACTAGTAGTTGAGAAGGAGCATGGTAAAAATATTGACCCAAATAAATTTAGAGAGCTATGCCGGAAATATGCATTAATTCAGGTAGAAAAACAGAAAAATGATTTTAAAAGATTAGGAGTTTTAGGAGACTGGGATAATCCTTACCTTACAATAAATTTTGAAACAGAAGCTAATATAGTTAGGGCCCTTGCAAAAATTTATGATAAAGGATTACTATATCAAGGAAATAAACCAGTTCATTGGTGCACAGATTGTGCGTCAGCATTGGCTGAAGCAGAAGTCGAGTATGAAGATAAGCAGACCACTTCGATTGATGTTCAATTTGATTGCATCAACCCTAAAGATATTGAAACTATTTTCAGGGTTAAAGAAGTAGGTAAGGCTTCAGCTATTATTTGGACGACTACACCCTGGACCCTACCTGCAAATGAAGCAATTTCAGTCAATCCAAAATTTCAATATGGATTATATAAATGTAAAAATAATTTTATTATCCTTGCAGAGGATTTAGCTGAGACTAGATTTAAGGCTTATGAGTGGTCAGCAACAAAAGTTGCAACATGCAAAGGATCTGATTTAGAAGGAATATTATTTTCCCACCCTTTCCTAGATAAAAATGTCCCGATTATATGTGGTGATCATGTAACAACTGAAGCAGGGACTGGTTTAGTCCATACTGCACCTGCGCATGGGTTAGATGATTATATTGTTGGTATAAAGTATGACTTGCCAGTAGAGAATCCAGTTGATGCTAAGGGAAAATTTAAAAATGACATTTTATATTTTTCAGGATTAAGTGTGTGGGATGCTAATCTTAAAGTTATTGATGTTTTAAAAACTAAGAATTTTTTACTTCATGAGGAAAAATTTATTCATAGCTATCCTCACTGCTGGCGTCATAGATCTCCAATTATTTTTAGAGCAACATCTCAATGGTTTATTGGGATGGAGAGAAAAGATTCTGATGACAATTCCCTTAGAAAATTAGCAAAAAAAGCAGTAACCAAGACTAAATTTTATCCTGAGTGGGGTAAAAAACGACTTGAGTCAATGATTGAAGATAGGCCTGATTGGTGCATCTCTAGACAAAGAAACTGGGGAGTCCCAATCCCAATATTTATTCATAAAGACACTAATGCTCCACACCCAGATACACCTAAATTTTTTGAAATTGTTGCACAAAAGATTGAGAAAGATGGAATTGATGCCTGGTTCAATATTGACCCTCAATCTATCCTAGGTGACGATGTTGAAGATTATATTAAAATAAATGATACGCTTGATGTTTGGTTTGATTCTGGAACAACACATCAATCTGTTTTAGAGCAAAGAGATGATTTGTCATCTCCGGCTGATTTATATCTTGAAGGTTCAGATCAACATAGAGGATGGTTTCAATCAAGCCTTCTTACAAGTTGCGCAATTAACGGAGATGCACCATATAAGTCTCTTTTGACTCATGGATTTGTGGTTGATGGCCAGGGTTATAAGATGAGTAAGTCAAAAGGAAATGTCATTGCACCACAAAAAATAATGGACCAATTTGGTGCTGATATTCTGAGATTGTGGGTCGCAACTACAGACTACTCTGGCGAGTTAAATATCTCAAACGAGATTATTAAAAGAGTTTCAGATAGTTATAGGAGGATAAGAAATACATTGAGGTTCTTATCAGCAAATTTAGAAGATTTTGATTCGAAGAAAATGCTAATCAACCCAAAAGAAATGTTGTCGATTGATCGGTATGGATTATATTTGGTTGAGGAGCTACAGAATAACGTCATCAAAGATTATGAGGCATTTGATTTTTATTTAGCAATGCAAAAGTTTTTATCTTTTTGCTCCGAAGATATGGGTGGGTTTTATCTTGATATACTAAAAGATAGGTTGTATACAACAGCTGAAAATTCTCATGGTAGACGTTCTGCCCAAACTGCTTTGTTCCATATTACACAATCACTTATAAGACTTATGGCTCCTGTTTTAAGCTTTACTGCTGAAGAGTTATGGAATGTGATAAATAAAGAAAATGAAAGTACTATATTTATTGAGAATTGGTATGAATTACCAAGCCATGGTCTTTCTGAAAAAGAGTTGTTAGGGTGGCGCCACACAATCGATATTAGAAACCTAGCCAATAAAAAAATAGAAGCCCTCAGGGAAGAAGGCGCTGTCGGATCTTCTCTTCAAGCCGAGCTAATAATTTCAGCACCATTGGAAATCTATAAAAGCTTATCTTTTTTTAATAACGAACTAAAATATATCTTGATAACATCAAATAGCACACTTAAGGAATCAAAAAAAGATTTAGAAATCGAGGTTAGTGCTAGTAAAAATAATAAATGCGAGAGATGTTGGCACTATGTTGGAGATATAGGACAAAGCCCAGAACACCCTACAATATGTAAAAGATGTATTAGCAACCTATTTGAAGAGGGTGAAGAAAGGAAGCATGCTTAAATATTTTTTATTAGCTAGTTTAGTAACGCTATCAGATCAGTTTACAAAAATATTAGTGATTAAAAATATCTCTAATGAGCAATTTATTAGTATTAATTCGTATTTTTATTTAGTGCATTTTAAAAATGCAGGGGCTGCATTTAGTTTCTTGAGTGATGCAGGTGGTTGGCAAAGATATTTTTTATCCATAGTTGCTGCGATAGCTTCTGTGTACATTACCTTTATGATAAAAAAACATAAAGATGAGCTTTATATGGGATTAGGACTTTCTCTAATATTAGGAGGCGCATTAGGTAATTTATACGATCGAATATCATTAGGATATGTAACGGACTTTTTATATTTTCACTTTAATGACTATTATTGGCCTGCTTTTAATGTTGCAGATACCGCCATAACTATTGGAGCAGTAATTTTATTTTTTGAGTTAATTACTAAAAAAGCATGAGACATGTAAAAAAAATTGAAGGCTTTTAATAATGAAACAATGTTTTGATGAATTAGTTATAAATACAAAAGGCCGTGGACTTTACGACATAACATCACAGACTATTAGCTGGGTGGAAAACCAAGAAATTCAAGACGGGCTTCTGACCTTACTTATTCAACATACATCTGCAAGCTTACTAGTTAATGAAAATTACGATTCTGATGTTCAAAGAGATCTAGAAAGTTTTTTTTCTAGATTGGTAAAAGATGGAGATAGCTTATTCACTCATACAATCGAAGGGGATGATGACATGCCTGCTCATGTAAGGACT
>Ga0209710_1001869_pt1 | contig 15363 bp, 10 predicted proteins | sample ArcticOcean_MG_C_5_FD_187436 | JGI IMG/M metagenome (GOLD analysis project Ga0209710, IMG submission 187436) | Marine microbial communities from western Arctic Ocean - ArcticOcean_MG_CB4_138 (SPAdes) (version 2) | ecosystem: Environmental > Aquatic > Marine > Oceanic | place: Arctic Ocean...
GTCAGTTCCATAACGCTTTGTATTTAGGCGACGTTTCGGAAAGAGTGAAGATTCTCGAAGCCGCTGGGCATCATCCGTTAGCGTACGTCACGGCGAAAACGCACGGGACCGCCGCTAAGAGCAAATAAGTATAAACGCACAAGCGCGCGCGCGTGCGTGTGTGTGTGCGTCATACGTGTATTTAAACCACATATTAATGAACTTTTTGCAATCTCTCTTTGTCTCTCTCTCGTTCTTATACTATAAATGTTCGTGCGTTGCCTGTCCGTGGTCGTAAGCTGCAATTTTGCTCCAAAAGTCCAAAACTCCAAATTGGACCATTTCGAAGTCCAACAAATTTCGTTTCTCCTCTTACTTCAGAATTATATAACTTTAACAAGTAAAGAATAATATGGTACGTTTACATAGATTCTGATCGGAAAACACGCGGAGTTCTCGCGAACGCACGTTCTTCGTGCTCGAATTCAGCACAGATCGAACGAAGTCTATGCTTCGCGTGTCAGCGTGCACTCGCGCGTTCTGATTGATTTTTAAGCGCGAAAATCCCATGCAAGGGCTAAAAAAGAAAACGCGCGCGCGCTATCATCACAAATAAATCGGACGTATAATACAACTTTAAACGGTTTAATTATATCAAAGATATATCGATGTTATGTAGCGTGCGTTTTGTTTGTCTTTTTTCGCTTCGCGCGTGTGCGATTTGGGCCGTTATGCGTTCCTCGCGCATCTTTCGAGAAGTTTGATGATGAAGCCCTCCTCTCCCTCTCCTAATCTCTCTCTTTAATCTCTAGTGAAGAAGATTTGAAGCTGATATTAGAACGAATTTTACTAACGCTCACGTTCTCTCTTTCTCTCTTACTTTCAATAAAACGTAATAAACAGCCGAAACAAATCGCAGATATCAAAGATTTCCTGTTAAAAGCCAGACGCAAAGACGCGAAATCGGTCAAGATCAAGAAGACCGGTTCCGTCACGAAATTCAAAGTCAGATGCTCGAAATATTTGTATACGTTAAGAGTGACCGACCAAGATAAAGCGACTCGATTAAAACAATCGTTACCGCCAGGAATTAACATCATTGACATTTAATTTGCGAATTTAAGTTTTTGCGAATGGATGTGGAGTGAGAGTAAGAGTAATAAGAGGGGTTAGTTTTTTTAATTTAGTTTGTAGCTACTAGAATTTGTAAATGTGATTAATTACTTCATTTATTATAACAGATTGAATTATCATATCAATGTTTCGCTTCGCTTCGCTTTCGCTCTGCTTCTTCCTCGCCGTACATATGCTCACTACTACTAACGCTGAAAGGCTTTCGCGAGAAGAACGAAGAAAGAAAAACGTCGATCGATTGATCGAACGATTCGATTCCGACGGAGAAATACGTAACGGCTTATTGAACAGAGCTTCAGCGTTCACAGAAGAGCAAGTGAATGGCTTACAAGGTATGAATTTCCCCCTCCCCATATATTTGAAACTGATTTTTATGCTATTTTGCGCAGCTCTTCTACCGGAAGCGACTGATAACTGGCGAGAGCGCGTTTTAACTTGGGCAACTAAGCCAGACGTGGCTGAGATTTTGAGAAATCCTCCAAGCGAAAGTCAAGGCGTCTCTTTCGAAGGTCTTTCTCGAAACGTGAACGAACGTCTCAACAACTGAGGAAACTAAAAACTAGCTAAATCTTAATATTAATAAATACGCAACTACATGCTAATAAGCTTATCTAAGAATCTTTGATACGCGTGAAGATGTCTCTTTTGCGTAATTCTGTAACTAATCGCAACTCGCCTTCTCGAACTTTTAATCTTTCCAAAATCAATCTGCTCGTCCTCTTCGAGCGTGGTTGGAAATAGCGAAAGCGCTGCAACAGTCGCCGCTTTCATTTGATTCACGATTTCGGCGTCCACGCGTTTTTGATCTGCTATTTCATCTGGGACATTTTCTGGACTTCGTTTTGATACTGCTAATAGTTGCGATCCAGCCCATGCAGCGCGATCATCATTCTTAGCCTTCAACTCCATGATCGCTTTATTAACTATTTTAAACGAAACCTTACGCATGCCGGGCATGACGCACTCCATAGGAATTCTATCATTCGGGTTCGTATCATCCACGAATCCATAATGTAACGCAAGCAAAGCGTTTGGATGTCTCGCTCCGTAGCAAATGAACATTTCTAAACCTTCGCGCGGTTCGCGTTCGTTCTCTGGCGGCGGCGGTAATCCTTCTCTAGCATCATCTTCTATTGATTTTTTCGTTTTCCACTTCAACTCATACCTCTTCCCATCCTCGGAAACGCCATAACTCGCATTCGAAATCGTTCGATGATTCGTCAAATCCGCACCAGGAACGACAATAGCGCACGAAAACTGAACGCCGTCCGAACCTTCGAGTTTCCCGGACATCGCCCTCGTATGCGCTACGGACCTTGCCCATCCCAAATCCTCTACACGAATCATATCACTCACCCCTTTCTTCAGAAACAAAGGATCTAAAAGCAACTGTTCCATTTGCCTCTCGTACATCTTCCTCGACCCGATCGCCATATTCTTCACTTGTACGTCTTGCAACTCCTCGAGCTCGTCCTCGCTCGCTAAATATAAACTCTCGTACTCTTTCGGTAAAGTCTCGCTTCGATACCTTCTCCATTCTTCGCTGTTCTCGCATAACCACAGCACTAACACCGCCATTCTCACATCTTTCGGCTGCTCGCACTCGCTCAAGAACTCGCTCAGCGCTCTCGGTAGTCCAACGTCCATCGTTTCTCCATAGAGCTCTCCAAGTCTCTCTCGACCTTGTTTCGTAAGCTTTTCCTTCGTATCTTCCGGTACTACCGCGCAGATTTTCATTGGCGTCGATGTCATCGCTATCTCTGGCGATTCCCCTTTCGAGAATAATCCTCTCCCGAACTCGGCCGAGGATATGTACGCTCCCGGGAACGAACACCCTGACGGTAAAAAAATATCGGATACAGATTTTGATGTTTGCGATGAACAAAAAGTCGTCGTCTTCGCGCGATTGTTATGGACAGAGGACGAAGAAGACTTTACAAAGCTCGAATGCTTAAGAACCGGGTTATGATTCGTAAGCAACGAGGAGGCTAGTTTTGATTGCATCTTGAGAGGATTAAACGAGCGGGCTCTTTTTATGGTGCACGTAAGTAAAAAAAGGAAGTAAACAAAACTACTCATCACAAGTAAAGTAATACAACTCTGGTTCCCTACATCTTCAGAGTAGCCTCGAGTAAGTGCTTTTCTAAGATCAAAGATAAGTCCTTCAACCATAAGTCTTCTTTAGCGTATTGCTCGGCAAGAACGGACGGGTCGCCGAATAACCATTTTGACATATCCGGAGCGGTGTTAGGAGTACCGTAGACTTCGATGACGACGTTTTTGGATTGACCGCCTTTTTGTAAACGGGCGAACTCTTCGTCCCGGAATTGCGAATATTTTTGAAGTTGTTCGTACGATTCTTTGTATCGTTTTGAGTGGTATAGTAAAACAGCGTAATCGCGAATGTTCTCTTCGTCTGCGATTAAAGCTAAGCGCTCGGTTGCTCTGATAGCCATTTCCAAGTCGCCAAACGGACGGCCCGTTGGTTGTATTATGCCGACGCCTTTGATTGCAGTTTGCATTCTGTCTTGAGAGCCAAACACGGCGGCTTTTAAAGCTAATTCGATGCCAGTGTCTCTCCTATCGTCCCACGTCCATGGCCAAAACGCTCTTTTGAGCGCACGTAATTGCATTTGTAGGGACATTTTCGGAGTGCACATTCTCGCATCCGCGGGAATTCCTAAATTCAAATAATCGTCTCTCGTTATTCCCCATGGCGATTTTGGTAACACGTTCGGGTCTAAACCTCTCGCGCTCGATATTAACACATACGCTTCGTCTTTTAAAATATTCTTCGCGCGTAATATCTTTACGCATCCCATGTATATCGCAGCTAACGCGGCTGGAATGCCTACTTTCTGCGCAATCACGTGATGTAAATACGTCCTATAGGGCGAAAACGCCTCCATCCACCCAACTGGCGGTCGGTATTGATGTTCTTCATATAAATACCTCTCCAAAGCTTTCAAGATCATCCTATCATCGTAAACGCCTCCGAATCTCTCGACGTCTCTCTGTTCGAACTCGTTCATTAACTTCTTCAATCTAGCGACGTAGCTCTCCTGCGGCAATCGCACCGACGTCCTCGACTTAAACGCATCGTCCTCGACCGCTATGAACAAACTCCCTAAAACGACATCGCAATCCAACATCTCCTTCGTATTCCGACACTTCTGTACCTCGTCCAACAAACCCGCCCTGGACGCTCTGACAAACGGTTCCCACGTCTCCTTCGCGGTCGATACTTTCCCGAACTCGCCTTGCACGAACTTCCTCTGTTCTTTCAAATCCTCCTCTGCTGCGTCCTTGTACGTCCTGTTCGAGCCGTTGCGACCGTTCAGTGAAAATTGCCCCGAAACTCGCGCTTTTTTCTCTTCTTCTTTTTCTCGTTCCAATCCTGATCTAGCTCGTTCCTCTTCTTCTTCTTCTTCTTCACCGGTCGTTCTCTTCGTCGCTCGCGCGCGATAGCGCAAGCGCCCGTGTCGCATTGGCAGCAAAAGCTGCAGAGTGAGCGACGCGCGCTTCGTGGAAGTAAAACAGTTTGCCTGGGTCGTCATCTTCGCTTTATGCTTATCCAATTCTGATGATTATGGATATGTACTGTTGGTCGGTTTTGTCCCTGTTTTTGAACCTTTTTTTTTTTGTGCTGGCCAATTAAAATCTCTTCTTGATCTCACTCTGATGCTCTCTTTTGATGTTTGGTCAAACTTTCTTCGCATTTTTCTCGTTCGCGTCGTTCTCTTCTTCTTCTTCTTCTTCTTCTTCTTCTCTTCTTCAGTGGTCTCGATCATTCGTGAGCGAGAGCGCGTTGGAACGGATTTAAGTTGTCGAGCACGAGTGTGTCGGCCAATTAAAATCTCTTTTTACTCTCTTTTGATGTTTGGTCAAACTTTCTTCGCATTTTTCTCGTTCGCGTCGTTCTCTTCTTCTTCTTCTTCTTTCTTCTCTCTTCTTCTTATTCTTCTTCTTCTTCTTCTTCTTTAGTGGTCATCTTCGCGCGTGTAGTCAAAGTCGTGCTTTTCTTTTGATGTGCTGGTCAATTAAAATCTCTTCTTAATCTCAAACTCTCAATCTCTACTCTCTCTGCAGCACAAAACTAAAACACGATTCAATTCACTTCGTATCATCTTCTCCATTCTTCTTAGTCGTGCTCTGATACTGTTTTATTGCACGTAACATGCCAGTAACGACGAGGACGAAGAAGCAAAAGCTCGACGACGATGATCGATCGCCTTTGTGGAAGTTCGTGAGTGAGATACCGGACGTATTTGGAGCCGAAGTTCTCACGAAATTGAACGAGTTCGATTTGAAGATATTTTATGATTTATGCCGAGCGAGTAGGGAAGTGGTTATTCGATCGAAGATTGAATTGAACAATAAGAGACGTTATGTTTTTGAGATAAAATCAATGCAAGAGTTGGCGTTAGCGTGGGATAATTATCGGTTTGGCGAGGAAGGCGAGGATGGTCGTGAGTTGACTCAGGAAAATTTCTGCTCTCGAGTCGCTGAAACGAACAACTTGGATTTTCTCAAATGGGCGCGAGTAGTGAAACGGTGTGCATGGGATGAAGACACGATTGGTTGGGCAGTATTTCATGGAAATCTCGAGATGGTCAAGTATTGCGTCGAGAATGGTTGTCCTATGGATGCGAGTACGTGTTGGACCACTGCCGGAAAAGGTCACTTGGCGATATTGAAGTATTTACGCGAACGCGACTGTCCTTGGGATTCGTGGACTTGTCGTTGCGCTCACAATCAAAACCATATCGATTGCTTAAACTATGCAATAGAACAGAAATGTCCAGGTTGGGAGCGATACGACCCAGAACATCCATATTATAATCCATGAACACTTTTCAAGACTTCCCGCGACGCAGAAGACTTCTCGGAGACCGAAGAAGATGAAGAAGTACGACGTCGACTCGTTCGCCGTACTCGACTAACGAGCTGGAATACAAACTCTTTCGCTTCATCGCAACATCGCGCTAGCGGGAACGGATGTAAAAACAGAACGCGCTCGTTTGAGAGATAACCCGTCGCAGTCACTTATTCGTTCCCATACCAAAGAAAGAAAGAGAGAGAGAGAGAGAGAGAGACGGTCGACCGCTCGCTTTGTAATACAGTTACCATAACTACTTCTTTGAAACATTCAGTTCCTGCTGGTCGTCATAAAACGAAACCGCTTCACTTCATTTCTTCAGAACTTAATTAAATCGAATAAGAACAACGCACAGAGACACAGACAGACAATAGAAAGAAAGAGAACGATGCGAACGGAGCAATCGCAGGAAAACGAGCGCTTCGCTGCTCCAAAACGCCAACCGATCAAGGTCTTTCTCGGCACGATCAACCTCGCTCAACAATCCCCAAAAGAGTGTTTCTACAGAGAGTTCCTCGGAAACGCAAAATCCTACGACTTCGTCTGTGTTTCAGCACAGGAAGGATCGTACCAATACTCGAATAACAAGGAAATCGTTAAAGCGAACGCGTTCAAGGTCATGAGTGGAAATCGAGCGATGAAGCATAGCGAGAAGCGAATATGGAAAACGTCAAGGATGCAGAGATTTATTGGGTCAGTGACTGGGGGAGTCGCCGCGGCTGGCGTGAGCGGACCGTTGGCACCGGTCGGGTTCGTGGTTGGTTTGGTCGGTGGGTATTACGGCGCGAAGAAGTACGCGGAGGAGCAGAAGTGTAGGAAGCATTGGTTCGAGTGCGTCGAGGCGTGTTTGAACGCAGGGGAAGAGGAGGGCGTAGTCGGATGTTCTTCTTCTTCGAGGGAGACGAGAAACGAGAGCCAGGCGGAAGAGGATGCTGCCATGAAGATCGGGGGTCTTTCTTTAGAAGATGGTGACGGAGAAGAAAAGGAGGAGTACGTTCTCGTACAAAGCGAAGTATTGATGCAGATGCGTTTGTCCGTGCATTGTAAGAAACGTTTTCGAGAACGAATAAAAAGCGTGAGAGTGGGCGTAAAAGCGACCGGTATAGGGAACGTTCTCGGAAATAAAGGAGGTCTCATGATTGAGATTCAGTTTTACGGAGGAGAATCGCTCGCGTTTATTGGGTGTCATTTAGCCGCGCACGAGGAAAAGAAATTTTACGAGCGAAGAATAGAGTCCATTCGTACGATTTTGAAAAGTTGTTGGAGAGATAAGGAAGAGAAACCGTTTGGGGCGGAAGGGATCGGCGCAAGCTGGGAGCAGCAATTCAAATCAGTCGCCGAAGCATCCGGTTTAATGAGTGGAGATAGTAAAAGTAATAAGAACAATAAGAAGAAGAAAGAAACGACGAAAATGACAACGAAAACTTTGACGAAGAGAGAAGAGGAACGAAAACAAAAGAGATTACCGCCAGATTTAGAATTGTTAGAATCGGCGACGCATACTTTCTTCATGGGAGATTTGAACTTCAGAGTCGACCCAGGTCCGACGCAAGAGTACGATAATTCTACAAATGGCGGGGCTAACGAAGTTATTGGCAAAGATGACGATGACATCGATCGCGTTTGGAACTCCTGCTGGTCAAAAACTGACGTCGTTAAGAACACTTCGGTGAGCAGGCGCTCAAAAGTCCCAGGAGAAGTATCAGAAGACGATTCGGACGATAGCGATTCTAACAATGCAACGTCGCATTCGTCCCCTTTTCAAACAGGGTACGATTTTGTCGTTGATAAAATTAAACAGAAAGATTGGTCAAGGTTATGGATTGGCGATCAGCTCTTGCACGCGCAACGTCAAGGCAAATGCTTGTTTGGATTTCAAGAATTACCTTTACAGTTTCCTCCATCGTTCAAGCGAAATTCGTCGTCGAGTACTAATAAGAAAGAAGTAGTGGAATCTGGTTTTGGAAGCAATAGTAGTAGTAGTATCGGTCGTACACGGTTACACCCAATCACCGAAGCTCACGAGTATTATACTAAGAAACGCGTGCCGAGTTATACAGATCGCGTGCTCATAAAATCACTTCCTGGATTTGAGGCGAACCGCAAGGCGCACAAATATCAAGCGTGTCACGGCGTGACTACGAGTGATCATGCGCCCGTATTTGCAACGTTTTCTGTGAACCTACTACAAGGCATTACGGATCACGAAGATGTCAACGATGACGTGCTAGAAAGCGGTACGAAAGAACTCGACTATTTTGCAAACATAAACGTTGAAAAAATCGAATTTGAGACCTACGACGATAGATTGCTCTTCTCAACTGTTGAAGAACAAAAAGCATCGTTTTTGAAAGTTCATTTGGGAAAACTTGCAACGAACGCTTTAGAAATAGATGACTTTGAAGCCGGCGACGATAGTCGTTGGTCAAACGCGAAGAAGATTGAGAACATAATCGTCTTTCAGCCGCCAAACCACTCTTTTGGAGAGCACGAAGATGATGATGAAGAAGAAAGTGCGAGGTTAAAGTCGCGTTCTTCGTGCACTTGGATTGCAAGAACTCTTCGTCGCGATGGTGAAGGTCTCATTGCCGATGCGTTGCCCGTAGTGAAGTTGCCTTCAAGAAAAGGCTCAGAGCACGAGAACAAACCTTATTATGTAATTTTTACAGTCGTTAACGAGAAAACAAACGCAAGATTAGCAACCGCAATCGTTAGCGTTCCCACAGATGATGGTAAAAGATTCCCATTTGAAGCGGACTGTACGAGTTGCGGGAGGGTAATTGGAAAGCTCAGAGGCGACTGGCGCGTAAATTTAAAAGCAAAGTAATTTGTTATGATATATACTGGTATTAATTTTATTATTATCATTATTATTGCACGTGGTACGTACCCACAGGGACGAAAGGAAGTTGTTTGTTGATATAAAGTATCGAGAGATATGACCAAAATAATGTACTCAATAACTCACAGCGCCTTGTAGCACATCGTCATTTTGATTACGGAGTCAAGCGTTTCGGATCTCTCGGAAACATGCTCGTTTTGCGAATATTATTCAAGCCAAGGTATAACATGACCACTCTTTCCAAACCTACGCCACAACCTCCGTGAGGAACGGCCCCATATCTAAACGAGCGAATGTAACTCTCGAGGTCCTCGACGGGAATCCCAAAATGCTTCGCTCTTTCAGTGAGCAATTCTGGCTCGTGGATTCTTTGCGCGCCTGAAATAATCTCCTCGCCGCGAATGAAAACGTCAAACGAATTCGTATATTCCGGATTCGCCCCAGGTTCGGGCATGGTATAAAACGGTCTCGCCTCGATTGGATATCTCGTCAAGATGTAAAAGTCCGTTCCATATTTTTCTTTGACAAGTTTACCAAGAACTCGTTCATGCTCGGTGGATAAATCTCCATGCGCGTCAGCTTCCGTTACGCCGGCTTCGTGTAACATTTTAATCCCATCCGGGAACTCCAATCTCAAAGTTTTTCTCAAATATTGCAACGGCTCAAATGGGTATTGCGCGTTAATAACTTGCAACTGCTTCGCGCATCGCTCTTGCAATCCGTCAAACATTGAAACAAATAACTCATCAATAACATCCAAAACTTCGCTGTAATGCTCCTTAATTTGCATTTCAAAATCTAAACCGGTGAATTCGCATAAATGTCTATGCGTATTTGAATTCTCCGCACGGAATACTGGGCCAATCTCAAAAACGCCTCCGAAATCCGCCATAATAGCCATTTGTTTATATAACTGCGGCGATTGAGCTAAACACGCTGGTGTGCCCATATAATCGAGCTTAAACACGGACGATCCTCCTTCGGAAGCTCCGGCGATTAACTTTGGTGAATGAATCTCGACCATATCTCTTCTCCTCAAAGCCTCGCGAAATAAAGCGGAAACTTCAGACTGCACGCGAAAAATAGAATTATTCGCCGGCGTTCTCAAGTCTAAGATCCTATTATTCAACCTCGTATCTTGATTAATCCTCGCATATTGCTTATCCTCGGGAGCGTTATCGATATCAGCTTCGCTCCTGGATAAGTCCGAAATCTCCAACGGAATCTGCATCGATCGACTGACGCAAAAAATCTTTGGATTAGCCATCTCGCACGCTCGATTCGAGCAACTCTCAATAGCTTGCTCTGGCTTCACTAACTCCCCAGTCACATCGACGACGGACTCTTTATTCAAACCTCCAATAAACTTTATCATTTGCTTACTCACCTTAACGTCGTCGACGAAGAACGCAATCTGTAAAGTCTCGCTTCCTTGCCTCAACACCATAAACGCTCCTTTCCCTTTCGCCCTGACTGAATGCACGCGTCCCCTCAACGTCACGTTCGTCCCAATCCTGTCCTCACTCAACTCCTCGATCCTAGCGAACACCGTATCCGTAATCGCCCTCGACTGTATCATCTCTAAATCTCCATAATTCATTTCGCATAAATCGGGCGATAGCAATTCTTTTTCCGCGAGCTCTTCCGCGAGCTCTCTCGCGCGCTCTCGCTTCTTCTGTTCCTTTTCCTCTTTTTGTTTCATTTTTTTCAGCGCGCCTTTTGATAACGCGAGACCGCTCGATTGATCGATCGCTACCTCTTCCTGCTCTGTTGTGGACATTTTTGTATCCGATATGCGAAACCTTAATTAATCGATTTTTTTGTGTTTAGGATATTTTTGTTTTCTCTCTTACTTATATATGTATGTATGTATGTATATACTCCTTCAGAGATATTAATTATGAGTAAACGAAGATCCGATCGATCGATCAATGAGCGCGCGTGTTTTGATTCGTTCTTAATCCGATTTTTGAACGCGTTTTAAACGAGCGTTTTTGTGATGCATTTTTAGGTTTTTTTCATAGTGTTTCCTCTTTTTGTGGGTGCCTTTGATTGTTTGAGAGAGAGAGTTTATATGTTTTCGTGTACGATTACTTACTGGTATGTATATACTACGTCTACTAAGGGGCAATCACTGTCTGGGGGGGGCGCAAAGTTCGTAGCTACACCTAAAGGCACGTTCGGATGAAGCGAACGATGTTTTTCTCGATACCGTTGGCAGATGAGTATTCGCTCCGCTATGTATACGACTACGCTCGTTTAGAGGAAAACACGGCGGCGAGACCGCGTTTGACTTTACCTTTCAAGACGAATGACTCATCGCGCGAGCAAACGTTTGGGACGACTTCGCCGTCGATCATTACGCGACCGCCTTCGTAGAGGTCCGATGGACGTTCTCTAGAGGTAACGCGTAAGTTGTCGTCTGCGTCGTTATCGGCGACGCATCCAACGAGAGTGGATGATGAGGCAGAGCGGTTTAGTGTAGCATCCGATCTGCCGAGTAAACAGAGCTCGAATTCGCTCGTTTTTAAGTAAGTCACGGCTTCGTTTTTAGCGTGCGTTCCTTTAGTATCGAAATCGAGGAGCAACTTGAGTAAATTCAGTTTACTCGTTGGATGGACGATGATTATGTCGAAGAATCCATCTGAAGGTGAAGCGAGAGGGGCAGATTTCGTATCGCCGCTTCCCCATGGAAGATTCATAGCCCATATACCCAAGATGTTTTCGTTCTTCATTGTCCTAAACTCGTCGACTTTACGTTTTTCTTTCACGCCGGGGAGCGGCTTTCCTAATCTATCGCAAATTTCTCGCGTTTCTCTAGATACTTTATACGTCAAATCCATTTTATACGTTCTTAAATTGATTAATCTCGCAATGGCTTGGACGATAAATCTCGTACCGCCTAAGCAGCGAAACCTCTCTGATTCTAAGTCGACATCCGCGAAGAAACCCCAGGATATGCTCAACAAAGCTGTATTCTGATACACCGCTACTCCATCGTCTCTATTAGTAGTAGTAGCAGTAGTAGTAGTAGTATTCTCGTTCGTCGCGTTCATTTGTTGACTAATTTTCTCTTGGTGTTTACTTCTAGAATTAATTACTTTATTGTCATTATTATTATTATTATTCTCGTTATCGTTATCGCTCGTGCCTTTATAAATTGCAAGTCTCGCTCCGTCCAGCTGAATAGTTTGCCCTTTTGCAATCAACAACGCCATCGTCGTCGCGTCGTTCACTTCTTGACTTTGTTCAGCTAGAGAGACGCATATGGCATTCCCAGAGCCGGCGGGAATGGCCCCGATTGGAATAGTTTCTCGTGCGCCGATTTCTTTTTGAGCTCTTTCTACACCAGCGTACGCTTCGGCGATCGTTCCATCGCCTCCAATTGCAATTATACCAAGAATTCGTATTCGCTTCGCTTCTGCATCGTCTCTATTTCCGAGCATCATGGATTCTTTACTTCTTTCATACGTACGTTCTTCCGTTTCACCTCTTCTCTCGGTCACTATAGCTTCTACTGTGCAATTCTTCACGCACGTCAACACCGGTTCGACGTGTTTCTTAAACACTTCCTCGGCTTTCCCTCTCCCAGCGGCTGGGTTAATAAATACCAAAAACTTCCCTCGTCGATTCATTTTTTGATGCTCTAATCCGCACATGTCTTCCAATCTCTTTAAATCTACTAGAGCTTCATCAATTGTTTCATAGTTCACGTCGATGACACGTTTTCTAAATCCAAACCGTTTCCCGTTTTGATTACTATCAGTATTGCACTCTCTCTGCTGCTGCGCTATGAGCACTTGCTCAGGAGCGTTATTGTTACCACCATCAAACGAAAACAAAGACGAAGAAGACGACGCTCCAAAAAACGGTATGCGATCCCATATCGTCCTCTTCTTCGGAAACGTCCTCACGCGCACGCAAAACCTATTCCTCGCGCTACTACCGTTACTACCGCTACTGCCAGAATCTTCGCCGCACTCCAGCGAAACATCATCATCGCTACCACACCCTTTAACGACTATCTCGCACGATGCGACATCTCTCGCCTTGAAGCTTTCCCCCGTCTCCGCATTCTCGCAGCAGCCGCTCCCGAGATCGAACCCAATCTTTTCCCTCAAAACCTCTCTCACATCGTCTTCTCCTCTGACTACTCCGGATTTGTTCTTCTCGACGTCATCGAACGAAATCCTGGACGTTCTTCCATCGTCCAAACTTACAAATCGATCGCGCGCGACTTCCAAGACGACTTTTCTTTCAAAACATGCATCTGGCGATGCCCTTAATCGATCATAAACATCCTCTTTTCTTTCATCAGATTCTTGATGTGCTGACTGTGTTTCCGGCTGTCTACGCCGTCCGAGCTCGCGCTCTTTGCGCGGTCGATCGTCGGTCGAACGTTTTGGTCGTTCCGTATTAGCTTCGGTGCGTCGTTGCGATTGCTTCATTGGATCCAGGATCGAATCGAATCGAATCGAATTGTTCTTTCTTTCTTTCTTTCTTTCTTTCTTTCTTTTGGAGTGTAATTTAATGGAGAGATTTTGTGTTTATTCTGTTATTGGCCCAAAAGTATATTTAGGGTGTTGCGATATATTTAGGGTGTTGCGATATATTTAGGGTGTTGCGATATATTTAGGGTGTTGCGATATATTTAGGGTGTTGCGATATTTAGGGTGTTGCGATATATTTAGGGTGTTGCGATATATTTAGGGTGTTGCGATATATTTAGGGTGTTTGTAATATGTAATTTAATTATAATGTTAAAACGCAGGTTATTTAATTATTAATAAACATATTCCAATTCCTACGTTATCATCATCGAGAGAGATTAAGAGAGAGAGATTGAGAGATTGAGAGATTGAGAGAAACGATGATAGCATCATCGAGCAAAGTACTCTGCTCGAACAAAGTGCGTTCGTTTACGAGGAAATCTTTTAATTCACAACGAGCGAAAGGGGAAGAATTCGATAGTCGACGACGTTTATTGAGAGCGAGTGGTCGCAGTAGTAGTAGTAGTAATAATAATAATAATAATAATAATAATAATAATGGTGGGTTTACGACACAAATCGATCGCGGCGATGAGAGCGACAGTGAACGCGAAGAACGGTTTAAGGATTTGTTCCAAGAGACGTTCTCGACTGTCTTGAAGGCGAACGGGTTAACGAGCGCTAGTAGCGGCGACGCGTGGGAAGAAGAAGCGGACGAACGCGATGGACGAGGTAGTTTGTTGTTAGATTCGTATTTAGATAAAGAGATAAAAAAAGGGTTAGTCTATGAAACTATCGATGATGATGATGATGATGATCGGAAGAAGCGGAAGCAGAAGAACGGCGGAGGAGGAGGAAGCGCTACTGCTGCCGTACAGCAAGGCGTCGTCGCGAGATGGTCTTTCGTCGCAAAGTACGGACATAAACAGGAGTGCTTGACGATGGTCATGGAATGGGTGAGAACGATTGGAGTGAGAGCTGGATTAGATGTAGATAAAGATGTTAAGATTATTTCCGGGAACATCGGTGCGAGCGAATCGAAGGTTGAACTCGAGATTCGGGAGAGTTTAAGGACGATTGCCGATTTCGACGAGTTTTTGCAGAGAATAGATAAGGTCGGGCACAGAAATTGGGGGTTAAGATTTGCAGAGCACGTCGTAGATGGGTCGACGAAATGGGAGATCTTAACGACACATCCTTTGTCGTCATCCGTTAATAATATGACGGTCGATGATGATGATAGAGAAGATGATAGCGCAACCATCTCTACTGCTAAGACGACGACGGCGACGACGACGACGAATAAGTATTCTAGGCCCGGTGTATCGCGCACGCAGCCTAGACGCGTGCTTTCACCGAAAAATTCTTCCTCTCCATCTAGTGCTGGTCCCGGTTCTACGCCTATAAATAACAATAGAAGTAGTAGCACGGCTAGACCGAAATACGAGGACTTACCCGAGGAAGAGCTCATTAAATATATAGGAAAGACTATGCCAGATGGAAGAAGAGTAGTCGAAAACGCATTTGGAGCGCTGATGGTTATTAACCCAGGCGATGTCGGAATGTTTTGATTTTTTCATTGTAAATGTTTGTAATAGTATTTTTATGTGTTCGTTTTTCAACTAACTAACTAACAACTAACTAATCAAATCAACAATATTTTTATTCCATTGTAGATTTTTGTGATTGTGATTGACTGAGATCATATTGACTCGATTGACTCATATCAAAATCGTCATCAAAATCGTCGTCTTCTTCGCTCGCTTCGCCACCTTTTGCAATCTTTGCCAATTGCGCTGTTAAATCCGATCGATTTCTTCGATGTTTGTTATATTCGACGTCCCCGCCCGAATTCAATGGAACACCTCTCGGTGGTAATGGCGGTTTTCTATCAGTGCTCGCATCACCTTCTCTACTAGTACCACCTGATGAGTTCGTTCGTCTCAACGCATTCGGTGAAGCCGATCTATCGCCAACTGCGGATGATGGGCGAACTTGATGCGGAGTCGTCAACGTGAGCGAATTCGTTGGACTCGTAC
>Ga0209710_1001885_pt1 | contig 15283 bp, 20 predicted proteins | sample ArcticOcean_MG_C_5_FD_187436 | JGI IMG/M metagenome (GOLD analysis project Ga0209710, IMG submission 187436) | Marine microbial communities from western Arctic Ocean - ArcticOcean_MG_CB4_138 (SPAdes) (version 2) | ecosystem: Environmental > Aquatic > Marine > Oceanic | place: Arctic Ocean...
TGTTCTTGATGCTAAACCAAGAACTGCAAGTGATCCAGAAGACCAGGCTGCGTATGATGAGTTCTTTGCTAAAGGTGGTAAAGTTACTGTGTATGATACTCAAGATAGAACTGAGAATCTTATAATCAATCCATGGCAACGTGGAAGAGGTCGTCCAAAAGCAGCTCCAGAAACTAAATCATCAAAGGGTAAAAAATAATGTATTATGTATTAGGCGAAAACGAAACAGGTGAGTTTGAAGTTTGGGAAAGTCTCAGTGCAAAAGAAGCAATGGCAGTGAGGAACGAGTATATCAAAATGGGTATGCAAACACGTTCAGGAAAAATGTCTAATCTACAACAAGCAGGAGCCCAGGTTGGTTGAAAAGATTATATTATCTCTTATGATGTTTAATAGTCCTACACTTCCGGACGTGAGAAAAACATTTGAATTCAAGAACAAGGAAGAGTGCAGTTATACGTTAAACATGATTAAACTCAAGTATATAGATGAGTATGCACAATTTTCTGGAACTTGTTACAAAGAAATAATGAAAAAAGGTTGACATATACTGTAGATGTGTTAAGCTGTTTATACAGTTAGAAAACAATATGCATAGGAGAGCTAGAATGCAAATGAAAAAACAAGATTCAAAAACAATACAATTCGAAACAGATCAGCAGGTAATGGACCGTATTGCGACTCGTTTTGATATACTACATGACATGACTAAAGCAGTTATTGCTGGTGATGTTAGAGCTATGATTGTTACCGGACCTCCAGGAGTTGGCAAGAGTTATGGTGTTGAAAAAGAACTAGATAAAGCATCAATGATGGATAGCATTGCAGGTCGTCCAATTAAGTATGAAGTTGTAAAAGGTGCAATGACTGCACTAGGCTTGTATGCAAAACTATATGAGCATGCAGATGCCAATCATGTGTTGGTATTTGACGATTGTGATAGTGTGCTAATGGACGAACTAAGTCTTAACATATTAAAAGCCGCACTTGATTCAGGTAAGAAACGTGTGCTACATTGGAATGCAGATTCAAATAAACTTAGATCAGAAGGTATTCCTGCTAAGTTTGAGTTCAAAGGTGGTGTTATCTTTATTACCAATGTGAAGTTTGAAAACGTTAGAAGTAAAAAGTTACAGGATCACTTAGAAGCATTGCAATCAAGATGTCACTATTTAGATCTTACACTTGATACAATGAGAGATAAGTTCTTACGTATTAAACAGATAGTTGCAACAGGCGAACTGTTTCAAGATTACGATCTAAGCAAAGAAATGCAAGGCGAAGTAATTGCTTTTATGGATACAGTAAAAGATAAACTACGTGAAGTAAGTTTAAGAATGGCGTTGAAGATTGCAGATCTCACAAAGGTAAGTCCAAACTGGAAACAGTTGGCTGAGAACACTGTAATGCGACGCAGGTAATTGGGTTGTCATATCAGATCTAGCTCCTGGACAACCTAAACAACAAGTGGGCAATGTTGTAATGATATTGCCCACTTTCTTTATGGTAATTAGAGTATGATACATGTAACTTGGCCACCAGGTTGTTACGGGACCTATGTTATGCAATCAATTTATGCATATAGTAATCTTGGCAATGGTGCAGAAATAAAGATAGAATCTACTGGAAGTAGTCATGGATTCAATGCAAAGACTTATTTTCGTTTTGATCATCTTTGCGAAAGCACTGCTGATGTAATTGTTGCACCAAGTGCAGAACATCAATTAGACTATATGAATAATCAACTGGTAAAAATGGAAAATAATAATATCTTCCAAAGTGTGCAAAAAAGTTTTCCAAATTGGAATGATCTACTAGCAGATAAATGGTCAAATCCAGATAGTACTTGGGTATTAAGAGAATGGATAAGTTTCTGGTTAGTTGATAATATGAAGCAAGCATATCCAACTATTAAAGGACATATAACAACACTGGATCTGTTTAATAAAAACGTGTTTCCAGATTTAATTAACCGTTTAGGCTTGACTTTGGTAGCAGACACTGCTACAATGAAGAACAATCAGAGCAAGTGGATAGTACAACAACGTTACCATAACTCGCAATACCGATGTGATAAATGGATAAAAGATGTTATTGCAAATAATGAAACAGATTCACCTTGTCAAACTATACTAGATGAAGCATATGTACAACATTGTTTAAGAAAACAAGGATATGAAATACGTTGCGATGGACTTGATAATTTTCCAAAGTCCAGTAGCAAATTGAAAGAACTAATTTATGAGAACGGCAACACTAATAATTAACGATGAAGTAAATCTTAAGATATCAGGACTAGAGCTTGATGTCCGCAAGAAACTTGTTAATACATTCAAGTATGATGTGCCACATGCAAGATACTTGCCAGCAGTTCGATTAGGACGTTGGGATGGTAAAGTTGCATACTTTCAAATGGGCGGTAGCACATACTTAAACCTGTTACCAGAAATACTTCCAATCTTAGAAAACTTCAACTATGATATTGACATACAGGACAATAGAGATTATCAAACTGTATTTAAGTTTGAACCTGTTGACGAAGATGCTTATGCAGATATTATGTGGCCTAAAACACATCCAGCAGTTGGAACACCAATTAAGTTGCGTGACTACCAAGTTGAGATCATCAACAGTTTCTTAGAAAACCCGCAGTGCATACAAGAAATAGCAACTGGTGCAGGTAAAACTATTATGACTGCAAGTTTAAGTGAACGTGTAGAAAATTACGGACGTTCAATTGTTATTGTACCAAACAAAAGTCTAGTAACACAAACTGAAGCAGACTATGCAAATATGCAACTTGATGTTGGCGTGTTCTATGGTGATAGGAAAGAGTTTGGACACAAGCATACCATATGCACATGGCAGAGTCTAAACGTATTGCTAAAGAATACAAAGAATCAAACTGTTGATATCACCATACATGAGTTCTTAGAAGACGTTGTGGCAGTTATTGTTGATGAAGTACACATGGCTAAAGCAGACGCACTTAAAACATTGCTTACTGGTGTAATGAGTCAGATACCATTGCGTTGGGGACTAACCGGAACAATACCCAAAGAGCCTTTTGAGTTTCAAGCATTACATTGTAGTTTAGGACCAGTTATCAATCAACTGAGTGCCAGTAGTTTACAAGAAAAAGGCGTACTAGCGAACTGTCATGTGAACGTAGTACAACTGATTGACCATGCAGAGTTCTCTAACTATCAAAGTGAACTAAAATACTTGTTTGAAGAAAAAGGTAGATTAGATGCAATTGCAGGCTTAGTTGCCGAAGTAAATAAGACTGGTAATACACTTGTATTGGTAGATAGAATATCAGCAGGTACAGAACTGTTAAACAGACTAGGCAAAGATGCAGTTTTTGTTAGTGGTGCAACCAAAGCAAAGGACAGACAAGATGAGTATGATGAAGTGGCTACTTCAACTGGTAAGATTATCGTTGCAACGTATGGTGTGGCGGCCGTTGGTATTAATTTACCACGTATTTTTAATCTTGTACTGTTGGAGCCAGGTAAGAGTTTTGTCAGGGTTATACAAAGCATTGGTCGTGGTATTCGTAAAGCGGAAGACAAAGACCACGTACAAATCTGGGACATAACATCAACTTGCAGATTTGCAAAAAGACACTTAACCAAACGTAAAGCATTTTACAAAGATGCAAATTATCCTTTTAGTGTAGAGAAACTAGACTGGAATGCCTAACACAACGGAGAAATTATGAGAATTTTAACATTAGAAAATACTGTATTTGATTTAGATACATTGCCAGAAGAGATTGACGATTTACGTTTTTCTATATTTGACAACAGTGATCCACAAAATCCTGATCATCTATATATTCCGTTGATATTTCTAGAAACGTTTAATAGTCCAGCATTGGTATTGCGTATTGGTGATATTACAATGAAGATGCCAATTGACTGGCAAGTGTTGATTGGTGAACCAGAAGTAGGTGACTTGGAAATGCTACCGTTAACCAGCATCAACGACAGAGGCTTTAAAGTTTTTCAGTTCAATCCACTAACAAGTTTTAGACCGTCATATATGGACATTGAAATTGTTGATGTGTATCAAGATGTAACATGGTATGTGCCTAAACTTAAAAACGGACAGATGTTGGCAGTACCTGTAGACGACACAGACAACCCAAGATGTGCATTCTTTGTTAAGGATATCAGTCGTAACTGTGAAGTAGTGGATTATAACAAGGCATGGTAATGAAATACAGAAAAGAAATATTTGATAGGTTGAAAAAGATCATTGGTGATAGTAGTCTAACATTAGCAGTGATATATACAATTGGTCACATTATTATTGCAATAATATGTGTAAGAGTTATAACTGGTGCTAGTTTAGAATTAGCAGCCGTGGATGCATTTGTAGAACCAATCATCAATGGCTTTTGGTTTTATTTCTTACACAAACTTTGGAGAACAAGCAATGAGCGATAAGCTCAACATTGCAAACGAAATGCGTTGTCTGGATAGCAAGGATAGAAACTTCTATGACAGTCTAACAGATGAAGAACGTAAAAAGTATTCAAACTTTCTTATGATACGTTGGAGTTCAAGTATACAAGGTTCGAGTGAACTACAAGAATATTACTTGATTGCCTGTAATGAACGTTTGAATAAACATTTCTTTGACATCAACAAGCATCCTAAACTACAATGGTTGTGTGCCACTAGTATTTCTCCGGGTATGGGAAATCACAGACACCAATGGATTGCACCTAAGAAGAAAGAAAAAGGCAACAACGAAGGCAAGAAGATTCTTATGGAACTGTTTCCTGCAATGAAAGCAGATGAGATCAATTTACTAAGTAAACTTATGACAAACAAAGAACTAAAGGAACACATGCGTGACAGTGGAGTCGCTGACAAAAAGTGAAACACATGTTTGCAAGTATTGTCAACGTGAGTTTAGAAAAGAAAGCACATTAGCAGTGCATCTGTGCGAGCAGAAGAAACGTTCACAAGAAGAAAAAGAAGTAGGTGTACAAATTGGTTTGCAAAGTTATTTGACATTTTACACAATGACTCAAGGCAGTGCTAAACTAAAAACATTTGCAGAGTTTTCAACATCTCCGTACTATAAAGCATTTGTAAAGTTTGGAAGACATTGCGTAGCAATCAATGCTATCAACGTACCAAAGTTTGTTGAGTATGTTGTAAAACAAAATAAGAAATTAGATCATTGGTGCAAAGAAAGTGTATATGATGAGTACTTGCAACAGTATATAAGAAGAGAAGCACTAACTGATGCACTACAACGTGGCATTGAGTATGGTATAAAGTGGAGTGAGAAAACTGGTAATCCAGCACAGGACTTTTTACGTTATGGCAATGACAATGCAGTGGCATTTGCAATAAGCACAGGACGTATATCACCTTGGTTGGTATTCAACTGTGAATCAGGTCAATCATATCTAGCACAGATGAATGGTGACCAAACAAAAATAGTATGGCCGTGGATTGACCCAGACTTTTGGCAAAAGAAGTTTAGAGACTATCCAGCAGATCAGGCATACTGTGAAGAAATACTTAAACAAGCAGGATGGTAAGGAGAAGAAAATGGGATTAACAAGACCTAAAGCAACACAACTTGAAAAAGTTAAGAAGATGCAGGATAAACATTTTTGGGTTAGTATGATCAAAAGCACAGGAAGACTATGTGCATGTTATCTGCTATATTCTGGAATGATTAGTATGGCGGCAATAGTTTTTGCAATTTCTGAAGTAATTGGTATTGTAGAAGAAATGGTGTAAATGGATTTTCCATTAATATATGCAAATGGATGTAGTTATAGCAATCCAGATTTTACAAAAGACAAAGTACATGCTGACTATGTAGGCGAAGCATTAAAGGGTTTTGTTTTAAACAAAAGTATAACCGGATCATGCAATCGACGTATAATCAGATCAAGTTTATATGATATTATAAAACAACGTAAGCTAAATCCTAAACAAAAAATTATTACTATTATTAGTTTAACTTTTGAACTACGATCTGAATTATGGGTCGAAGACAAGAAAACTGAAAAGTCGCAAGAATCTAATTTTGTAACACATCATTTTAGCAAAAGATTAGACTGGAAAGAGAGACTTTTTTCAGGAAAATCACTCAGTGATGGGCCACCAAATCTAAAGTTGCCTTCGTCAAGATTTTTAGATTATTATGATCAAGGCCGTGCATATTTCTTTAGCCCTTATGCTGAAAGAATTAACTTGTTAGCTGACCTAGTTATGTTTACAGCAGTATGCGAAAAACATAACATAAACTATTTAATATTCCAAGCACCCAAGGCTGAGAAATTAGTTAAAGAACATCTATTGGATTCTTTTAAAAATGAAGTTACTAACAATCCTCAAATATTTGATTTAGAAAAGTTTGGATTTCTAAATTGGGCACACAACCAAAAATTTATACCACATGACATGCTTGACACACCTGAGATTGGGCACTATAATAGTGATGCACATGAGGCATTTGCAAAACAAGTACTATTGCCAAAACTAGAAGAAACAGGACAAATATGAGTGCTGATGTAGACATTGACTTTGCTGATAGGCAAAGTGTAATTGATTTGATCCGGTGTACTCCTGCAAGACAAAATGCAGAAGGACGCAAACACAATTCAGGTGTCTACGTCACTCCAATACCATGTGATGCTCCTAACGGTTGTGCTAGTATTGACTATGAGTATGCTGAACAACGTGGATATTTTAAACTAGATCTTCTTAATCAAAGTGTGTATACACTTATTCGTGATCAAGCACACTATGATAAGATGCTAGTACAACAACCGGACTGGACTAAACTACAAGACAAACAATTTTGTGAACGTATAGTACACATCGGCAACTATCACGATCTAATAGTAAACATGCAACCAGATAGTGTACAACGTATGGCTGCATTTATCAGTATAATACGTCCAGGTAAAGCACACCTGCAACGTAAACCGTGGGCAGATGTATTTGCAACTGTGTGGGATGGTGATGATAGTGCTGGTTTTGTATTTAAGAAATCACATGCAGTAAGTTATGCAAAACTTGTTGCACTGCACATCAATCTACTCTGCGAACAAGTGTAATACTTCTGCGTTTTATTTTTTTGCGTGAAAGTTCTGCTAAACTTGTGCTAGGACCTAGTAGGATTTGCAAATCTTTGTTGATAAAAGTTTTTAGATAAGGTCTAAACTGTTCCCAATCTTGTTTGAGAAATATGTTAATAGGTATGCTACGGTTTGATTCCCACCACCACTGATTTGCAAACTCTAGAAAGTCACGTTTTTGTCCTTCATGAACAATACCACCAAAGTTATAGATTGTGGTTATTTGATCATCTCTATTTTGTATAACACCAACGTATTCATTACCTGCATAAGTGCAAAATGTAATGAACGGGTATCGTTCTGCAATCTTTTCGAATAGCTCTACGCCCATAAATACCTAGTAATTGGAGTTAAATTAATGTATTCTACACCCGTCTATTTATATCAGCAAAAGCAACAGGTGCTATTACCTGCTACGGACGGTTCGTACTTTCAAAGGAGATGGCAACCAGTGTATGCTAAAAAATTAAAAGTCAATCGCGGCGTCGATAATGTTATACTGTTTGAGTTTATCAATCAAGATCAAAAACCCGTAAACATATCAGGCAGTACTATTACTTACCGTATGATGAGTACCGACGGTGATGAATTGCTAATAGCAAAAGATCTAGAAACACTCAGTGCTGCCTATGGAAGAGCAAAAGTAACACTTACCAGTGAAGAACTTGATAACATTGAAGAACAAACTGCTACTTGGAGTTTGGAACGTGCAAGTGGTAACCTATACGAAGCAGTGTTTACAGATGCATACAGTGCAGGACGTGGACAAGTTGAAATTGTTGACAGTGTATATCCAGATTTTGTCGAAAGCACCATACTTGAACTACCAGAACCAACGATAAAAAGATCTGCCTCAAACGGAGATCGAAACTACACCAGTATGGCATATACTGCTAACAATACACTTACTACATTTCAATTGGATTTTGATAACTTTACTGGTAATGTAGTAGCACAAGGTAGCGAAACACAAATTGGTCCTGATTGGTATGATATTGGATCGCAAACAGTTTATACAAATCAAAATACACGAAGTTACATTAACATTGACGGCAGACACAATTGGATACGTTTTCAACTCAATCAATATGGCTTATCTGGAGAAGGTGTTGCAACAGTACAAAATGGTGCAGTAACTGCCATAACATCCGGAGGCGGATCAGAATGGTATGGAGCAGGCAATCCCAACGTTGATATTGAAGGAAATCCAGGAGGCACTGGAGCAACTGCCACTGCAACACTAAACAGTAATTCGGTGGGTAGTATTACAGTCACCAATGGCGGACAAGGGTATATAGAAGTACCATTGGTTAAAATTAATAACGGAAGGATTACACAGATCCTCTATAGATAGTTAACCAAAACACTTGATCAATTACATAAAGTATGCTAATATACTAGCATAATGATAGACATCTTAAGTTACATTCCGCAGAAGCGAAAACAAACCAGTTCTGGATGGGTTAGTTTTAATGCACCCTGTTGTGTACACACAGGAGAATCTGCAGATAGACGTAGTCGTGGTGGTATAAAACAAGCAGAAGATGACTGGAGTTATCACTGCTTCAACTGTGGCTTTACTGCAAGTTTTGTACCAGGACGTCCAGTAAGTTACAAAGCAAGAAAGTTGCTGGAATGGTTAGGAGTAGATCCAACTGATATTGAACGTCTTAACTTGGAAAGTTTAAAACGTAAAAGTTTATTAGATTTAACTGCTGAACGCAATACTATAAAACAAACGCAAATTGACTTTGATGAAAAAGAAGTTCCAGAAGGAGTTGAACTAATTGATCCAGAACTAGATCAACACAAACACTATCAACAGTATCTTGACAAACGTGGCATAGTATTAGAGTATCCATTTTTAGTTGATAAAAAACAAGGTCCAAGAGATAGAATTGTTGTGCCTTATACATACAAGAATAGAATAGTAGGACATACATCACGTTATCTAGACAATCGCACACCAAAGTTTATAAACAGTCAGCAACCTGGTTATGTGTTTGGCTATGATTTACAAAAGCCCAACTGGACCAGTGCAATAGTAGTTGAAGGTATATTTGATGCACTAAGTATTTCAGGACTAGCATGTATGCACGAAACTATAAGCAAGGATCAAGCACAGTTGCTAAAGCAGTTGCAACGTAGAATTATAGTAGTACCTGATCAAGACAGAGCAGGATTAAATATAATTGACGCAGCAGTTGAACACAAGTTTGAAGTAAGCATACCAGAATGGCCCGAAGATGTTAAAGATGTAAATGATGCAGTGGTACGTTTTGGTGTTGCTGAGGCGCTGCAACAGATATATAATAGTGCAGAACGTAGTAAGATAAAGATTGAAATGGCAAAAAAACGTTTAATAAGGAGCATAAGTTGAGTTGTGATATATTATTTACAAGTGTTCCATACACTGTAACTAAAATTGCCCCTGCAGCTCCGGCTATACTAATAGGTATGCTAGAATATCATGGATATACTGGCAAATTTTATGATTTTAATGTGCTAACACTTGAAGATCCTGATGTGAAAAATTTTGCTCTTGGAAAAAATCCATCAAACACTGAATATCTTGACAAGGTATATAGATATCATGTTAACAAGATGCTTGAATACAAGCCAAATTATATTGGCATAAGCCTGTTTACCTATCAGTGTATAAGAACTGCACAGTTGTTATGCATCTACATTAGGACAATCGCACCAGAAGTAAAGATTATACTTGGAGGCCCTGGATTAAGCCACAACGGTTTGCATGGAGTAAACATAGGTGCAGAATGGCAAGAATTGCAACTATGTGATTATTGGGTAAAAAGTGAAGGCGAAAATCCAATCATTGAAATACTTAAAGGTGATTATATAAGCACTCCTAAATGGAAACAGATTACGGATTTAGATGAATTTCCTATTCCGGTATATGATAGTTACAATTGGAGTTTGTATAAAAAACATATACCTATCACTGGTAGTAGAGGTTGTGTACGTCAATGTACATTCTGCGATATACATACACATTGGAAAAAATTTGTATGGAGAAGTGGTAAAAGTATTGCTGATGAAATGATAGCACAAAGCATACAACACGGCATATACAATTTTGCTTTCACAGATAGCCTAATTAATGGTAGTATGAAAGCATATAAAGAACTGTGTACTGTGTTAGCAGAATACAATAATAAAAATCCGCAAAATATGTTAACTTGGAGAGGACAGTTTATTTTTCGACCAAAAAATCAGATGCCTGAAGATATCTGGAAGTTAAGCAAAGAGGCTGGACTAACACAAATTCACATTGGAATCGAAAGTCTAGATGAAGGCGTAAGAGATCATATGCGGAAAAAATTTAGCAATGATGATATTATATACGGCGTTCAAGCTATGGAAAAATATGGTATTGAAGGAGTATTCTTAATGATAGTTGGCTATGTCACTGATACGGAAGAAACACTTAAGAATCAGAAAGAAATGTTTAAGGTATTATCTCCTTATGCTGGCGACCCAATAGTTAAAGTAGCAATAGGTTCAACTTTGGCTATACTTCCTGGTACACCCCTGGCTGATATGGCAGTAGATTTAGGTATTACTCTCGGAAAAGATGAAAATGATTGGGTAGGCCTGAGCAACCAAACTACAAGACTACAATGGCGTAAAGATCTTATAGAACACTGTGTAAATCTAGGTTACAATGTTCCGGAGCATGTTGGACACGATCAACTTATGACTAGTGGAAGTGTTATAAATGCCTGAAGCAACTTTGACAATTGAAGTTGGAGCATATAACGGAACTCCTGGATTTATGATTGACGAGCAAACATGGGAACCAAATTCTCTAACGCCAGGAGAACAACAAATTAATTTTAAATATAACCATGGAGCAACTAATCGCTTTCAAATGTTTGGCAAGGAAACCAATGATACTCTGGTTGATAAAGATAATGTTATTATTGCAGATAAATTTATATTAATTAAAAAGTTGCGTATTGATTACATAGAAATTTTAAACTGGCAGTTTCATAAACATATTTGGAATCCGTACTTTGCATTTAATAATCAATCACAATATCTTGATATACCTACCAAAGATAATTTGCCATTGTGGTATATCAACTTGCAAGACTAAGGAGAATATGTTGAAGTTTGAAATAAATGAAAATCAACAAACTATAGTTGATAAAATTATAGAAAGATATCAAAACAAAAATGAGAGTGCATCTGATTCAGATAAAGCATATACAAATGGTATAAGTGAAACTGATTGCAAAATACTGGGTAAGATTTTTGAGGATCTTATACCTGGGCAGTCTATTAGTCATGCTATGGTTTTAGTTGAACATAAGCCCTGGGCAATACACACAGACTATTTAAATAACAATGACAAGAATCCAGCAAATGCTATTTTAATACCAAATCAAGATATTGAAACAAGCACACTTATTTTTAACGAAGAATGTACAGCAGAAAACTTTGATGATTTTCCTACTGTTAAAAATCATGTCAGTGAGGAAATATACGAACAATATCTTTCACATTGTGATTGGCACAAGGTACAAAAAGTTAGTGTCAATGAGATATACAAATGGCGTAGAGGAACAGGTGTTGTTTGGGACCGTAAAGCGTTGCATTCAAGTGATAACTTTTTAAAAAACGGAGTTACAACAAAAATTGCTCTAACAATCTTTACCAAACATGTTGCAGATTAGTAGAAAGGCACTATAATAAAGTATGACAGAATATAACTATGATGTACAAAAATTATTCTTAGAAATGATGATGCAGGATGCACAAACATTTTTGAGAGTGCAGAACATTTACAATACAGAAAACTTTGATAGAGACCTGCGAGAAGCCGCACAGTTTATCTATGACCATGCTAACGAACATAAAACACTTCCAGACAGAACACAGATTAAAGCAATGACAGGTACAGACTTGCAAGAGATTCCAGATCTCAACAGTGGACACACAGATTGGTTCTTGGGAGAGTTTGAGGCATTTACTAGACGTAGTGAATTAGAACGTGCTATACTTAAGAGTGCAGACTTGTTAGAGAAGGGCGAGTATTCACCAGTTGAAAAACTTATTAAGGATGCAGTGCAAATAAGTTTGACAAAGGACTTGGGTACAGATTACTTTGAAGATCCTAGAGCAAGACTTGCGGCACTGAAAGACAACAACGGTCAAAATTCAACTGGTTGGCAAAATCTGGACAAACTATTATATGGTGGATTCAACAGAGGTGAACTACAGATATTCGCAGGTGGATCTGGATCAGGTAAGAGTTTGTTTATGCAGAACTTGGCAGTGAACTGGATGGAAGCAGGACTCAATGGAGTGTACATTACACTGGAGTTGAGTGAAGGGTTAACTGCTATGCGTATTGATAGTATGTTGACTAACACCAGCACCAAACAGATATTCAAAGATATTGAAACTGTTGAGATGAAGATTAAGATGATGGGCAAGAAAGCAGGTGGATTGCAAATCAAATACATGCCAGCACAAAGCACAGTAAACGACATAAGAGCATTTGTTAAAGAGCTATCAATTAAACAAGGAAGAGAAATTGACTTTATGTTGGTTGACTATTTGGATTTGCTTATGCCAGTTAGTGCTAAAGTATCACCAAATGATTTGTTTGTTAAGGACAAGTATGTAAGTGAAGAACTGCGTAACTTGTCAAGAGAACTAAATGTATTGTTTGTAACTGCATCACAGTTAAACAGAAGTGCAGTTGAAGAAATTGAGTTTGATCATTCGCACATCTCAGGTGGTATTAGTAAGATCAATACTGCTGACAATGTGTTTGGTATTTTTACAAGTCGTGCAATGAGAGAAAGAGGGCGTTATCAAATACAAGCAATGAAGACTAGAAGTAGTAGTGGTGTTGGTATGAAGATAGACTTGGAATTTGATATTGAGAGTTTAAGAATACGCAGTGTTGATGAAGATGAAAACGATCACAACAAACCACCAGCAAGCAGTATACTTGCAAATATCAAAGCAAAGAGTCAAATGGTACAAAAAGACGTAACAGATAGCATGCCCGAAGATGTTCCTAAGATAACTGCTGATGTACAAAGCTCGAAGCTCAAACAGATGTTAGCTGGGATCAAGCAAAAAGGATGATACAAAAAGGATGATAATTGAAGTTGAAAATTTTTTACCAGAAGAATTAGTGGATGAATTAGTTGCATTTAGCAAAACCAATACAGATTGGCAATTGCAGGCAATGCAAGAACACTTGCCACGGAAAAGAATAATTTTGCCAGCCAATGATAGTCCAATTGAAATCGTGCATATGTGGTTTGAGGCGTTGCCAATTTTTGCACACTTAAACTTTATGGGCGTTACATTGTGGAAAGATGATGTTGATTTTAAAATGAAACAACATTTAGATAATGCTCAAGTAAAAATAGCAGTTCAGATATATTTAGATAACAGAAAAAGTCCTGGGACACAATTTGGCAACAGGCTAATACAATATGGACAAAACAGAGGATATATTATGTATAACAACCCAGATATGTTGCACGGTGTTCCTGATCAAACACCTCATGAGGGTAGACTTAGTATCTATGCATTATTTCATTGAGTATGTTTTGTACTGGAAATCCAGATCGCAAAACCATAGCATATGCACTAAAACCTGATCAAAGTGCAAGTTTAAGTTTAGGGTGGGATTTTACTAAAGAAGAATCAATTACAAAATTTAGTAACGTTATCCAAAAATATAATGTATTTGTAAATAGTGCATACGTTGCCCCAGGAGTACAAGAAGTTTTAATGAATACTTGTTACAGTGAATGGATGAGATTAGATATTAAAGGGCACATTATTAACATTGGAACTACACTTGAAAATACCAATGATACAAGTGATTATAACCAAAGTAAACAAAAACTAAAACGTCAGAGTCTGAAACTTAACGAAGAAACTGGTATATCAGGTATCAAATTATCTTATATAGTATTAGGAGGAATTGGCCCTAGGATGTGCGAGCTTGAACATATCCAGCAAACTATTAATTGGATAATAGATCAACCTTTCCGTATTCCAATTATCCAATTAGATTCAGTAAAATGATAGCATATCAGGATATTCGTGATGTGCATTTAGAAGCAGCCACACTGTGCAATGCCAGTTGTCCTTGGTGTCCAAGAAACTTTTGGGGTTACAAATTCAATGGCGGGTATCCTGAACTTTATCTCACACTAGAAAATACTAAAAAGATATTTCATCCTGATTTCTTAAAACAGTTAACCAGTATACGCATCAACGGCAATTATGGAGACATAGTAATGAATCCAGATGGTGAACATATTATAGAATATTTTAGAGAATCTAATAAAGACCTGCAAATAAAGGTTAGTACCAATGGTGGTGCTAGGAAAGCAAACTTTTGGAAAAGCCTTGCAAAACTTGATTGTAAGGTTCGTTTTGCACTAGACGGATTAGAAGATACTCACAGTCTGTATAGACAAGATACACTTTGGAAAACAGTTATTAAAAACGCAAAAGCATTTATTGCCAGTGGTGGTCGAGCTGAATGGCAAATGATTAAATTCAAACACAACGAGCATCAAATTGAAGAATGTCGACGATTAAGCAAAGAAATGGGGTTCATCAGATTTGATTTAGTCGACGGAGGCAGAGATACTGCTCCTGTGTTTGATAAAAATGGAAATCTCACTCACATACTTGGCAACTACACAGGTGAAACTGATTTTAACAAACTGTTTTTAAGCAAAACTCAAGATGAAGTATTACTAGAAGATGTAAGTCCTGGTAAAATTCCTAGTAAAATCCTAACATGCGAGACAATTACTCGCAAAAGCATTTATATTGCTGCCAATGGTGATGTCAGTCCATGTTGTTATATGGGTTTCTATCCACAAACTTACGGAAAAGGCCAATATCATCAAGCAGCCAATGGTCAATTATTACCTTTGATATTTGAAAACAATGCCATCGAACATAGCATAGAACACTGTATACAATGGTTTGCAGATGTTGAAAAACGCTGGCAAGAAAAAACTTACGAAAACGGACGTTTAATGATTTGTGATGATAATTGCGGATCATGTAAAAACTGCTAAATACTACAAAGGACAAACAAAGTCATGCAAAAAAAGACTCGAAGCATCTTTGAAGAATTAGATGGTA
>Ga0209710_1001889_pt1 | contig 15271 bp, 13 predicted proteins | sample ArcticOcean_MG_C_5_FD_187436 | JGI IMG/M metagenome (GOLD analysis project Ga0209710, IMG submission 187436) | Marine microbial communities from western Arctic Ocean - ArcticOcean_MG_CB4_138 (SPAdes) (version 2) | ecosystem: Environmental > Aquatic > Marine > Oceanic | place: Arctic Ocean...
CATCACCAGGCATCGCCCCCATTCCAGTTGAATAACCTGAAGGCACAAGAACTCTTTTTAGTAAAGGATGTAACGCTCCAAAAATAACGATCGCTAATATTAAAACCGTTGCTAATTGCTGAGCAAGATCTCTAACAGCATCACTTTCATACCAAGGTGTCGCAGCCACTTCCATTATATCTACGAATGGACTACTAGTAACCGTAACACTGTCGCCTCTAACCTTATCAAAGCCAAGTGCTTCTTGAACCAAAGATTTAATTTCTAATATTTTTTCATCACTTAGTTTATCAAAGCTAATTGTTCCATCAGGAGCAATGATTTTTTTCTCTCGAATAATTACCGCTGCTTTTATTTTCTTTATTTGACCATATTGAGCAGTCGTTGTTTCAATTTTTCTACTAACTTCATAATTTTTAACTGAAGTTTGACTTCTTTGTTTTAAATCATTACCTGAGTTTTGAGCATCCGGTACTTCTGTCTTCAAGTTAGCTGCTAAAGGAGGAGCATTTGATAAGGCACCTGGAATACCTCTAGCTTCAGGATTAGCACTTTCATCTAATGATGTCTGCTCACTTCTTAAAGCGTTACCTGTAGGGTCAACTGACTCCTCAGTAATTTCACTTTTAGTAAAACTCATATCTACATTAATTTCAGCCTTTAAATTGCCGGCACCAACCATAGGTGTTAAGAGAGATACAACTCTAGATCTATATATTTCACCTAATCTCATAGTTTGAGACATTTGTTCATCCGTAGCTGTCGAACCTGCATCGCTAGAAGGCTTAGATAATAATTCACCAAATTGATCTATAACTGTTATATTTTCTGAAGGTAAACTAGGAACAGAAGATGCAACTAGATGAACGATAGATTGAACCTGTTGTCTTCCTAATGATCTTCCATTTGCAAGTTTGATAAATACAGAAGCCGATGGCAATGCTAATTCTCTAGCAAAAACTGTTTTTTCAGGTATTGCTAAATGTACCCTAGCGGAACTTATTCCAGATATAAAAGTTATAGAACGCGATAATTCAGCTTCTAAACTCTGTTTAATTTTTATAGCTTCAACAGAACGACTCGTTCCCATAGGCATATCCCCTAAACTTTGATATCCATCAGGAACTGAAGCTGGCAAACCTTCCGCAGCCAAAAGCATTCTAGATTGATGATAATCGTTCAAAGGAACTATAACTTCTCCTGTTGATGGATTTAAAGATACATCTACTCCATTTTGTTTTAAAGCCTGAACAACTGCTGATTTTTCACTTTCTGGAAGAGAAGCAAATAATGTTGTCATTTCAGATTTTTGCATAGTAAAAAATACAATTATGCCTATAAAAGCAACTATAACTCCAAACACTAATGGAACAGATTTTTGAACTGCAGGATCAGCCGACATTTTTCTAACATTTGAAACAGCAGAAGATATTTTGCTGATGACACCTGTACCTTGATTAATTCCTACTAAATTGTTTTCTGCTGTTACTTCTGCCATTTGTTTTTTCCTAATTAAATATCAATTAAACGGGCATATTCATAATATCTTTATATGAACTTAGTACTTTGTTTCTTACGTTTAAAGTCATTTGAAATGCAATATTAGAAATTTGTTGTTGCATAATAACTTTAGTTAAATCTGTTTCTTTTCCTAGTTCATAAGCTTTAGTAATTTCTGCAGATTTTGTTTGGCTATCTGCAACTGAATTAATGGCATCATTAATTTTTTTTGAAAAATCCTCATTTTTTTCTCCACCTGAGAAAGCTTGATTAGCTTTTTCTAAAATATTTTCCCTTACTAAATTATTTAAACCACTATTTTGAGGTGTTATTTGCATTATGTTTCTCCTTTAATATGTAGCTCTAGCAAATGCTAATTGATCAGCCAAAGTATCTATTGAAGATGTTTCGTTAATATTTGAAAGCGATTTATCAATCATAATAGATGAAGCTGTAATTGTAGAATTATCACTCAAAACCAAAGCTCTTTGAAGAGTATTTTCTAACTCTCTAACATTACCAGGCCAACTATGATTTAATAATAATTCTCTTGCTTCTGAAGTTACAAATGGAATGTTACCATTTTGTTTTTTATGCTTATCTAATATTTTTATAGCAATAGGAAGAATATCATCCTGTCTGGAGGATAAATTTTTTGTTTGTAATGGGAAAACATTTAATCTGTAATATAAATCTTCTCTAAATCTTGAAGCTCTAACTTCAGATGCCATGTCTCTGTTTGATGTAGCCAAAACTCTTACATCAACTTCAATATCTCTTTGTCCTCCTACAGGTGTAACTTTTCTTTCTTGGAGAACTCTTAATAGTTTTGCTTGTAAAGATAATGGCATTTCAGAAATCTCATCCAAAAGCAAAGTGCCCTTGTCCGCAGCTCTAAAAATACCCTTATTAGCATTAGAAGCACCCGTAAATGCTCCTTTCTCATGACCAAATAAAATGGCTTCCAACATATTCTCTGGAATTGCCGCACAATTAACAGCAACAAAGGCTTCCCCTTTTCTATTTGAATTATCATGTAAATAATTAGCTAAAACCTCTTTACCTGATCCTGTTGGGCCATTGATAAAAACAGTTACATCAGTATGGGCAACTCGTCTTGCTAACGACATAAGTTCAAAAGTTTGAGAATCTCCTGCAGCAAAGGAAACAGAAGGGCAACATATATTAAAAACTAACTCTAAAGAATAAGGATCAGTGTAGTCTGAAACTGATATTCTTTTTACAGCTCCACCAAGTTCATCTTTAATTTCAATTCCTTCAACTTTACTATTGTCATCAATAATAATGATTTTTGATAATTTGGCCTGCCTTGCAGAAGCTACTAACTTAGAAGCCCCTCCTATTTCTTTTTCAAACCCTGCAGAACAAACAAGTGTGTCAGCGTCATACCCAACTAGATCAATACCAAGAAAATTAGGTTTGGAGTTATTAGATCCAGCTTTAATAACTGTTATATCTCTATTTTCTATTAAATTGCATAGATTGGATGCTATTGTTAACTTATTTTGAACTACAATTATTTGGTTCATTTAAATCTCCTTAAAATCATTGAAATTAAGAAAGCAAGAAACTTGCCAAAAAAAATAAAAAATAAAAATCTGTATAAAATAATATACAAGACAACCTAATATTTTTTTTTTATATAAAATCTTTTTAAAAAGTCAATTTTATGACATAATAAATTTAAATTTAGTACAATTTATTGACAGGAAAATAAATGTCATCTCCTATTTCTAATATTAAATTCTCTAGACCAGAAAACCTTGCTTTTGGAAATATAGATGAAATGATAACTGGCAACAGTGATGTTACGAAATCTATGAAGCAATTAATTGCAATGGTCTCTCAAAGCAATAGTACAGCGTTAATCTTAGGTGAGACCGGTACGGGAAAGGATATAGTAGCTCAATCCATTCATAAATTTTCAAATAGAACCGGACCATTTGTGACTGTTAATTGTGCTGCAATCCCAGCGGAACTTCTAGAATCTGAATTATTTGGCCACGAAAAAGGATCATTTACAGGTGCTGACAAACTTAGAAAGGGTAGGTTTGAACAATCAAATAATGGATCTCTATTTTTAGATGAAATTGGAGACATGCCTCTACCTCTTCAAGCTAAACTCTTAAGAGCTATAGAAAATAGATCTATTCAAAGGGTAGGAGGATCTGATGATATTAAAATTAACCTAAGATTAATATGCGCTACTCATAGAAATTTAGAAAAAAAAGTTGAAAGCGGTGAGTTTAGAGCTGATTTATTTTTTAGAATTAATGTATTGCCAATTATTGTTCCTTCTCTTGCGGAGCGAAGATCAGATATTCCAGATTTAGTCATAAAATTATTAGATCAAATAGATGTTAATAAAAAAAATAAACCAATATTTACAGTGGACGCTATAACTTCATTTACTAAACATAATTGGCCAGGAAATATTAGAGAATTAAAAAATGTAATAGAACGTGCATCTATCCTTTTTCCTGGAAAAGAAGTTACAAGTACTAATGTTTTTGAAAATCTTTTAAGGTTAAAAGTTCCGACAGTTGCAGAAGAACAAAATGCAATATGGGAAATGACGGCAGATCTTAGTGGGATACAAGAGTTAGACGATATAAGTGATAGTCATTTACCACAAGATGAACTTCCACATCCTAAAAATTATAAAAATTGGTTTACTTTTTATGATGAAATCGATTTAAGACGACACTTGCAAGATGTAGAAATAATTTTAATAGAAAGCGCATTAGAAAAAACAAATGGTAAAACGAGTTTAGCTGCAGATCTTCTTAAACTAAGAAGGACTACATTGATAGAAAAAATGAAAAAATATTCGATAACTAAAATTGAAAATTAAAAAATAATCCTGCCCCAAATATTTCATAAATTAATGACTCTTGTACCTGCATTCAAAAATTTTGATATGGCACAATCATTGCAAAAACTAATGAGATTAAGGATTAGTTTACAATGACAAATAACATAAAAGATGATGTAGATAAAAACAACTTATATGCATCAAATATGCTATTAGATACTATAAATCATAAAGAAAACTCTATTCCATTAGCTTTAGTAGAGAAAGAACCATCAAAAGATATAATTAAAAGTTTAATTTTTTTACTCAAAAATAATAATTTAGATTTAATGATATCACAAACTAAAGCTCTAAAAGTGAAATTTCCTAATTTTTATTATCTATACTTTCTCCTTGGATTAGCAGAATCACAAAAATTAAATCAATTAAACGCCATTTCAGAATTTAAAAAATCTTTAATGCTGAATTCAAAATTTTTTGATTCTTTTTTTGAAATGGGTAATTGTTATAGAAAAATTGGTAATTATGAAAATGCTATTTCTTCTTATGAGGAGGCAAAAGCATTGAATCCTAAAAATACTAAGGTTTATAATAATATCGGTTTCACGCTTTTAGAATTAGAAAAAAAAAAAGAAGCAATTACATATTTCGAAAGAGCTATTGAATTAAATCCTTATTATATTCTAGCTTATAACAACCTAGGAGAAACATTAAAAGAACTTGGACGGTTAAATGAGTCTTTAACGATTTTTAAAAGAGGTTTAGAAAAAAATTATTTTTCGTATGAATTACATAATAATTATGGAACTGTTTTACAAGAACTTGGAAGATTAAAAGAAGCTGAAACATGTTACAAACAGGCTATAATATTAAAGCCAAACTTTCCTGAGGCTTTAATGAATTTATCAATAGTTCAGGACTATTTAAACAATTTAGATTTAGCAACTATACAATTAAAAAATCTATTAATAATCGATCCAGAAAACTATGGCTTGAGGGCAGCAGTTATTATTGCCATCTATAAATTTTTAGAAGATGACTTTTCAACTAGTAAAAAATATCTGTTAGAATCATCTCATATAGAAAAACAATTAACTTTAAAATTTAAAAATGAAAGAATTTACCACCAATACTTGTTTAAATTATTAAGTCGGCATGAAAATAAACATTTCAAAAATCTGAATGTCATAACTCAAAAAAATATTTATGTTATTGGCGAGAGCCATGCACTAGTAAGTCACGGACTTCACGTTAAAAAATCAAGAGATACTTTTTTATGTAAGTCAATGTTAATTCAAGGTTGCATGCAATGGCATTTAGGAAACTCAATCCAAAATAAATTTAAGGTTAAATTTGAAAGTATAATAAAGTCTCTTTCCAATCAAAGTGATGTTTTATTAACAATTGGAGAAATTGATTGCAGGTTAGATAATGGAATAATTAAACATAAAAGTAAATTTCCTGAAAAAAATATGACGGAACTGATCACAAACACTATAGAAAATTACCTTAATTATATTCATAAAATAAACTCTTATTACAAACACAAAATAATAATTCAGGGTGTTCCATCACCAAACGTAGAAACAAAAAATATTTCAAAACAAAAAATTATGGAATTAATCTATTTAATTAGAGATTTCAATATAATTCTAAAAAACAAATCTGCTGAATTAGGATTTGGCTTTTTAGATGTCTATAAAATAACAAATAGAGGAGATGGTTTTTCCAATAAAATATGGCACTTAGACGCCACCCATCTTTCTCCTGAAGGTATATTGGAGGCATGGCGGATTCATTCCTCTTAAATAGCTAGATTAAAAAAATATCAGGATTTTTTTATTTAAAATTAATATTTTACTTTATTAAATCATAGTTTTTCTAGTTCTTTAAAAGCATCATACATATTGATATGATTGTTTCCAATAAACAAACCATTTTTATCAACCCAATTAGCATTTTCTAGGCTATTAATATCATTCTTATCAAAGTATTTAATGACCTCATTATTTGCAAAATTACCTGCAACAACTGGCCTACATTCAAATCCAATTTTATTAAGAGATTTCACTAAATCAGATCTATTTCTTTTTGAAGAAGGTTTAATTACAATACTAAATCCAAACCAACTACTATAATTAATTTCTTTTTGAAAAAATAGGTCATCAAATTTTTTCATGGTTTTAATAAAAATAGATGCATTTTTTTTTCTTTGTTTTAAAAAAGCCGGAAATTTTTTTAATTGCTCTATCCCAACTGCCCCTGATATTTCCATTGGTCTTAAGTTGTAACCCGGTAAAACAAATCGAAAAGACTCTAAAAAAGTATCATTTATATTTTTATTAGAGATTAAATTTTTATCTGGAAGGTTCCTTGTCCATCCATGAGATCTAATACATACAAGAATTTGATATAATTCTTCGTCATCTGTAACAATCATTCCACCTTCAATCGTAGAAATATGATGAGAATAATAAAAGCTAAAAGTCCCCATTTTTCCTATAGTGCCAGTTTTCTTATTTTTAAATTCCGCTCCTAATGCTTCACAATTATCTTCTAATAAAATAATATTTTTGGTTCCTATAATTTTTTTGATTTCATCAAAATCGTTTGGATTACCTAATAAATTTACTGCTAAGATTAATCTTGTTTTTTCTGTAACCGCCGCATCAAGTTTTTGAAGATCAAAATTTAAAGTTTCTATATCAATATCAACAAATTTAAATTTTAAACCATATTGGTATAATGGAAAATAAGTAGTGCTCCAGGAAACTGCTGAAACGATCACTTCGTCTCCTCTCTTTAACCTTTTACTTTCATCTTTAGAGTAAAATAAAGAAGCTATCATTAAAAGATTAGCAGAAGAACCTGAATTTACCATTACTGCATTTTTGCTTCCTATATATGACGCAAAAGATTGTTCAAATTCTTTTACTTTATCTCCCATTGTTAAATAACCACTCTCAACCACCTTAAATATTTCTTGTTTTTCAGCATTATCCCAACTGTCAAATGCTAGGGGAAACTTATAAGGCATTTTGGCATTCCTCATCAAAATATTTAACAGTTAAATCAATAGCAACATCTAAATTAGTTGAACTATACCAGCCAGTTTTTTTTAATTTTTCAATAGATACCATTTTTTGTTTTTGTCCAACTGGCTTTGACAAATCAAATATAAAATCTCCTTTCCAAGACAAAGATTTTGCAACTGCTTTATAATAATCAAGAACAGAATAGTCATGTCCTATTCCTACATTCAACGTTGAAGGAATGATTTCAAAATTTTTAATACTATAAAATAAAAAATCTGCGAGATCTGCCGCATACATGAATTCTCTTCTAACAGAACCATCACCCCAAATCTGAACTTTTTTATTACCATTTTTTTTTGCATTATAAATTTTATTTATAATATTTGAAAGAAGATGCCCTGATTCCAAGTCAAAATTGTCAAATTTACCAAATAAGTTACAAGGTATTAAAGTTTTATATGAAAAACCAAAATTTTCACTATTTATATATGAACATAGTTTTTGTGTAAAAATCTTTCCAATTGCATAAGCTTCATTAGTTGGCTCAAGTTCTCCAGTTAATATTAGTTCCTCATTTAGTGGTTTAGTATAATTCTTAGGATAAACACATGAACTACTTAGATTAATTAAACGTTTTATATTTTGCTCTTGTGCCGCTAACAAAAGATTTTTTCCCATATCAGTATTTTGAGTTAAAAATTTAACTGGATTTTTTATATTTGCTTGTATTCCACCAACTATACCTGCTGCATGAATGATTAAATCAGGCTTTTTTTCCTTTAAAAAGTCATTTATTTGGTCAAACTTTAATAAATCAACGTCAGCATGACTTGGAGAAAATATATTATAATTTTTTATATCTTTGTGTTCCATAAAGTTTTTGCCAACTAAACCTGATCCACCTGTTATCAAAATACTCTTAATCATCTTCTTAAAAAACTCATAAATAAATTAACTTTCTTTATTTTTTGAAATTTTATTCATTATAATATCACTTTCAAGCATCTCAGATACAAGGGTATTAAATGAGGTTTTAGGTTTCCAACCTAATATTTTCCTTGCTTTTGAGGAATCTCCGAGCAAAGTTTCCACTTCTGCTGGTCTAAAATATCTTTTATCTACTAAAACAAGAGGTTTTCCTATTAATTCTTTTAAATGACTTGATCTTTTAGTTACATTTATTAGTGTTCCAATTTCATCGACACCTTTTCCTGTCCATAAAATTTCCATACCTAATAACTCTACAACTTTATTAACGAAATCTTTAACTGAATATTGTTCTCCAGTTGAAATAACAAAATCATCAGGGACACTATGCTGTAAAATTAACCATTGAGCTTCAACAAAGTCTCTTGAATGACCCCAATCACGTTTTGCTTCCATATTGCCTAGATATAAAGGTAATTTTGAACCACAAAAAATATCTGCAAAAGCTCGAGTAATTTTTCTAGTTACAAAAGTTTCACCTCTTCTTGGAGATTCATGATTAAACATAATTCCATTTGAAGCAAATATTCCGTACGCCTCTCTATAATTAATAGTAATCCAATGACCATATAGCTTTGCAACTGCATACGGGCTTCTCGGATGAAATGGGGTCGTTTCAGTTTGAGGAATTTCTTTTACTGCACCATATAATTCAGATGTTGAGCTTTGAAAAAATTTAGTTTTTTTCTCCATACCTAAAATTCTAATAGCTTCTAAAGTTCTTAAAACCCCAAAAGCATCTGAATTTGCAGTATATTCAGGCACTTCAAATGACACGGCTACATGACTTTGTGCTGCTAAATTATATATTTCATCAGGTTGAGATTTTGAAATAATACTAATAATACTTGAGGAATCAGTCATATCACCATGGTGAAGAATTATCTTTTGATCTTTTTCATGTGGGTCTTTAAATAAATGATCAATTCTTCCAGTATTAAATAATGAACTTCTTCGTTTAATTCCATGGACCTCATACCCTTTACTTATCAAAAATTCTGCTAAGTAAGAGCCATCTTGTCCAGTAATCCCTGTTATAAGTGCCTTTTTCATATGTCTTTAATCACTTTCAAAACTAAATAACTATTTGAGTTATAATAAATAAAATTATTTATAATTTAACCTATAATCACTAATTACTTACATTAATCATGCCTAAATAAAGAAAAAAATGACAGAAAATATTTTTTATTATTAAGATAATAAGTTAAAATTAACTGTAAGCTTTAAATCTATTTATAAATTTAGAGTGATTTAACGTCATAGTCTTTTTCTTATCTTCTATTTCTTGAATATGTTTTTTATTTATTTCTGAAATATTTAACAATTTATTTTTAATGTGATTATTAGATGTATTTTTAAATATCTTAATAATTTGTAATCTTTTAAAATTAAGATTTTCAATATTAGCAAAATCTCCTGAATATATTAAATCTGATATCTCTTTAGATAACATCTCTAATTTATTTAATGACTGTCTTTCATTTTTATTAATATCTTTATTCATTTTTTGACACTCATTAATATCATCTCATTCCATGCTTCTATAATTTGATCTAATGCATACTTAGCTCTTTTGATACCAATATTTAAGGATTGACTAAAACCTTTGATTATTTCTAATCTACAAAATTCATATAAATTAAATAGATTAGTAGCAATTTCACCTCCTTTTTCAAAATCTAAACTTGTTTGAAGGCTGTAGATAGTTGTAAGAGATCTTGTTACTGTTTTTGAAATAGATTTTTGTATATTAATAATTTCTTTATTTTTTTTAGCTAAAATAGCATTGTTTTTTTTATCAATATCTTTGCTTAGCATTTCCATTGCTCTACTCAATTCATTTAAAACAAGTTTAACAATTTCATAAGGACTTTTTTCTAGATCACCAGATTTATTAACTTTTTTGTACACTTCTAAGATACTTGATCGGTTGTTTGACATTTTATAATTACCTTAAAACTTGCAAAAAATAAGTGTTTATATATAATACATAGTATGAATATAATAAATTCTTCATATTTACCAAATCAAAATCAGTATTCAATTAACACTGATACAGTTAGGTATAATGATAAAACTGCAAACAATGTGCCAAATGGTTTGCTTAGAGTTCCAGAAGCGCAACCAAATAAAAATATTACTAATAACATACTCAGTGATAGTTTAAGAAAAATTTATACCCCTAGATTAGCCCCTTCAGCTGGATCTCTTACTGAAAACGTTTTGAAATCTAGGGCAAGTATGGCTCCAATTTTTAAACATAATGAGGCCGCGACTAAATATGATATGATAAGTATGGCCCCTCTTTTTCTAAAGCAAATTAAAAAACATATTGATATTATAGTTTAGCTTTAATTTAAATATCATATTGAAATGTAAGATTAAATTATCCATTATTTCAAATATTTGACATATTATAGATATGTAATATCTTTCCTTAATTAAATTAAATCATTGTTATATATAGTTTTTTTGGTAAAATTTTGTTTTCGGCTTTAAAGTTATAAAATTGGCACAATGATTGCAGATTTCTACCAATAATTAATGGAGATCACAAATGCCGTCAATAAATTCAAATACTAGCGCCTTATTTTCTGTGAATGCCGCTAGAAAAACGGATCGAGAAATGGATACCTCTATGCAGCGATTATCTACTGGTAATCGTATAACAAATGCTGGAGATGATGCTGCAGGAGCGGCTATATCTGATAGAATGACTGCAAATATTAAAGGAATTGAGCAGTCTATTAGGAATGCTGGAGATGTTATTTCAATGGCTCAAGTCTCAGAAGGAGCACTAGGCGAAACATCTAGTATATTACAAAGAATAAGAGAATTAGCTATACAATCAGCATCGGATGTAATGGGTGCCACTGAAAGAAACTATATTCAAACAGAGGTTAGTCAATTGCTTTCTGAATTTGATCGTGTAACTAAAGATACAACATTTAATCAGATTAATGTTTTAGATGGATCATTTGCAAGTAGAACCTTTCAAATCGGAATTAAAAAAGGAGAATCTGCTTCTATCTCTGTGGGTTCAATGAGAATTAACCAATTAGGTGCCTATCAACAAAAAACTGATATGGACTCAACAGATTTTGACCTTGCAACTGGAGCAAAATTAGTTTCAAATGGTACTACAGTAAATCACGTTGAGGCTGACACAGTAACTATATCAGGCCAACTTGGTGCTTCCACTGTTGCTGTCACAGCAGGTCAAACAGCAAAAGATATTGCTACATCAATAAATAATGTTTTTGAAAGCACTGGTGTAGACGCATCTGCATCCACTCAATTAAAAATACAAGGTATTTCTAGTAGTGGTAACACTGGAGTAGCAAGTATGTCATTTAATTTATATGGCTCAAATACTTCCACTGCCGTTAAAGTTTCAAGTACAGTAAATTTTGGTAGTACTACTGGTGCAACAAATTTTACAGAACTTAGAGATGCTATCAATGCATATACTGCAAAGACAGGTGTTGAAGCTGTTTTGTCTTCAGATTTTTCTTACCTATACCTTACACAACCTGAGGGTTTCGACGTTAGAATTGCTGATGTAAATTTTGATGTAGAAACTTCTGCAAACTTATCATTAACTACTACTACAGATGCAAGTTCAGCAGCTGCTCAAACCACACTTAATGTTACATCAACCACCGGTATAGTTGTTGGTGACTTTGTAACAGGTGTAGGCATTGCCCCAGGAACAACAGTTGCAAGCATAAGTGCTGGAGCTTCTGTTGTTTTAAGTACAAATATAGAAACAACAATTGCAAACGGGGCAGCTGTTGTATTTGGAGCAGATAGAGTATTAAAAGTTACTGGAATGAGCGAGGATCTTGCAACATCTGGTTATCAAGCAGATTTATTTGATTCAGCTCATATAAGCGGAGTTCACGACTCTGTTGTTGTAACTGGGCAAGTAACAATGAATTCAAGTAAACAGTTCACTGTAGATGGAGATATCACAAAAGGTTTGTTTGCTACTAATCCTGGCTCCGCTACATTAAAGGCACTTAATGATATGTCAGTTTCCACAAGAACTGGAGCAACTGATACATTAGTTGTAATAGACAAAGCTCTTGATAGAATTAATTTAGAAAGAGCAAAGCTTGGAGCAATTATGAGTAGGATGGAAAAAGCTATTGACAATCTATCTAATGTAGCAATGAACACTACAGCTTCTAAAGGAAGAATTGTCGATGCTGATTTTGCATTAGAATCTGCTAATCTTACAAGAGCTCAGATCCTTCAACAATCTGCTACTGCGATGATAGCTCAAGCAAGTAAATCAATGCAAACAGTATTAGAATTATTGAGATAAATAACTTTATAAAAAAATCTATCTTTAAGAAAAAATATTATTTATAAAAATTGCTTTTATATTTTATTGTTACTTACCACTCCATAAAATTAAGCATTTTTAAAAAATACAGAAAAATTTATATATATAATAATACTGAACATATTAAAAAAAGTATTTTAATACAAAATTCTATATATATGCTTATTTATATAAATTTATTAGAAATGTTTTTTATTAAAGTAAATCTCATCATGCCCAACAGAGTTAAAGAAATTAAATCCCTGTGATGATAAAAAATCATTATAATTTATATTATTAGGAGAGTTATTCTCAATAGAAATTATTTTTATATCATATGTATTATAATCAATACTCTCTATAAGTTCTTTTTCACCACCTTCAATATCTATTGATAAGTAATCAATATTTTTTTTATCTCCAACAGCTGTAGCAAAAGAAATCGTTTCAATCTTATATGTATTAATTTCACTATCTTGTACGTTATTAATTAATTTTAAATTATTCTCAAACGATATATTTTTAATTCCACTCATCATTGTAGGACCTTCAATAACGTCACAAAACTCAACTTCACTCTTATTGGCAGTCACCGCTTCATTTAAACAAAGACAATTTCTAACTTGTAGTAATTTATTATATTGTTTTTTTGAAGGTTCAATAGCTATACCTTTCCAACCTAAAAATTTTTCAAAGAAAAATGAATTACTACCTAATCTTCCATCATAAGCTCCTATATCAACAAAGAAGCCTACTATTTTATAGTTTCTAAAAAAGTTATCATAAATAATTTTATCTTGTCCAGATTGAGATGTAAATTTTGGATTCCAGCCAAAACTTTTTTCAATTTTCCAAATCTGTTCTCTTAAATGACCTAATTTATGCGCAGATTTATCATTATAACTATTTGGCAAATCATATATAGCTGTTGAGATTAAATTATGTGCATGTATTTTAGATTCAGTACTGCCTTTCATTAAATTTTCAGCATGATTTATTGCTTCTTGTATAGTTTTATATTTACTAAAATTTATTTTTTCCATAAAGCTTTCTTTAACTAAAAATTATAATAATTTTACAATCTCGTTTTTCATGTTTTTAAAAACATCTTCCCAATTATCAATATTATTTTGCCTAAATAATTTCACTGTATCATACCAAAAAGTTTTTTCTCCTATTAAACCCCATCTCCAATCTGGATATTTTTTTAGAGCACAAAAAGTATTACATTCGAGAGCACCTGCTAAATGTACTAATGCCGTATCACACGTAATAATAAGATCTAAATTTTTTATTACAGCTGCAGTATCTATAAATGCCTAGCTTTGATTATCAAAGTTTTCACCAAGTTCTTGAATTTCAAAGTCTAGGTCATCATTTAATCGCTCTCTTCATAATAACTTGGGTCAATATCTATAGCTTTTTCGTAACTTATTTCAGCCTCTTCTTATTTACCAAGATCTTTTAACGTATTTCCTATATTGTTATGAGCTTGAGTAAAGCTAGGTTTCAGAGCTATCGCTTGTCTAAAGCTTCCTTCAGCATCTTCTAGAAGGTCAAGTTCCTGTTGCACTATGCCTAAGTTGCTAAAAGCTTCGCTATAATATGGATTCAATGTTATCGCTTGCTTAAAACTTGCTTCAGCGTCTTCTAATCTGCCAAGTTCTTGAAGCGTAACACCTAAATTATTAAAAGCTGCGCTATAGTCTGGATTCAATGTTATCGCTTGCTTAAAACTTACTTCAGCGTCTTCTAATCTGCCAAGTTCTTGAAGCGTATTACCCAAGTTGTAATGGGATTCAGCATAATCTGGTTCAAGGCTGATTGCTTGCTTAAAACTTACTTCAGCCTCCTCTAATCTGCCAAGTTCTTTAAATGTATTACCCAAGTTATAATGAGCTTTTATAAAGTTAGGATCTAATGATATCAGATGTCTTTGGACTATTTTAGCTTCTTCAAAATTACAAAGCCCTTGTAGGACAATACCCAAATTACTATGAGCTTCTGCATAATCTGGTTTTATTGCTATCGCTTGTCTATAAACAATTTCAGCTTCATCGAGATTGTTGATTTTTTGAAGTATATTACCCAAATTACTATAAGCTTTTACAAAGTTAGGGTTCAGTTCTATCGCTTTTCTAAAACTTACTTCAGCGTCTTCTAATCTATTAAGTTCGTTCAATATTATACCCAGGTTACTATAGGCTTCAGCATAATCTGGTTTCAGCTCTATCGCTTTTCTAAAACTTGCTTCAGCTTCTTCTAATCTTTTAAGTTCTTGCAGAATGACGCCTAAGTTACTATGGGCTTCAGCATCTTTAGGATTAATCTCAACTGCTTTTTGGCTGGCAACAACTCCTTCAGATATCCTGTCTGTTTGCTTAAGAACCGCACCAAGAATTTTCCAGCTAAATTGATGATTAGGAAATTGTTCTGTAATAGATATCGCTAGCTTCTCAGTTTCATCATATCTTCCGTTTTGATAATGTTCTAAAAGGATTTTGAGTTGCGACTGAGAAGGCGATAAACTATTATTTACTGAATTTAATTTTTGGCTAAGGACATCAAATTTATCTCCAC
>Ga0209710_1001899_pt1 | contig 15198 bp, 12 predicted proteins | sample ArcticOcean_MG_C_5_FD_187436 | JGI IMG/M metagenome (GOLD analysis project Ga0209710, IMG submission 187436) | Marine microbial communities from western Arctic Ocean - ArcticOcean_MG_CB4_138 (SPAdes) (version 2) | ecosystem: Environmental > Aquatic > Marine > Oceanic | place: Arctic Ocean...
GATTGTTTAGCTACTACTTTCGATTGTTTAACTACTACTTTATTGACAGAATTCTATCACGCATAGATTCTAAAGCTAACCAAACCCCGCTGTCGTCCTACTTTACCTTAAAACAGGTTCCCAATACGTATGTCGCGAGCTGTACGTCTCCACTTAGATTATGCTTCGCTACTGGTCTTGGGCTCATATTATGCTATTTTATCATAAATACCACCAGCTTTTTACCTGCAGTCGCAACAAGCATAGTACATACACTTACCCAGTCTGTGTGACAGCTCTTGCAATATTGAAAAGTTGGTTCTATAACTCTATTCCCAGCCCTCATCGAGCTAGTAGCTCGGCGGCTACTGTTCGAGATGTTAGGTAATCAGATGGCATCTCTGCTCTTCGGGCGGGTTACTTGTGCTGCGGACAATGGCGAAAACACGTCTGGAGGCAATTGAGCTATTGCAGAGATAGACGCAAATCGTTTTTCCGGCCTAGACCCACGCCGGTACTTTCGGCCCCACCTGAGATCATCATCTGGAACCTATGTATACCGGGCACTTAAACCACAATTCATCGACCGAGTCCGTATCAAGGCCAACTCTTGTTTGGAACTAAATGACTACGGGGGTCTTCATACTCTGGAGGAGTCAGTCAAGCAAACGTATCCCAGTCTCGTACTGACATACTGAGACGCTCGGTCAAAAACAATTCAGCCGTTGTCTGTCGTAATCGCTTGGCGCAAAGAATTGGATCGCAAAGGGTATACGGAGAAAAATCTTCGACGTACTGCGTATCCCGGAGTTATATCCGCTGATAGGAGAGTCTGAGCGTTCGCACTGAGAAAGAGATGTTTTGCCTACTACTGCCCTCAGCTAAACTACTCTTCCAGTGGCATTTGACGGCACGTTAAGGTCACCAGTCCCGTACCCGTTCCAGAAAGCCGAGTTATAATACAAAGATGGCTTTCGTTGCAACCGGAACCTCTTGGCGACGATTGCGACCGAATACTATCTTTTTGACCGCGTCCCAACTCAAATAAAAGGGTCGTAAGACATTTTTGATCGACACCATCTGCTGGAAGAAAAATAGACTATGTGCAAGAGTTGACTTTTACTCCCCCCCGTGAAGTTCCTGTTTGCTGCCCTCGTAATCTGCCTAGGCCAGTTTATAGATTACGTCCCGCCGGGGCTTTCCGCTCGCTACGCTAGTAGTACATTATAGTTTCTTTCTTCGCATGTGGTTTACGGCTTTTGGGTAGTATACTGCATGCTACTCTCGGGTTCACACTCAGCGCCCGGTAGCACAAGTAATTTTATGCTGCGCCAGTCGTATGAAAAGGCGTGCGTTGGGGTATTAGAAAGCGCTTACTTATCGGTGCAAGCCAAGACTCTACTACGTCACGGGGCGAGCAGCTAAACTGTATAGGTGGTCATTGTAGGTCTAATTCTACATGGTATATAAAAAAAACTTTATTTCCCACAGAAAGCAGTTGGGGTTATTACCGCGTGTGCATCTACACCCAATTAAATGCGTTTTATTCTTTCCATCAAATTGAAACCTCTACGTTGTTAATAGGTGCGGCAACCACACTGTGTTTTACTTAGCTTCTGTAGTTTACAAATTCAACTTTTTCTTAAACCCGTCTTCGTATCACGTTACAGGTCTCAGTCGTGGGCTCGTTGAGCTCACTTTTACGCGCTTTAACTGTTCTTTGTTTGTTTTTCTTTCGAATATAAGACAGTTAATGCTTATACTTAGTGTACCCTTTTTTAAAAAACTTAAGTTTAGGGGTAAAGGTTACTACATATATAAAAATCGTCGAAACACGATAACTCCTCAGTTCGGGTACGCCCACAGGATTTATGTCTACTCTTACTTTAATATTGTACGTTTTTTATCAAAAGTCAAAGTCTTTATATTTGGTCTCTTAAAGGCTGACGTGATACTTGCCTCCGGCGAAGTACGTTCCAAGCGCCCCATAAATATATTCACTGGGCGGGGTGTCAGATTTTCGCGACAGGTAATGTACAAAAAAGTTGGTAAGGTAAGTAGTTATCGGTAGCATAATGGTTTGAACCCTTGTAAGGCGCCTGCTACTGAGTTTCAAAAAAATTCTGTCTTCGTACCTAGGTGTTGAGGCATTCGTAAACGCGCTTATAGTGTACAGCTCCTTTGCTTATTACGCCCTCAGCTTTTTTGCGTTAGCGCTTTTTGTATAGACCAGTACGTTTAGACCATATTGCTATGTTTACGTGTTATTTGATAAAAACCTAAACTACTTTAAAGCTCAGTACCGTCACGTTATCTTTTATTCAATTCCCCAAGCTATTCTTTTCGTGGTACGTAAGCGATTAAACTTCGTCTTTTTGGTGTTGTTTGTACTGTCGTTTATATTTTTAGCTATATTTTAAGTATAGTACGGGCTAGTAGCTTGACTCGGCGCTACCTACGAGAAGTCCGCCGTATTTAGGCGTGGCTGTCGGGAGAGGTTTCATGTTATACATGGTATTTTCCGAATATTTATTACTAGAGTTTTTTCTTATTACTGTTATTAAATACTTTATCGTTTCTTCAAACATTCTCGTGCTTCTATATACTGCCGGCCTTTATCTAATAGTAGTCGGCTTATACTCTCTCCTCGCCGACGCCGACATATACGTTGGATTCCTTTGAGTCATAGATTTGGGTGTCGGTTTAGTTTTTTTTATATTTATGCTGCATTTTACGCCGTTTATGCACCAAAAGTCTAGATTTAACTTCAAGGCGCGCAATTTCGTACTGTATGGTGCGTTCGTCGTGAACTTGGTATTTTATTTTTACTTTTTTTCTTCCAGCGTTGACAGCAGTTTAAACTCCGACTTATCCAAAGTATGGTTCTTTAATGTCTTTGCGTTAAACTATTATTACTTATTTTTTGTAAATGAGGTCACAGAGTTAAACCTTCTTAGGGAGACTTACTTTTTGGTCTGTAGTTTTGTATTTTTTGTGGTCAATTTTAGTCTTTTTTACGGATTAGTGACCGCCATTCTCCTTTGTTTTCTAATCCACCGCGTATTTAACTTTTTAAATTTTTCACAGATGAAATACTTAAGGTCTATTTTATTCTTGAATTCATCCTTCTTTATAAGACTGCAGGATCCTCTACTTCAGGCCAACACACCTGCTATCACGAAATCTTGAGCTCGGGCTTAGGCCGCGAGACCGCGAAAAAATATGCCAGACATACCCAATGGATTTTTATCTGCACTTTAGTTATCATGAGTTTGACTGTGGCTCGGAGTGAACGCGTGCGAGGTGTATTGACACATGCGAGTCGAACGGAAATTATATTTTATAATTTTAGTGGCGTAAGGGTGAGTAATACACCTTCTATTGTTAACAAATTTATGTCGAACATAAATATTTAAGAGCGTTTAATGCGTGATCTAAACCTCACGCGCACACCCATCATTAAAAAAAATAGCGGCGCCGAAAACCGTCTCCAAGACGAAGCATCATCAACATGGCTGATAGCGCTTGCTGTTGTTCCTGCTAGGTAGGCCTTTCGGTAAAACTATTTTTTGTTTAGCTTGGGAACCACGCGTTCCTTTTTGAAAAAGAAAACTTGTTTGTTGGTATTTTGGTGTTGGGAGAAGTATGTTGTTTATGTATAATGCAAACGTGTTGTACCAAAAGCAAGCTAACCACCCCTAGCTGGGCTGTGAGGTTGTTCAGTCACATGGGAGATGAAAAATATTCCACCGTCGGCAGCAGTGGAGAATATTGGTCAATGGACGAAAGTTCGAACCAGCATTCCGCGTAAAATGAAACTTTTGCAAATTGCAAATAATGAAGGCTATGAGAGTCGTAAAGTTTGGCCGCTAATTAGTAAATTGAATAAATCGGTAAGAATCCCGGGCTAAAAAGGTGCCAGCAGCTGCGGTAATACCTTGACGGGGGAGCGTTATTGGCCTTTGCTGAGCGTAAAGTATGGCTAGATGGCTTAAGTAGTTGACGGTTAAACTGAAATAGTGATTGACTGACCATCAAAACCTTAATGCTGGGGGTAGTAAGAAGTTGGTAGTACCTGTAGTCTAGGGATAAAATATTGCAAGACTACTAGAGACTCTCAAGGGCCGCGGCAGCTTGCTATTATTACCCGACATTGAACCATTTAAGTATAAGTATCGAATAGGATTGGAGACCCTAGTAGTTTATACCGTGAATTTATGGGCATTACATGTGGAATACTGATTTTTCGCACGTACGTTAACGCTTAAATGCCTCGCTTGGGGAGTAAAGCTGCAAAGGTCAAACTTAAACAGATTGGCGGGAGTTTGTTCCAACGGTGGAGTGTGTGGATTAATTCGATAATCCGCGCCTAACCTTACCAACATATTGCGTTTTTTATTTGTATAATTTAGTGATTTACACCGATAAAATAAGAATTGGTACTGCATGGCTGTCGTCAGCTCGTGTTGTAGAATGTTACATTTACTTACACAACGGACGAAACCTCTATGCTAAATTTCGAATATTTTATTGTTTTTGAAGATACGATTTTCGTGAAAAAGGGCCAGTACGCCCTCGTTTCATGTGCGCTCAAAGACATAGTATTTTGTTTAGTCGCATTTATTGTTTACTACAAAGTTGGTTAACTGGGTTTTATATCTCGGAACTTTAAAATCTGTTCACAGCTCCACGTCCACAACGGAATGGACACTAAGACCCAAAAGTAAGCACGTCGAACGTCCATTAATAGAGGTGAACCTAGTTCCGTGCTAATAAGATAACCGGCTTTGGGGAAGAGGAGGAGAAGTCAAGTCATTATGGTCTAAATATGTTGGGCTTCACACGCACTACAAAGGCAGAAACAGCGGGATGCAACGGATCAATCCAGAGCTAATCTTCAAAAATTGCCTAAGTTCTAATTGGGGGTTGAAAGTCACCCCCATGAAGTTGGAATCGTTAGTAATCGTAAATTAGCATGTTACGGTGAATTACAAGTCAAACTTTGTACACACCGCCCATCACGCTCGAAGAGTTGTGCAAGCCGGACACTTCTTCGTAAGCAGTGACATAGCAGAATTGGTGTGCTATTAAATTACTTCGAGACTTCGTTAACTATGCTTATTGTAATCGTATGAGGTGCATGTGTGGACTTAGTAGCGGTACAGAGTAATTCTCGTAGCAAGGCGTAGCCCCAGAGCTGCCCTAAGTCATTGGGCGGGAGTGGGGCACTCTGACCCTGCGTGGAAGCCTTTTACTATCTTTGTGGTATAATCAGTCTTTTAGTAGCACTTACTCATTCATCCTTTTGCGGCGGAAATACGCTATTTGTGTATTTGCGAGAGGCTGTTATTCGGGTTGCGTAGCTTATTTACGTAAACCCCGCTGTTAATTAGGGAGTTAAGGAGGGTATAGTAATTTGAGCGAAGTTGAAACAAGGTAATTGTAGGGGAACCTGTTGTTGGAGTACACAAATACATAACTTTATTGTTAAATCAGCGCCCACCCGCCATTGTACGGGTTAGCGTAAGCATAGCTGTAGTGAGCACGTCAAGCGCAAAAGTAAGATTCCTGGCACTAAGGGGATACCTTGATACTAAAATTTGAACACGTACAAGAAGTGATTAGTTGCTTGGAGCTTCTCATAAGTTAGGATTGGCAACGTAAATTAAAGAGAAGTAGTGAAGAGAAACATCTTATTAACTACTCTAAAACATATCAACCGAAAGTGAGAGAGTAGCGGTGAGCGAAATTTCGATAGTTAAAGTAATAATCCGTAGGAGGTTGACCGTTTAATGCTCTTGACAAAAGCAGCCACAGATGGTTAAAGCCCAGTATCGGCTCCTCCCGCGCAACTCTACCGGGGGTATAGTTCAGTGGCAGAACACCGGTCTTCAAAATCGGCCACGTGGGTTCGATTCCTACTACCCTTGTTCTTGAAAAAACGTAGACGTTCAAAAGTGATACCTAGCTATTTCCCGCCAGTTTACCGTTCCTTTAAGCGAACGCGCAACTCACGTTTTATGCTACGCCTCAGCCAACCACCACTTACACGAAGACACAAGCGCTGCAACCATATCACTTTACGTTATGCTCAGGCGTCACGCTTATCAGGTTTGTCCAGGCAGTTAGGCAAGACGCACACACAGTTTTCCTTTTCTTTTTTTAAGAAGAGCTGGCTCTTTTTAGGTAGGTCTTTCACACTAGACACCTCGTCCCTAGGGGTGTTGCGCCTAGCCGGACCTGCAAGTATTTCAAGTTTTACAACAGGGGGCGCTTCGCGAGATATACAAACTTTCATACCCATTTATATACCTCGCCTAGTCGGGCGAACCCGCGTCGTAGGTTCGGGGGGTCGCATTGCTCGCGCGGAGCGGCCGACGCCAGTCCCGCACGTCTTCGAGGATGCAACTAAGTATTGTATGTCAAGTAGTGTGGGGAATTGATTTTTTCTAAAGCGGCGTATAGCCCGCCTTTTAAGACCCAGGCAAACCATAATTCTGGGGTACGGCAACAAGCGTTTTCTTACCGAGAGAGATATTTTTTACCCCCGAGCCGACACCGTCAGAGTTTTTAGAAGCTTGGTGTTTTGTTCTTTTCACTTTTGCCGCGAACAACGAATGAAGCAACTTGTCTCCCATGCAGGTATACTAAGCTTGCTCGGTGGTTTTAATCGAGCTACTCTCAAAAAGAACCCTAAGCTGGTTCTAAGTTTTAGTACGCGTAATTTGCTAGGTGCGAGATCCGTCACGTCGACAAAGCTACGTTTAATAAAACGTGGTAGACTCTTATCGCGCAAGCGGCATAGAGTTCGCTATAGGATTATTATGAAGCACCTTGTACGCCTAAAGCGGCGTCTTTATAGAAACCGCAATACTATGCGTCGTACGCTGAGGAAGCTAGAATCCTTAGTTTTTATAGGACGCGCAGCTAAAATACGTTCTTTAGAGAAGTACAACGTGCCCCGTTTTTTTACCTTTTCTTACGCTGCACGCGCCCCCAAGTCACTACAGCGCTCGCACAGCAAAAAACTTGTTTTCTCTACTACCGGTAACTCTTTCATTCGAAATTGTTTTGCGTGCACACATAGTTCCAGCTTTTCAAGTTCGCCAGATCACGCTTGATTCTCCAAAGAGTACGCCCTTCTCTGTTTCTTTAACAGCCCGCTCTTTTTTAAGACTTTCTTTTACAAGCTGGGTCTCTCGCGCAACGCGGGAGACGCACCCAGTAACTCGCTACTACTGCACTTATTCCATCGAGAGTTGTCGTTTACGCCCGCTACTAACTTAGTGCCATACGTTCCCATACATAGTGCTCTTAAGAAGAGAGTTCTAGCAAGCCAAACGAACACGTTTTTAGGTAGGGCTGTACTCCCGTGGGCTCACAACTCCCTCATTCGCTTTACAGAGGACTGCTCAGGTAAGCGTGTTCTACTGCAGGTATACTCGTTTATAACCCAGAACGTAGATGGGGCATTTTTAACTCTTTACCGTCGGTGGATGCCCCGCATGCGCTATTATGAGCAGCGCTTAGGTCATAAGTTTTTTTTGGGCGAAGCTCTTAGCATTATTCACCTTAGTTTTATCATGCATGACCCTAAACTACTTATTTCGTGATTCAGCGCCATGATACAGCGTATAAGCTTTTGAAAAACGCGACTTATATTTCGATTTTTTAGGTACTTGATAGGTAATTACTTTTCTAAAATTTTTGCACAGCTTCAGGTGAAGGGAATAAAACTTAAGCTCAAAGGTAAGATAAGTGTTTCTGGTAACTCCCGTAAGCGTTCGATATTGTATCGCTCCGGGCTCACCTCCCACTCAGCTACTAAGCTTAGAGTTTTACACGAGTCTACGCTTATTAGTACCTTCACGGGCGTTTTGGGCTTTCAGCTTTGGCTATTTTATTAGTGGTAGGTGGTAGTATTACTAACCTGAGTTAGCTAAATAATTTTAATTTTATCGACTTAATAGGAATGATGGAGTATACGGCAGCAATAATAAGTCCTGCCCGTAAGTCATAACTCGCCCCCAACTTGTGGGCCGCTTTACGGGCAGGGCTTACGACCAGTGATGAGCGCAGTTCGTTTTCGCAAAAACTACTTAATAAGTTTGTCAAGCGCCCGCACTTCAGCCCCGGTCGATCGGTCAGTAGTTCATAAATGCAGAGCATAGTTTGTGAGATACTACCAACTGCCGTTAGCCACAACTTTTCAGGCAATGCCAATCAGCCTGCTTACTGTTTCTCGCCGATAACTGGTAGAAGTTACGCTGTAGACTCTTTTGCACTGGCCTTCTCTTTTTCTGCCATACGTTGAACAAGTGAAGGCGCCTTGCAGAATCTGCTGCCCCTGGGCCTAACTTTACACCCCAGTAACTATACCCCGGTATTCTCTAATGCCGGAAGAGTTAATGATCAAGTTAAATAGTGAGGAAGAAGTCAACCCCCGCCCGCGTTCTTAATAGTCCCTAATTATCGCACTGGGGTCGCGCAAACCCTGCGCGTAGAGTACGATTTTACGAACTGGCAGTCGCCCTCCGCACCCAAGGAATGCCATTTGGGAGACTAGTCATTCCTCATTTCTCCGTGCAGAATACGCGCCATTGCTAGTTCCTACACCAGGAGAATTTGGCTTTGCCAACTGAATTGTACAGTTTGGCAACTCGTGCGGACCCTCCGCCCCCAAACCCCTAACCGCCACATCCCCCACATGTAAAACGCCACTTACAACTCCAAGCCTAACTGTTTACCTTGGGACGTTCATGTGAGATCCTTCTACCATAGATTTAGTAAACTTCTTCCAGCTCTGCAGCTTGTGTAAGTTAGGTCTCACGAATGCCGCCTACGCGGGCTTTAAGTTCAATGCTCAACTCTCATCTGTGTTTTTAAAGAGCTATTCTTAGCTCAGAAACACTGCGTTTTCTTACGTGATCAACTTAAATATTTTTGGGCTGATTTTGACGAGCCTAGTTGGTATACCGAGGGGGCGCTGCTTTACAGCACCGCGAACGCGCCACGACCCAAAACTAACTTTTTATAAGTAATCCCGTAAGATTGCACTTAACAGTTAAAGATCTAATGTGGCTTACGGCGATATACGGAGGGCCTGTCGCTCCTGTTTCGACGAGGGCCGTTCTAACTGCATATTAACTTAGTATGCAACTCTTACATGTTGTACCTACTTTTAACCGAGGCACGAAGTAATTACGAGTCTTTAGTGGCCAAGAATGTGGAACCATACTTTTAAACCAGTTTACCTAATACTTGCTTTACCCACGAGCTCTCAACTGTAAACCCGTCCTTATTTTTGGGTGCGCCGCTTCTGCTGTCCCTAAAAGACGACCCTTTGCGGTATTTATGGTGTGATTGACTGTCCTGGTGGGCTGCCTTACGCTGCATGCTCGTATGAGTTCGCCAGTCAGTTAGGCGATGAGCTGGGCGACTCCAAAAACTACTTGCTAAGAAGCTACCACGTGCGTCGGAACTACGTACAGAGGCGTTTTACTGCTCCGCATTCCCAGTTAAAGACTTCTTCCTAGTTCGGGTGTGCACCGCTGTTGCGCGGCAGCTTAAATCCGTTGGGGTCGGCTATGTACTCGGTACTTTCGTCATCATACTTAAACGCGGAAGATCACATCGACTATACGCAAAGAAGCGCGTCCCCGCACTTTTATGGATTGGGCAAACTTAGTGGTATGCTTTACATGCCCGGCTTGGAGATCGCAAACCACAACTACATCTCACCAACATCTTTCGACCTACTCTTTAAGGGGGGGAGAGGGCACTTTTATAGGTTCTTTGTGGCTTCTAAGGCGTATGCTGCTGCTGCACCTACGCCAAAGTTACTACTTGAGCTTTAGGCAGTTTTACTGTTTGCTGCTCCGTCGCAGTCTGCTTTGGGCTATGACTACGGCTAGTTTACTAATATGGGCGGCGGAACGAATTCCTTGCCCCGACTCATGCCCCGGATCTAAGGCATTCTGCCTACAGTTTTTTTTATCTATTAACTTCGGGGGGTTAGGTACGTTATTACATTTCACGCGCCTATCTGCAGGCCCCAAAAACTTATCCCCAGGTCAGGGCTATTTCTGTTACGCCTCCCCGAAGTCGCAGTATGGGCCCATACGTAAGAGCGCTACCAATATGGCGCATCTCTAAGCTACTAATGTAGTAGTTCTGTCCACGGAGGTGCGTTTGCATATACCAGTCTCACTTATAGGGTCGTAAGACATTTTTGATCGACACCATCTGCTGGAAGAAAAATAGACTATGTGCCCGGCTATTTTTCTCGCCGCGTTGCAATTTTCCTAACCTATAGTCTTTTCTGCGGCCTATGTACAGGGATATGCGGTCGCTACCGCCGCTGAATGCCAAATGTAGTTTACTTCGTGAAGCAGGATTTATTCTTTCTTTGGGTGTGCCCATTTTATTCACTGCTCTGGCCTCAGCTAGTCATTTAATGTGCAGGGTAGATCGCTGTCGCTAAAAGAGCTTGTGGCTAGCGTCAATAAGGTATAAGGGCGCTTGCGATAAGCTGGCTTCGTGAGCTCAAACCCCGCTATGCGTGCTTACATTCGTGAGCGGCTAGACTATCGCGGGAAGTTTTCCGCTCCGACAACTTTAGTAAGGCATTTACTAGTTGCGGGGGAACCCAGGTTTTGTTGTTGGGTATAGCGCAAAGCACGTTGTATAACTGTCTAAAATTAACATGGTTGGTTGTACACCCCCAGGGCTGAGAAGTTCACATATTTGTTTATAGTGCCTTATATGTGTCACAGGTGAGATATGGAATTATTACTCAGGTGGAGGACTAGGTCTCTGCCCCCCAGTGGTGTTCGCCGTTAATTGTCCCACCGTAACGCCGTCACCCCCCCATTCTCGTGTACCAGGTTTCTGCACATATGCGTTTGTGTCTTGTTGACTACCTGGTGCTAGTACCGCACGCTACGTCTTTAATCCGTTTTGCTCTATCTACGTACGTTACACCTTTATTCGTACCTTAGTCTGGTGCGATGGGTGTCTATAGGCGGCTCACGGGTCCCAATCACGATATCGCGGGTTTATTTTAGTGGGGTGGTTGACGGGGGGTCCTTACCCCATTAACCCCCTGACCTAGCTGTTGTTACGCGACCCTAAGGAGCAAAAATGAGAAAATATAGCGCCACTCTCGTTTGAGTAATGTATGACTGCAACTAAGCCGCTATCGGTACCAATCTGCCTTACGAAGTGCTTGACACTTCATCGGTCTAAGTAGTAACGGCGCGGCACCCACCCTAACTTCGATGTTCTGACGTACTTTTGTGAGAAGACGGGGACGCCCTCTTTAGCCGTGCGTAAAACTCAGCTGGCTTTACCGACTCCAGAATATGTAGGTGCTGCAGCGTGCTTCAGCACTACCCACCCCGAGCTTTTCAGTTACTGTATTCGGTTAGGTAGGGGGGTCCGTTGTTAACCCCTAAAAAACGCAAGGTCCCCGCGTAAATCGCCTGGGGGGGGGGGCTACTCTCGTTTTAGTAGCTCGGCTGGCTAGAGCGTAGGGCTGAAAACTTTGTGGTCCGTGGCAGTTTCAAATCTTATTTTCTAGCCAAAGCTTTCTGGGGGGGGGTGTAGCGCATAACACGTCGCGCGGCTGTAGGAGCTCGGCGTGGTTGATAGCATGCCCCCCGAACCTAAGCAGCCCATGTATTCGTCTGCGTGGCTTTATTGTGGTTACGGGGTGATATAATAATACTAGCAAGTCTCCCGTATATGATCCTTACAGTACGCCGACTCTGGGCTCTGACTTTCGCTTCTGATCTCGGAAGGTCTTTAGTGGGCGCTTACTATTTGTGTACTTTAGAGTTTGGCGCAGTGACGGGCGCGCAATCAACGATGTAGACTTGTGGTGTTAATGTTTAGTTCGGCGAATTCGATTGACGCGGTTAAATCGCTGCCGTACCAAACTGCCTTGCGCGGCTTTACTGGGCTGGTCGATGACGGTAATAACAATGTAATGCTACTGCTTAAGTTTAAAGAACGCGGAGTCACCCCACGCGCCGTACTAGAGGCGTCTAACCCCGTTTTAGTAGCTCAGTTGGCTAGAGCGCAAGGCTGAAAACCTTGAGGTCAGTGGTTCGAGCCCATTCTAAAACATATCTTGGTCAGCGATAGCTTCAAATTCTTCTTTAAAACTATACTCTCTAGTCAAAGCTTTTCGTTTGTGGATGGTCAGGCTCGTAAACTAAAAGAGGATAAGCTCTTTATAGCCGCTGGCTCGCTTTATTATCTTTGCCTGCACTTGCGGTTGGCGTCCCCCTTCTACCTTACGCAACTAGTTGACATGTTTTCGTACGAAACGGTGCATAGCTTAGGTGCGTTACCGTCGTCTCCCGTCGGATGCGTGGCCCGACGAGATTATAGTTCTTTTTCCAAGTCAACTACATCTTTAGTCGTTTACAACTTTCATTCAGTGGGCACGGAAAACAGGGTTTTTATATTTTCGGGTGACTTCTCGCCTTCCACTGGAGCTACCCGAGCTGGTTTTGCGTCACCTCTGTTTTCTATAGCGGAGCTTTTCTACTCGGCTAACTGACTCGAGAGGGAAGTGTCTGAGCTTTGTGGGGTTACCTTCCTCGGTAAAAAGGACCTTAGAAACCTAATGCTTCAGTATGGGGATTCATCCTCGCCTTTCCAGAAGTCGTTCCCAACAATAGGGCTTAAAGAGATGTTTTACAGTTCTGTGAGAGACGTTATAGTTCAGAGCCCAGTAACCCTACAGGTTTAGGGTTTTAGCCCCCGGAAGCTTTAATAACCGAGCTATCGTCTAATGGTTAAGACATTAAACTTTCACTTTAACAATGTAGGTTCGATTCCTGCTGGCTTGATATCCGTCTTTTGCGCCTATGCCACGAAAAAAAACAAACTGTGTCTCACGACTTACGTACTAATTACCTTTTCTACTCTCTAAGATTCGCTTCTATATTCGCTCCCAGCACCATTAAAAATTTCAGGCTGTTCATGCGCTCTATGCCTTCGTATAGTCAGTATAAGAGCATGGAGCTCGGTGAGAGCCACTGTAAAATTTTAGTTAAGCAATCATACGTCTTACTAGTTTGGTTTTTTTACCTGACGTCAGTTTGTCGTGGTCAGGTATCCATTCCGGGTTTCTTCGTATACCCTAAAAAGGTTACCAAGTTTACGATTCTAAAAGCTCCTATGGCTCACAAAACTTTCTCGCAGGAGCAGGTAGCGTTCTCTTCATACTCTTTTAGTCTCACGCTGCGGCTGGAGTCTGAAGCTTCTATAGCGTCCAGCAAGGACGCGGTAATCTACTTTCTTAAACGTTTTAGTAGTATTAGTCTCTTTTACGGTACTAATATGTTGTTTCTAAAGAGCTTCTCAGTATTCTTTTTCGTACAGGATCGTACTTTTTTTTCGTACCACGCTTTTTCAAAGCGTGTTGCGCCATCGCCTCTCAATCTCGGCCGTCAGGCGTTGTAGCGTGCGCGATCTTTAAGGGTTTTGAGGGTTTGTCGCTATTACTCTTCGTTGGCTTTTAGCTTTGGTATGTCCCCTCTTTATTCACAGTTTATGGGACCTCACTTTTGCGACAGAACGTACCCCAGTTTAGTGCTTAGGCTTTGTTTTAGTAGTGTTAACTTGGGTTGACCCTACTGCATTCTTTAGTTCGTAGTACTTGCGGGTAACGTCGGCTTCGCGCCTATCCTGAGTGACATGACATGTAATCAACTATATAATACGTTTCTACCAAGGTACTTTCTTTTTACCCCAGTTATAGTGTTGCTGGTTGCAAAAGACTCACGCGTACAGTTAAATATCGATGCTTCTGCAGTGCCTATAATACGGTGCGTGCTTGCTGTTTTAGGGCCTAGGCTAACCCGTTGACACACCAACTGACAACCTGAGTTATTCGGCCCCACTTTTAACTTAGCTTTTGATCTAGGTGGTAACAAGTTCGTCTCCGACTCTTTTAATTAGTTTGGTCTTTACGCCAGGAAAACTCTCTTTTCGAACTTTTGTGCTATCGCTGCGCACTTTTAGTTTAGCTTACGCGGCTCGGCCTTTGCTACCTTGCGGGCGTACCGCTCAGACTGTTAGGGTCGTGGCTATATTTCGTAGCCCCTTAGGTTTTGGGGGCGTCAATTTTTCCTTACTTAGGCGGACCTGTGTTTAGTACTCTCAGCATGGTTCGTATGGCGAAGCTAGGAAAATTTTAAGTCGTGGTTACCTCTGCAGCACAGCTCACAAACGAGGCAGCACGTGCGCGCTTTGAACTAACTTAGCATAATGGGTAATGCTTTATATTCATACTGTAAAAAATAGAGGTTCGAACCCTCTAGTTAGTTATGCTTTAAGGGGGGATAGCTCAGTGGTAGAGCAATAGACTTTTAATCTACTGGTCGTAGGTTCGAACCCTTCTCTCCCCAGTTCCATGGTACAGTCCTTTTTGGAAGCCCTCTTAGGATATTAGGGGTAGGCCCCCGGTCGACTCTTACTTTTACGTATAACCCCCTCTTACCAACTAGTAGCGTTTACTTTTTGGCAGTAAGGGCGATTAGGCTGTTATTCCAGGTTCGATTCTTGGTCGACGAAAGTCTGTGTGGGTGGGCCCCGTGGCAGTGCGATTAAGGGGTTCGATTCCCCGCAATTGGAACTTAGTATACTTGTTACGTAAAAAGCACCTCGTTACTTTGATATTATTATCAGTAATAGCTAAACCATCTCGTGTAACCCTAGACTGTTATTGGGGCTCGAGAAAAAGCCGTACACTAAATATGGGCAGGGCGCTGATAGAGCTTATTTAATATGCTTGTATGACCTAACCCAGGCAATTTCAGCGTAACCTAAGAATTTTTCTGTCTGCTTGGTTTTATTTGGCGTTTAGAGCGCCCCACGATGCGTAAAAAACGGCGGAGGGGCAGCTAAGGGGCAGCGGATGGCGCCGCTGCCGTGGCGAGCCGGTTGCTTTCGCTGTGTGTAGATGCTATTTAACATTCGGAGCAGCTAAATAGAGTTGTAAAGTGGGCTTGGTACTGGTTCATACCCACGTACTTGGGGTTCAATTCCCCACAACTCGCTACTAGATAGGTACGAAGGGTAGTAGGTAGCCCGAGAGGGGTAGGTAGGTACATAGAGTAGTAGGTAGCCCGAGAGGGGTAGGTAGGTACATAGAGTAGTAGGTAGCCCGAGAGGGGTAGGTAGGTACATAGAGTAGTAGGTAGC
>Ga0209710_1001909_pt1 | contig 15140 bp, 9 predicted proteins | sample ArcticOcean_MG_C_5_FD_187436 | JGI IMG/M metagenome (GOLD analysis project Ga0209710, IMG submission 187436) | Marine microbial communities from western Arctic Ocean - ArcticOcean_MG_CB4_138 (SPAdes) (version 2) | ecosystem: Environmental > Aquatic > Marine > Oceanic | place: Arctic Ocean: Canada...
TATATATTATACCTTAAAAATATGCGAAAGAGCGTTGTAGTTGTAATGTTCACACTACCTACTACAGACTCAGTCACAATCACTTTATACATAATTTTGTCTTCTCACAATTTTGTTCTGATTAGACATGTTAGAGGGCTTTATTAGCAAAATTTTTTTTTTTTTGAAGGTCCATTATTCTCGCTTACGCCGCCCTCTATTTGTAAAGCCCTCTATTTTTTGAGATTCTTAAGATATTTTCACTACAACTTTACTTTGGATTCTTTGATCGCGCATATACATAATTATATATATAATTTATATCATTTATAACAATGTTCGCCACTTCTACTACTCAAACGCGTTCATCTTCATGTTCTCGTTCGTTGAACAAATTAAGTAACATGAAGAAGTTCAGATCGATCGCAGTCGTGAACAAAAACGCGACTCGTCACGCTTTTAGTACCAATAACGTTCTCAAAATCAAATGTGTGAGAGATGATATCAATATCAATACCAATAGTAATAATAGTAACGAATCCGAAAAAGAAGGAAGGACAACGACTAGTAATAATAATTCATCATCGAGAAGAAGAAACGCTCTTTTTGCAATAATGACCACCGCGACTGCGACGACATTTACTACTAAAGCTGCCTCTGCTGCCTTTGATTTACAGAAAATAGCTGAAACTTTATTGAAGGAGAAAGATATGAGCGCGAACGAGGACATGAACGCGATTAAGGAAAAACGAAAGTTAAACTTACCGAAATTGGAAGTCGAACCACTGGATCGATTAGAAGGTGCGGCAAGAACATCAGGGGCGAACAAATCGAAAGCACAAATTGAGTACGCGCAATATATCGCTCCGATTATCGAAGCGAATATTGATTTGGATTTTGGTTCTTACATACGTTTGGCACTCGCTGATGCAGGTACGCACTCGGTCGTTGGAAAGAAGTATGGCTTGAACGGCTCGATCAGGTTTGAATTAGATAGACCGGAAAACAAAGGGTTGCAAAAGGCGATGGATTCTATTGAGAAGATAAAAAAAGAGTGCGACTCAAGAACGACGCAACCGGTTTCGTACGCGGATCTCATCGCAATCGTACCGCACTTTGCGGCGAGAATCCAATTTAGGAATGATTACGTTGAAGAAATGGGCTCGGATGATAACTATGAATTCTTGTTCATTGGAACAAATCCGTTTTTGGGAGCCAAAGTACGCGTCGGTCGTTTAGATGCCACCGAAGCAGACCCGGCTGGGTTAGTGCCAAATTTGGAAACCGCCACTGGCGAAGAGTTACTCACTTGGTTCAAAAGAATGGGCAGAGGGCCGAATGAATTAGCCGCTTTAGCGCCTTATTTGTATGAAGATCCTAAAAAAGGTGTCGAAATCGTCTCACAAGATGGGACTTGCGAGCGTTTACTCGGCGTCTTCGAAACGCAAAGAATTTTAGGGAAAAGAGCTCCAGGTCCGGCTGTTACAATTATCAAAAACTTTAAGCAAATCACTGATAACGCGATCCCGGGAGGTGCAATGGAAATCGCACCAGCTGTGTTTGACCCGCCATACGTTGACTATGCTTTCATTAAAGGAGGTGGTGAAATCCCGAGAGTTGGCGCATATCCGGCCAGACCAAATTCGGCTCGCGAAGGCGGTTCAGTCTTTGCGTTGCGTATGAGAGGCGAGGAAGGGTCAGTTTCGAGCATGAATAAGGGCGCAAAGTTGGACTAATAAACAGTTTTATTTGTGTTTATCACAACTACACGTATATATCAATACACTATACGCATCAAGATTCTTTTTAATATTACTATTTATCGCCTTATTAAGTGTATCTAAATCTTCTTCTTCTTCTTCTTCTTCTTCTTCTTCTTCTTCTTCTTCTTCTTCTTCTTCTTCTTCTATTTTGTTTTGCTAATTAATTGTGCTATATCGTGTACGTATGATCAAATCAAATCAAACTGGAGGTGGATACTTCTTACTTTGTTCTTTCACTAATCTGTTATACTCCGTCCTATCTTGCGTATACATCACGTACGCGTCGGATTGCGCGGGCGATAACGGGTTCGGTGTTTTTAATAAATCCTGAATCCCTAGTAATATTTGTTTAATCGTAATCGATGGTGCCCATCCTTCCTCTTCGTTCAAGATCGATAGACACACTGTGCCAGATGGGTATATGTTCGGATGGTAGAATTTCTCCGGAAACTTACATTTCGGCGGTTTAATTGGATAATCTTTCGTGAACTCGATCGTGAGCGGGAAAAAACCACGGTCCCAAATCGTATCCTTCGGTCCAGGGATCGAACACTTCCATCGTAAGAAATTAGGTAATCCGGTCAACAGGTCTTTCTCTGGCGCAGCAGCGAATCCGTACGGTCGCTCTTTCCTCCAAGATTTTCTTTCCTCCATTAAGCGCTGCATCGCTATTGAGGTCATTTTTATTTAATGTATGGTACAGTACCACAATAAAATTATACGTATGTACTTTATGTATTTTACTGTTATTATTATTATTATTATTACGTATTATTATTATTATTATTATTATTATTATTAAGTATTATTATTATTATTATTATTATTATTATTACTGTTATACGACTTTGTTCGGCAGCAGTGCAATTGTTCCCCAAAAATATAATAATGTATCTTTCTTCAACTTTACATATAATTCACATATAATTCAAACATTTTCATAAAAACGAAGAAGAAATGAAAGCTTAATACGTATTTATCATAATTCAATGATTCAATGAGAAAGAAGAAGAAGAGAGAGAGAGAGAGAGACTGAAGAAGAAGAGCGCGTCATGAAAATAGAAAATAATAATAATAATAATAATAATAAGTTTTCTTCTCTGCTCATTTTAATAATAAGTAACGTTTTTATTGTTATTTTCTGCACGACGGCATTCGTTGAAGTCGTTTTTGTTGTTAACGCTTCTATTACTACTACTGCTACTTCATCGGGAGTAATATCTGCTCTGAACGCGATCGAACACGATGAAGACGTGAACAATAATAGTGATAATAATAATAACGTGTTCTTACAGAGAAAAGCGAAAGCGGATGCACATTTTTATAAAGCCTCGAACAAAGGTGTTAATTGTAAAGATGATGATAATCAACTACATCTAAAATGGCGCACTCGAGTACAGAGTTCAGTGTACGCATCGCCATTGGTAGTCGATATGCACGGAGATGGGCATAAGGAAATTCTCGTGAATACTTTCGTGCACGCGATCGATTTGTTAGATGGCGAGACTGGGCAGACCGTCGCCGCTGGCGGGTTTCCAATATTCCACGAATCGAAAATACACGGGAGTCCTATATTATACAGAGATGAACAAAATGGAGAGAAATTATTCATCATTTGTACGTACGATGGAGAGATTTTAGTGTTCAATCAGTTCGGTTCTGTAGAATATAAAAGGAAAGAATTAGCGAGGATGAAAGTTCCATTGAATTGGTTCAAAGAGAAAGAACGAGAACGTAAGCAAAGAGATGAAATGCACATCAAAGAGTTGAAAGAAAAAGCAAACGCGCAAAAGCACGCACCTGGAGATTGGGAACACAGTGGATTTGATTCACCGGATATTTTGCATCGAGAAGGAAGAGAACCACCGCCAGTAATAGTAGAAAATAATAATAATAACGAAAGAAGACGAGAACGTGATGGTGGTAGAAAATTACTCGAGGCAGTTTTAGAAGACATTAAATTTACGATGGACGAAGACATAGTAGAAGGGGAGGATCTATATAGAGACGAAGATTATAACAATGATGATGATGATGATGATAATGGCAATGAATTATATAACGATGAAAATGATGAAACCATCGATAACAAAAACGACTATCATTCAGATGAATCAGTAGAAGATGAAATTAAAGATGAACTGAGACTTCGCGAGACGCGAGATAAAGACAACGTCTACATCGACGCACATATTTTGTGTTCGCCCGTAATAGCCGACGTTGATGGTGATGGTCACATGGAGTTAGTCATAGCGGTTTCATATTTCTTTGACGAGGAGAGAGAAGATTTCGCGAGTAAGAAACACAGGCTAAATAATAAAATCGACGCTTCTAAATACCTCGCCACGGCCATCGTTCTGTTGGATATTAAAAACGAATATCGAGAGAAAGAATTTGTGCATTTAGATCTATCTGTCGAAGATACCGCTTTCAAAGCCAGAGCTTTTTCTCAACCAACTGTGATAGATTTAGATAAAGACGGCACGAATGAAATAATTTTAGCCACTTCTACTGGTAACGTCTACGTTTTGAACGGAAAGACGCTGGAAAATAAAAAGGGGTTCCCGAAACAAATGGGCGAAATTCAAGCACCAGTTGTCGTTGCAGATTTCAACAACGACGGATACTATGAAGTCATCGCTTGCGATTTGAGAGGAAACGTAGGCGTATTCACTAAAGATGGCGATATTTTATGGGAAAAGCATTTACAATCGCAGATATCCGCGAACCCAACTCTAGGCGACATAGATGGAGATCATAATTTAGAGGTAATAATTGGGACATCGTCGGGCGCAATTCACGTTTTGAATGCAGAAACTGGCGAGGAAAAGTACCCTTTTCCATTTTACACGGGCGGAAGGATATTAGCGCCTGTTGCCTTGGGTAGATTAAAAGGGCCGTCTTCATCGAGTCTATCGCTCGTAGCCACTGCATTTGATGGTTTAATATACATCATAGACGGAAAAACTGGATGCAGAAACATCATCGACTTGGGCGAAACCTCGTACTCTATGCCATTAATTGATGATTTATCAAATTCTGGGTATTTGAACGTCGTCGTTGCGACGATGAATGGTGAAGTTCATTGCTTCGAAAATTCAAAGTCTGGCCCACACGCGCATCCATTAGATCAGCAACACGCGCATTTTTTATCAACAAATTTAATGACGCATCGAACTGGATATTTTGGCATATACGGATTGGATCGAGGTTACTTTGACTCTCGAGGGGAGTTTTTGACGATAAAATATCGCATGATTGATAACAGGTGCGTGTTTGGATCATCGAGAAATGTAAAAAATAGTTGTCACGGACCTTATGTAGTCACGGTAACTTTAAACGCCATTGACGTTCAACACGCCGTTAAATCATCGAAATATTACGAGGATGTGATGACTTCTGTGGATCAAATAACTTTGCAAGTGCCGAGACAAAAATCCAGAGGCGAGGTTATAATCGAAATGAAAGACGGGTCGGGAGTCATCGCTATGGATCAATATTCAGTATCTTTCCACGAGCGACATTATAGGATCATTAAATGGATCGTAGCTTTGCCGTTTCTCGGTTTGACGTATTTCATGAAAAAAGCTACTGAGTACAGGAAAATAAAGACGTATTAAATAGAGCGATTATATATATATGTAATACTGTATTTGTATGTAGTAAAACGAGAGTGTGTGTGTGTATTATTATCTTATTATAACAACCTCGTGTTTAATATTTGTCTCTCTAACGTGCTGTGTCTGTTGTTTTCTTTCTCTGTCCACTTGCAAGCAAGACGAACCTAACGAATTCTGTTATCAATTTTAAACCAAGAAATAAATCTTTTGTGTTTAAAAAATCACTTTATTATTATAAACTCGTTCGAACGTCTCGTTTCTTTTCGATAGCGCTTATAGATATATTCGGGTGAGGGCCGAACATATTTAGCCTTTTTAGGGCGCGCGCTTCAAAATTAAATCGCCTTTTTGCTTGTTATTATTATGAAAAGAAGAAGAAAGTGCCCTCGGCTCAGACATCACTCTCTCATATCTCATCCTTTTTATTGTTCTTAAAGATATTCCTTGATCAAAGCTTCTTGATCTTGCGCCGACAGAGCGTTTCTGTTCACGACGTTGCCTTCTCTGTCGATTATGAACTTCGCCTTGAAGTTCCATCCAACGGGTCCAGCGAATTTGCTGAGCGCATGTTGCCACATCGGCGCAGCGTTCGCGCCTTCAACGTCACCTTTGGCCAAAACCGTTCCATTGAATCCTTTCTCGCGCGCGAATTTCTTTATATCCGCGTTATTAGCGAGCTCTTGGCCACCGAATTGCCCTGATGGATATAAAAGAATTTCCAACCCATCTTTTTTGTACTTTTGTTCGAGCGCAGACAATCCCTCATAATTGCTGCGCGTCGCACCTCACCTCGACGCTACGTTCGTTATTAAAACGACCTTGCCTTTCAATGATTTATAATCAAACTTGTTCCCATCGCAATCCTCTTGTTCAGGTAATTCGTAAATATTCGCCGCATTTACTTTTGGGGTCTCCGGAGCTCTCCCGGTCAACATATCAAAGATCCCGCCCATTTTAATGAACTCTCTTTTGTTATTGATGTTGTTGTTATTAACAGTACGTCTTTTAAGTTGTTTTTCAGTCGTTCTTCCTGTTATGCTCGCGTTTATGCGTGGGACTTGCTGTGATACCGCGCGCATTTACTTCTCTTCTTTTCTGAAGCCGTTTTCGTTGTTTATAACTACTTATTTGGTACAAAATCGAAAACGTACATACGTCATCGCTCTCTGCTGTTGACTCAGCACGAGTTGGACTCACAATCGTACCATTTTTCACACAATTAAATTCTTTTTATTAAAAATCTTCTTTTTTAGCAACATCAGTCTTTATCAAATCTGGCACTATTACTGTTATATAGTAGGAAAATAATAAGAAGCGAGGAGCGACTGTTTATTGAAATACTCTCCAACGTGTTATTAGTATTATTAATAATAAATAAATAACTGCAGAGCATAATAAGTCTGCTTCGCTTGATTTGATAGTAAACGCGATGATATTTAAGTTCATGAACAGGAGACCGAGTTTAGAAGAACAGGGAGATATTATTATCTCCAATAAGAGTAAGAGCAGTAAGAGTAGTAATAATAGGTTTAATATAGACAGTGAAGACGTTGGGCGAAGTAGGAAATTCGATGAATTTCTTCTCAGCAGTGATCGAAACAAAAGTAATCGATATGCAATCGATCGAACGAAGATCGTGATCGGAAAAGGAGACGAAGATTTCAGAAAAGCGATTGCGCTGTTGAAGAAATGGGAACATTTTCAACTTAAGTGGACATCGGTAGATAAAAGGACTGAACAAAGAAAGCGGGAGAAAGTATGCGTATTAGTGAACATTATACCGTTCGTGTATATATTTAACCCGTTAGAAATCGTATACGTTGAAGAAGAAGCGAGTAGTCGTCGTCGTCTTATTCGTCCTAGCGCTGAAAAGACGTCGAATTATTACGCGTTCGCACACGCGACTTTACGAGGGCACATGTTAGCCGGGGAAGAGAAGTTTACGATCGAGAAGAGTACGAACGATGGAGAAGAAGTCTTTTTTAAAATCGATACGTTTTCGAAACCTGGGAACATAATCGCGAGTGCGAGCTATCCAATTGTGAGAATTTTACAAAAAGCGTTCCATTTCCAAGCCGCGAAGAGGATGAAGAACGCGATGATGCTATTAGAAAAGCAAAAAAATAGTAGTTTAGCAAAAGTGTAGAGATAGTATTAATACGTAGTTTTATAGATACTGCTATATTAATATGAAACACACGTCAAGCATCTAATTTCAACGCTGTCTAGTCCTAAAATTTTTATTGCGCTAATAACTTCTGTATCGATTCGTCGCGTTCGAGAGTACTCGACTATTATCAAACGCCCTTCGCTCGTTCTCGTTCGATAACACTTTATATGCTTCGCATACTTTCTTGAACATGACCTCAGCGACTTCTTTCGTTTGCTCAGTCTCAGCCTTATCCGGGTGATGTTTCAAAGAGTTCTTTAGGTAAGAACTGCGAATCTCAGCACTGCTCGCTCGAGAAGAGATGCCTAGAACGGCGTAGTGTTCAATTTGAAAGCCGCGCTGAATCTTCGTCTTTGCTTCTTGCAACTTTAACTCGCACTCTTTTCCCATCACAGGTGCTAAAGTTTCTAGATCTTTAGCTGCCATTGCCCAATCCCCGATGGATAAGTAAGCATCTGCTCGTCGTTGAATCGCTCGAATATACGAAACGTCATAAAATTGACTTTCGCAACACGCAACAATCGCTTCCAAATGTTTCTTCGACGATTGTAACGCAGCCGCTCTGTTCGCATGAAGAACTGCACGGAACGCGTTGTCGTTAAAATTAATCTGTAACGCATTGGTATATGATTCTAAAGCCTCTTCAAAGTTACCTGCATGAAACTCGCGATTTCCTTTTGTTTTCAACTTTTCCGCTTCTTGGCGCTCGACTGTCCAATTTTGTTGTTGTTGTTGTTGTTGTTGTTGAGGCTCGGATGTTGCATTCTTTTTCGGAGTAGGATACTTTTGCTGTTGTTGCTGTTGCTGCTGTTGTTGAGGCTGATGATGATGATGAGCTGAACTTTGCGTTGAAGAAACTTTTGGTATTTCTTGTTGCTTCTGTTGTTGTTGCTCGTTCGCCTGCTGCTTCTGCTGCTGCGTTCTTCTCGCATCGTTAGCCGACTCGGCTTTTCTAATCCAACTCTCGTTCTCGTTCTTTAAGCTTCTCAACTCATTTCTCAATTGTTCCAACTCGCGCTTATATTTATCTGCCAAGTTCCTTTGCTCTGCTGCTTCATCTCTTTTTGCGCTCAACTTCTTTGTCAACTCCTGCGTGACGTTTACCTCTCTCGTCAAGGCTTCTCTCGCGGCTTCTCTCGATGTCTCTAGCTCATTCTTCTCAGCTTCAAATCTCAACTTATCCTCCTCGCGAGCTTCTTGCATCTTCTCTTTTTCCTTTTCCATGATAGCAATCGTATTATTCAAGCCTTCTGAGATTTCCTTCACCGCGCGAAGCTCTGTTCTGAGTTCCCCAGTCTGTTTTAAAGCAGATTTAAGCATCGCCTTAGTAACTTTCGCGTCGGTCTCTTCTTGCGAAGAAGAAGAAGAAGAATTGTTAACTGGATCACTAAAGCTCCTGCGAATACTACCGCTGTTATTATAATTATTAATATTTGGTGATGATTGCGACATAATTGTATCACTATCACTATTGATACTTGTCGCAGCAGCAGTGCGAATCGTCGCCGTACCATAGACCGCCCTAGTCACCGCCTCTCTCGCGTTCTTCGCCGCTTCTCTCAAACTCTCAGCCGCTCCGTAGCTGTTAGTATTAGTATTAGTACTATTTCCTCTCGTCGTTTCAAGTTGTACTGGCTGTGATATCGTCGTCGTCGTCGTCATCGTCGTCGTCGTCGTCGCGTCATGTTTTGCCTTTGCAACTACACTATCCATCCACTGCGATACGTTATTAGCAGTATGCGTACTATTATTAGTAGTATTTCGTTGTTGTTGTTGTTGTTGTTGTTGTTGTTGTTGTTGTTGTTGTTGTTGTTGTTGTTGTTGTCTCGACGTATTAATGCGTTCTTTCGTCTCATCCATCTTCTCATGTAATCGCATTTCTGCCATCTTCGCCTGCATTCGTTTCTCTTCAACATTACTGTTACTAGTAAAGTTATTATTACTGTTACTGTTATTAGTACTAGTACTCGCCTGAGTATGCGGATTCGGCCTCGGATATGGAAAAGTTGTCGTCTGAGCAGTCTTCTTCTTCTTTTCCCCTAACGGTCGCTCGAACAGGCTAGGGAACTTCGAAGAGAACGACGCATGCGCTAGTGCTCCATTATTAGTACGATCATGATTATGGTCTTTTAAAGTGTTCCTGATATCATGCCTGATTGAATCTACTCGATTATACTTACTATTATTATTATTATTATTATTATTATTACTCTCTTTTTGTTGTCGTTGTTGATTATGATTTTGATGATTTTCTTCTTCCCCGGTTTCGAAGGACGTCGTTCGAACGTCGTTCACGCTGGGAAGTAATTGAGAACCAAAACTAGTACTATATCCACGATCACGGTCGGGATAAACATTTCGGCCGTTGATATTTGATGACATCTCTTTTCTAGAGCGCCTCTTTCACTACTGAAGAAGATATCGATTAATTTTATGGAGAATTTGTTTTTTGTCGAAGGGCACCTTTTTATTACCCCTCTACCCTCTTTAGCTCTTTTTTTTTATGACGTTGCGACGTATATGCGATTATGTGCCATTTATGTATTAGAGAACAAAGTACTCAAGTACTGTCATGAATAGGAACAAACACGCGCTCGTCTTTCTCGCTATCTAAATCTAATTCTTCTACTACTACTGCGTGGTTAGCTTTTTTTTCGCGTCTGCGTCTGCGTCTGCGCTCGAGCGCGGAGTCGTCCGATTTCGCTTTTTCGTCATCGTCGTCGTCGCCTTCATCTTCACTTTCTTCTCCTTCTCCTTCTTCTACTTCTTCTTCTTCTTCTTCTTCTTGAACTGAGTCTGCGTCTGCGTCTGCGTCTGCGTTATTTCCGTTGGTATAAAAATCCTCATCTTCGTCGTCATAAAATGTAGGGCGTTGAGCGTGCCAATCAAACGGTAACCCGTTCGCTTTACCGGTACTGAATGATTTCGTATACGGAGCGTTTTTGTGACTCGTTTTGCCTTGCGAATTTGAACCTCGAGCGATTTCCCACCCCCAGTCTTTGTTCGTTTTCGCCCATACGATTGCACTGATGAACACGATGAAGCTCACTAAACCGCTCGTGATTGAGGAATACGCGAATTTTAACCACGCGCAACAGGCGAGATTTATTAAGAACACTGGAACCCCAAAAGTAAACATGAAGAACGCCTTGCGCCATGAATCTTCGCACCTGTTTTCCCAATGTCTCTCGAACGTCCTCTTCGGTTGAGGCGGGTAATCACCGGGTTTGTAGTGATGCGCGAATTTTCTACACCTTGTTAAGAACTCTGCTTCCTCGTCCTCGCTTACGTACGATTTACCTCGCTTCAAGATCGAGGACAACAAGAAAGTACACAACACCATCGAGTTTAACATTAACCCGACTACTAACGCAGTCGTCGAAGCGTATAAAGCGATTAACCATTCACTGACGTGTTTAGGAAGTTGCTCATAATCGTTCGTGAAATTCAATTCTACTAACGAAACGACGGCAAAGCCGGCTATCAAAGCCGCTAAATTCGATTGCGCTCGTAACTGTTCGGACTTCTCCTCAACATCTCTCCTGTTCTTCTCTACGTACCTATTCCACACTACCCTCGCATTCTCTAACGTCCTCTGATTCATATCAGCTTTGCGCCAATTATTCGATTGTTCCCTGTACAACTGTTCCACTATTTTATACTCCCTCTCCTCTTTCCTGAACGAGCAATCTTGTTTCCTCCACTCTCGATCTTCTTCTCTCCATTTCTTCGCTAAGGAAGTGTCCAACGCGGTTAAGAACGCGGTCGCGTAATCCGATATCGAGTCTTTGTTCAGGAAATTATTATTATTACTGTTACTGTTACTGTTTTGTTCTTGAGCTCGCATAAAAATATTCGGTATCGATTCCTTATTGCCGCAGTCGCGATCGTTATCGCAGTTCATTTTCTCTCTCTCTTTTCTATGTACAGTACCGGTTTATGTATGTTATTATTATATACAGTACTGGTACAGTGGGGAAAACATGCACTGATTGTCACTTAACACTAAAGCAGTCTGGCACCATCTAGCACAATAAAACATCAGTGAAATTCGCAAATTCCCCTGATGCTGATGCTATCATGCAGCAAACTGTTTTGAACAGCAATAACAACAAAAAGTCATCAGTAGCACGTGTTTTTTAATCGAAATCATGGGCATAAAAAGTATAACAAACCTATCGATAGTATTATTATTCATATCGGCTTTTGTTAATATTTAGTAGTGAAACGACGACGACGACGACGACGCGTCGGTCATTTGACCTATTACCAGTACTGTAAATATACGTACCAAACGTAGTACATATATAATATGAATAATAACGAACTTATTGGTAACGATGCACTCATCAGTAAATAAGAGCTCTTTACAATGAGCGCTTTAATAACAGCGATAGAACTACTATTTCTGTTCTCATTATCGTCGTCGTTCACGACATCGTTGACAACATTTATTAATATCAATGAAGCACGAGCACTTAGTACTGCTTCGTCTTCATACGATGATGATCATTCATCTACATCTGCGTTATTGTTTTTCGAGAAAGTTCTTACTTTAATGAAAGATGTGACGACTGAGAGAACAGATTATGACAGATACGACGTGTACGAGAAACTTATTAATGATGATGATGTCATTAGTGACGATGATAGTATAGATGATGATGATTATTATATTAATTATTTCGTTGATAGAGATGATGCGATGCCAAAGATAGATTTGAGACTCTCGATTGCGATAAAATTGAGCGGGTTCAAAGGCGATGGAAACCTGGCGATAGATTTACGAAAACGATCTATTGAACCGTTCTTGAAAGCTTTGAACTCGGACGTAATCGTAGGGAATAATTTATATAAAATGCATTTTCATTACACGGTTCTACACGCGAAGAAGGACGTTAATGCGGACATCGAGCGAACGATCGAGAGGAACTTAGAAGTCACCAGAGAGTGGAGAAGTAATAATAGTTATCATCAAGCGAGGAAAGAAGCGAAAGCGAAGACTGTAGTTGATTTCTCAAAAATAGAGGACGTTCTCGAGAAAGATATCGTGTTCGGTGGCGACGACGATGATGAGAGGAAAACTGACTTAGTCGTATCGCCGTACGTTATTTACGTTCTATCACCGAGAAGACCGAAGAATCCGAATCTGGACAATATAAGGAACGTAGAGTATATATACGCCTTCGATAGGAATAAGAACAATGACATGAATAATAATAATAATAATAATAATAATAATAATATGTCACAATGTTTTGGTACCTCGAGAGTTACGAGAGCTAGGACGGAAGAAGAAATTGATTATCCTTCGTACGCTTGGATCGATTTAACCAGCGGACCGAACGGATTTACGAAAAAGACAAATAAGTATACGAACGATTTTTCTAGACGCGTTGCGCCAAAAGTACTCGCAGCACATAAAAGTGAAGAAAATTTGCCTTTACTGTGCGCTAGTATAGCTGGATTTTTAGGCGATGCGAGCAAGAGTTTGTTCGCGCCCTCGATTCATCGAGCGTTTTTGAACGAGCACGATTTATTAGAGAAAAAACATCGTAAACGATTTCCAAGAGATGTTTTCAAGACTGACGACGCGTGGGTTTCGCACGTTCAAGTCGAAATCATTCGCATATCCGAACTCCCTTTTAATTTACAAAGCGACCACGACGAGAAGAAGATTGATCCTTTGCAGAAAATTGAAAAGTATTTAGAAAAGTCGTTATTGCCGGGAAGGAAAATCAAGGTGAACGAACGCAATGTGGATTTTAAAGATTGTCCTTTAATCGTTCAAGCGTTCAAAAATGCGATGCATTATAGTAGTGGTAGCAATAGTAGGAGTGGTGTTAGGAGGACTAGAACTAGTAAGAGTAGCGGTATAGACTATGAAAAGGAAAATGAATTCTTATTGGACGAAAACGAGTTAATACATTGGATCAAGGAATACGCCGACGGCATCCGAAAACAATTACGTTTGCGTGAAAGCGACGAGAAGACGAAAGTTTTACCAGTATTTTTATTCGATTTGAAATTGACCACGCACGGGAAGCATGGCGCGTTTACGGATGGAAAACAGAGTGAAATTTCAGACGATAATTCGTTCATCGTCGCCGTTAGGAATAGTAAGAAGCACAAAATTGAAATTCCTTCGTTTAAATGCTTCGAAGATGATCCGTCACAGAACGCTTGGGTAGATTCCTCTGATGTTTTACGTTCGTTGAAAGCGTCTTTGACGACCTCATTGTTTGGCATCTATATCGATTTAAATCGAGACGATGTAGATTTTTCTTGGTCAATTGGGAACGATATTTTTACCCCGTTGTCAAATGCAGACGGTGACTCGTTCGCCATCATCGATAGCGCAAAACGTACGACGATTACTGTTGGATTACAAAAAATCAGACTATTCGTAGCAGAGCGCTTTAGAGCTTTGGAAAAAACTATCGGTCACGATACAGAGGAAACTTTTGCTCTCCTTCTGAAAAAGTCCACAGCCGCGTCGTCGTCTGCGTCGTCGTCGTTATTCGCAAACGAAAAGACGAAGAAAGAATTCATCGCGCGTTTGAAATTATTACGATTTAAACACGACGAAGCTATAAAACAATGCATGCTTCGCGAATGGGAGCGAGCGGCGAGTTTCGCGTTATCCTCCGTAATAGACGCGAACAAAATAGTCTCAATCGTTGATGAAATCATTTTGAAGCAAAAAGTGAGCTTGAACTGTTTCGATAGTAGTAGCAGCACGAGGAGTAGTAGCAGCGGCAGCGGCAGCGGCAGTTCAATCACGAAATCGCAATCGATCGAGAACGATAAGAAGAAGAAGAAGCAAAAAAAAGATTATTCGATTAACGAAAACCACTTAATACTGTTTTTCGAAGCCTTATTCGTCGTAGGCTCCGACGCGTTTTTCGGTACGTTCATATTGATCGTTTCCTACGTAGGCCTCGTCGAAATCATCGCTCGCGTGCGCAATAAACGAGCTCTTCATCATGGTCAAACTTATTCAATGGCAGAGCGAAAGCGCGATTAAATTAAATTCGTCGTGCCATTTTTCATTAAATCAATTCGTTCTCTCTACTTCGATACATAAATCAAAGCTCTCTCTCCTCTTTTCTGCGTTCTGAACACGTGTATCTCTCTCTTCTTCTGCTCGATCTGCTTCATTCGCACCGAGGATAATAATTCGCTCGCGTCACACTATATAGCGTGTTCTGGTCTTGCCCCTTTTGACTCATTGACTTGCGATGGCCTAAAATCTCTCTCATGTCTTTGCCTTTGCTTTTTCACTACATCAGGCGCTCTCTGCAATAAATAAATAAATAAATAAATAAATAAATAACGACAATAACGACTGCGAGATGGCGTTGAGGAGATCTTACCAAAGCTCGATCACGCTAAGATCATCGTCCGTGAGTATTCTTGCGAACGATTTCTTCTCCGAGAAGAACTCGATTTTGTCGTCATCAAAATCATCAAAATCATCATCGATCCTTAAAAACGATCGGGAAAATTGGATCGCGAACAAAAAGTTCCAACGAAATATCAGTTATTCCGAAATCACGCGCTCGAACGAACACTCTAACTCCCTAACGTCAGTACAGAAGTTCCAGG
>Ga0209710_1001914_pt1 | contig 15119 bp, 14 predicted proteins | sample ArcticOcean_MG_C_5_FD_187436 | JGI IMG/M metagenome (GOLD analysis project Ga0209710, IMG submission 187436) | Marine microbial communities from western Arctic Ocean - ArcticOcean_MG_CB4_138 (SPAdes) (version 2) | ecosystem: Environmental > Aquatic > Marine > Oceanic | place: Arctic Ocean...
AAACTTCACGAATATATCCATGGATGTTGGCTTAGCTGAAAAAGCTGAAAAAATCGCTGTAGTGCCAGTTGATATGGCTTGGAGTGATTTGGGTAGCTGGGACTCCATTTATCAAAAACATGATAAAGATGCTGATAACAACGTGATGCATGGTGATGTCTTTGCGCAAGATACAACTAACAGTCTTTTGTGGAGCCAATCTAGCATGTTAGCAACGGCAGGTTTGGATAACGTTGTAGTCGTTCAGACGGCAGATGCAACACTTGTTTGTGACAGAAGTAGAACAGAGGAAATTAAGTCTTTAGTTGCTATGGTGAAAAAACATAAATCCGAACTGACGGAAAATAACCTCACTGTACACCGCCCATGGGGAACCTATACAGTACTTGAAGAAGGTCCAAATTTTAAGATTAAACGGATTGTCGTTAATCCTGGCGCAAAACTATCAATGCAAATGCACAAGCACCGCTCTGAGCATTGGGTGGTGGTGTCTGGTGTCGCGACAATCTCCAACAATCAAAAAGAACTCACATTGCAAGAAAATGAATCAACGTATATACCAAAGACCCAAAAGCACCGACTAGAAAACAGAAGTGAAAAACCATTGGCGATAATTGAAGTGCAATGTGGCGACTATGTTGGCGAAGATGATATTGTTCGATTTGATGACTAATACGGAAGGTAAAAAAATGAAAGTTGCCATCGTTGGCACCGGATATGTTGGGTTGTCGAATGCAGTTCTACTCGCACAGAATAATGAAGTGGTTGCTTTAGATATTGATGCTAAAAGAGTAGATTTAATTAATCAGAAAAAATCACCACTTATCGATGATGAAATTTCTGACTATTTAAGCAATAAATCACTTAATCTTAAAGCGACACTCGACAAGAAAGAAGCATACTCTGAAGCGCAGTATATTATTGTTGCAACTCCCACGGATTACGATACTGAAACCAATCAGTTTGATACCACTTCTGTAGAAAGTGTGATTAAGGATGCGCTAGTACATAATACAACAGCTACTATTGTGATTAAATCGACTGTACCTGTGGGTTATACGGAACAACTAAAACAAGCTCTAAATTGTCAAAATATTATCTTTTCTCCTGAGTTTTTGCGCGAAGGGAAAGCGTTGTACGATAACCTTTACCCGTCACGTATTGTCGTAGGTGAGAGGTCAGAGCGGGCTGAGGCGTTTGCTGGCTTGCTTAAACAAGGCGCTATTAAAGAAGATGTTGCTATATTATTTACAGATGCAACTGAGGCTGAGGCCATTAAGCTTTTCTCAAACACTTATCTTGCAATGCGAGTCGCTTATTTTAACGAATTAGATACTTATGCGGCTTCCCATGGGTTAGATACAAAACAGATTATTGACGGAGTTTGTTTAGATTCACGGATTGGAAATCATTACAACAATCCATCATTTGGTTATGGTGGGTATTGTTTGCCAAAAGACACGAAGCAGCTGCTAGCAAATTATAGTGAAGTGCCACAGAATCTTATTCATGCTATCGTCGATGCGAATACGACGCGAAAAGATTTTATTGCACAAAGTATTATTGATATGCACCCTAAAGTGGTTGGTATCTATAGACTTATTATGAAGTCTGGGTCAGACAATTTCAGGGCGTCATCGACTCAAGGTATTATGAAACGCATCAAGGCTAAAGGAATCAAAGTCATCATATATGAGCCTCTCCTAAAAGAATGTGAGTTTTTTCATTCAAAGATTATTCAAGACCTAGATGAATTTAAAGTGTTATCCGACATTATTGTTACGAATAGAATGGATAATGAACTTAACGATGTTGTTGATAAAGTTTATACCCGTGATTTATATGGAAATGAATAAATGAATATTCTCGTAACTGGTTCAGCAGGCTTTATTGGCTTTCACACGATTCAAGGTCTCCTTAAAGAAGGTGTTTATGTGACTGGAGTTGATAATCTTAATGATTATTATGATGTTAATCTTAAAAAAGCTCGGCTTGATTACCTCGAACAGTTTACCCATGAGCAAGAGTGTGCGTCGAAATATAAATTTATACAAATGGATATTAGTGATACCCAGGCCGTAACAACTTTATTTAACAATAATAAATTTGATGTCGTTATTAATTTAGCAGCACAGGCGGGTGTTAGATATTCAATAACAAACCCACATGCCTATGTAGAAGCTAATCTAGTTGGGTTTGTAAATATTTTAGAAGGCTGTCGTATACAGAGTATTAATCATTTGATTTATGCTTCTTCAAGCTCCGTCTATGGAATGAATACAAATATACCTTTTTCTGTTGATGATGCAGTTGATTATCCAGTATCTCTATATGCAGCAACAAAAAAATCAAATGAATTGTTGGCCCATACTTACAGCCATTTATACCGAATCCCAGTGACTGGATTACGGTTTTTTACTGTTTATGGCCCATGGGGACGTCCTGATATGGCTTATTATTCATTTACCGAAAAAATAATTCGGGGAGAGCCTATTGATATCTATAACAATGGTAAAATGCAACGCGATTTTACTTATATTGATGACATTGTAGAGGCTATTCTAAAGATAAAAAATGTGCCTCCACCAGAAACTGAAATGGTAGGAACAAGCTTAAAAACACCTTATGCAGTATACAATATTGGCAATAATAGTCCGATTAAGTTAGAGCAGTTTGTTGGTGCAATTGAAAATGCCTTAGGTAAGCAAGCGATAAAAAACTATCTTCCGATGCAGTTGGGAGATGTGCCTATCACTTATGCTGATGTATCTCCATTAAAAGAAAGGTTTGGCTTTAGTCCAAATACTAAAATTGATGTGGGAATTAAGAAGTTTGTTGATTGGTATATTTCATATAAGAAGAATTAGAATCATTGAGTCTTTAAAGGCTGAAATGCATGTGCTATCTAATATGAAGAAGGGGTCTTGCCGTTAATTCATAGTGTTATTTAACGCAGGGAAAAGATAATTTATTTGCCGCTTAATTATTGTGCGCTTATAAAGTATATTTATAATATAAACTTATTTTGAAAGTTTGAAATGCGATCAATCATTATTGGTTTTCTCAATAAACATCCATTTATAAAAGAAGTTGCTCGAATCGTTTGCTCTCCTGTTGAATACTTATTCTTGCGTGGTGTCTATAAACGTATCAGGCAAATTGAATATCGCTCATTTAATCGACGTTATTATGCGATTGAGCAAACTGCTGAATATTTAGTCGGCGCTCAGGTTCCTGGCGATTACTGTGAATTTGGTGTGTTTCAAGGGACAACCTTTATACATGCGACGCAGCAAATGTCTTCTTTGTTTCCCAGTATGAACTTTGTTGCGTTTGATTCTTTTGAAGGGTTGCCTGAGCCTAAAGGAGTAGATGCAGATTCAGGGTATACAAGCCATTTTTATGAGCAACAGTTTTCATGTTCGGAATCACAATTCTTAGATAATCTGCGTCATGCCCGTGTGGATGTTAAACACATTCAAACAGTTAAAGGCTGGTTCAACGAAACCTTAAATAAAACCTCAGCAGAAACTCATGGTGTTAAGCAAGTGAGTGTTGCATGGATAGACTGCGATCTTTATGAATCAACAGTTCCTGTTTTAGATTACTTAACTGATCGCATCTCTACTGGCTCGGTCATTATATTTGATGATTGGCGTTGCTACAGAAATCATCCAGAGTATGGAGAACAGTTAGCTGTACGTGAGTGGTTAGAACGGAATCCTGAGATTGAGCTCCGTGAACTATTTTCCTTTGGTTGGAACGGCATCGCTTTTACTGTGACCACATGTAAGGCTGAGCAATCTAAATGAAAAAACATACATGCTTTGTTTGTGATGGTGAGCTAAATGCTATTGGCAAAAAGTATTCGATTGAACAGCTTTTTGAGCTTTGGTATCCAACGAAGTTCACAGGTACTGTGATAGAGGAGCATGGAGGGCAAGCTAGTGAAACACAGCTCTACCGCTGTGCTCAATGTGATTTTGAAGTATTTCTACCGCAAATTATAGGCTCACCTTCTTTTTATGGAGAGCTTTCCGAGCCAAATGAAAATAATAATAAGACAGCTTACTACGAAGATGTGAAATGGGACTTTCTTGAAGCACAAAACGAGGTGAAGCACTGCCAGAGCATTGTAGAATTTGGCTGTGGCCCAGGCCAGTTTCTGACACAATCGAGCTTAGAAGGAAGAAAGGTTGTCGGTGTTGAATATAATGAAGCAGCTATTGAAACAGCTAAGGCAAAGGGGTTGGAAGTATATTCTGTAGGAGGCTTGCCTGAAGAATTAAAGGGAACGTTTGATGGTGCTTTTACTTTTCATGTGTTAGAGCATGTTTCTTCGCCGATGGATTTTTTAAGTGAAATAACAAGTTATGTTAAGCCAGGTGGTTTAATAGGCGTGTCTGTTCCTAACCAGAAAGGGCCAATAAGTTACATGGATCCATGTGCTATGAATATGCCGCCTCACCACGCTAGTAGATGGAGTGAGTCAAGTTTTAGGCATGTAGCAAGCAGACTAGGGCTTGAAGTTGAGCGTGTTTCATTTGAACCGCTACTACTTTCCAATCACAGTTACTATTCAAAGTATTGGATAGAGCGCCTTGCACTAGGGAAGTCTGATTTAACAAGAATTTTTTTGAAAATTCTTTCATATGCATTGAAAATATTTTTCCGCGGCTTACTTTTGTTTGGCTTTCGACACTTTTTACTGCTACGTGGCCAATCAATCTATATGGTATTCAGAAAGTTAGGCTGAACTGTCATGAGTACATGCCGTTAAATTATCATCATCAAATTAATTTAGTTATTAAAAATACAACGTTATGTCTAATTTAAGTGAAAGAAGAGAAAAATGAGTTTAATGCCGAGTCACATTCGCATGCTTATTCTGAGTAGTAAGGTTTTTAAGTAATGTGCGGAATATGTGGGGTGATAGGAGTTGAGAGACCTGGAGCGGTCAAATCAATGGTGGAGGCAATGCATCACCGCGGCCCGGATGATAACGGAGAAATTAAGCTTGCAACAGCGACTCTCGGGATGGCTCGCCTTGCAGTGATTGACTTGACAGATGCGGGACATCAGCCGATGTCAAATGAAGATGGGACAGTCTGGATTGTTTATAACGGAGAAACTTATAACTATCCTGAAGAGAGAGCGCATCTCGAGACCTTAGGCTACAACTTTCAATCCCATAGCGATACGGAGGTTGTTCTAAAACTATATCTGGAATATGGCGATACGTTTCTTAATCGTCTTCGCGGAATTTTTGCGGTTGCCATATACGACTATCGTGCTGGCATAGGACGAGAAAGGGTCGTGTTAGCACGTGATCACTTAGGTGTTAAGCCTCTGGTATATGCAGATACACCGAATGGATTGGTTTTTGCCTCAGAAATTAAAGCTTTACTCGCTACTGGAATGGTTGAGCGTGAGGTCGACCCAGAATCTCTATGGTTTTTAATGGCCTATGGCTCTGTTCCTCAGCCACGTACTATATTACGACAAGTGAAAATGATCCCACCTGGAAGTTGTTTAGTGTTAGAAGAGGAAAAATGGGAGGTTAAGCAATACTGGTCTCTGCCAGGAGAGACGCATGATCTAGCAAGTTTGGATTACACCGAACAGGTAGCTAAAGTTCGTAAATCACTTGAAACAGCTGTTTCAAGACAGATTGTGAGTGATGTACCTGTTGGGGCATTCCTTAGTGGCGGTATTGATTCAACAGCTTTAGTGGGATTGATGGCTCGTACGACAGGAGCTACTGTTAAGACTTTTTCAATTGGTTTTGGGAGTGAAGGCAGCAGCTTAGACGAAACAGATGATGCAGCAAAAGTCGCGTCAATGATGGGTACTCAACACTCGCGAATAGAGATAACAGCTTCCGATATATCTGATCGTTTGCCTGAATTTGTACGCGCCCTTGATCAACCTAGTGTCGATGGGTTAAATTCATGGATGGTATCTGATTTTGCTGCACAACAGGTAACAGTGGCTATTTCAGGGACAGGTGGAGATGAATTGTTTGCTGGCTACCCATGGTTTGGCAATGTTGCCGCAAGCATACCCGCGCGCAATGATTTTCTAGCCCGTGGCTTTAGTTCTGTTGCACGACTAGCTAGGAAGGTACCTCTCGAGTTAATACCAAAAGGAATAGTTTCTCGTGCCTTTGAGATGGCTGTCTCTGCAAGCAGCATATCATCAACTTTTGCAAGACAGTTACAAATGCAAGGTCTTTCTCAAGCTAAAGCAATGCTTGGATCTGAGATTCGCCATAAGGTTGACTTAAGCCTATCTCAGGATGTCTTTAATGACGCAGATATATTTTCAACTACTGAATTAGGTGGTGTTTCACGCGTTAGTGCATTGTGTATAAATACTTATCTAAAAAATCAGTTATTACGTGATATTGATGCTGTTTCAATGGCTCATTCTCTTGAAGTGCGCGTGCCATTTCTAGATTTGGATGTTGTATCAACGGCTTTATCACTTCCTGATCAAGCTAAGTTAACCAAGCCACTTGCTGCTGGTAGTGGTCGGAGCTATGCAGAAAGTGGTGCGAAACGCGTATTGATTGATGCGGTACGAGACCTTCTACCAGAAGGGTTTGACAAGCAGGAGAAGCGAGGCTTCTCAATGCCGATGGCAACTTGGTTACTTGGGCCGCTCGCTGAATGGCGAGAAGAACTACTTTCAAGAGACGTGGTAAGGCGCAGAGGTTTACTTGATCCAGATAACATTGCTTTGCTAAATTTACGATTTCTGTCCGGTAAAGCAAGTTGGAGTCAGGTGTGGGTGCCAATGATTTTTGAATTATGGTGTAGAGAAGTATTAGATGGGGTAAAACATGCATGATGATGGTGAAAAAGGGCGAGTAAAGATTCTTTTTATGTGCTGGGGGTATTCGATTCATGCCCGAAGACGACTTCAGCTTTTTATTGATGACCCAAGATTTGAAGTGGCTGTTGTATCAACTTATGATTATAAATTTGTTAATGCGGCTTTTTATCCGTTACTGGCTGCGCGAAAGCAAGCTGCTGTCGCTGATGAAACACCATTAACAAAAGAACGGAAGAGGCTGGGCTGGTTATCAACTGAAGTTCGAGAATGGTTGGCGAGCTTGAAACGTCTAGTTTTATTGCCTCAAGAATTGTATCGATCCGCTGGAGATTATAGGACACTACGCCATGCGGTTAGAGACTTTTCACCAAGCCTAATCTTTGCGCAGACGCTTCAATACCCGAGCTACCTCTCATATTTATTGCCACGCGATATTCCGATGATGGTAACTTTTTGGAATGGAGATGTTACATATTTCGCACGTTGGACTGGTCTTGAAATGCTAGCAAAGAAATGGTTGGTTAAATTTGGTCTAAAACGTGTTCAACGTATTACTTGTAACTCTCAAACAGCTTTCGATGCATGTATAGGGTTGGGAGCAGAGAGATCGAAAATGTTGCTTATTCGATATCCTGCCACAGATATTGACCTTTTTGCACAACGTGATAAAAGCGAGGCACGAAAGCAACTGAATATTGATGCATCAAATGTAGTATTGTGCGCGCGAGGGTTAGGCCGATTTTTTAACTCAGATATTATTATTGAATCAATTCCTGAAGTATTGAAGCAGTTCCCTGATGTGCTATTCCTCTTCGTCTCAGGGGTTGGTGGCTCTACAGAATGGGTGCGTCACCAGGAGCGCGCCCGCGAGCTAGGGGTGCTGGATCATATTAAATGGGATGGTCACATCGAGTGGGAACAGATGCCGTGGTACTACAGTGTATCAAATGTAATGCTATCCATTAAGACAGCAGATTCATGCCCAAATTGTATGTTAGAGGCAATGGCTGCCGAGGTCCCCGTGGTGATGAGTGATACGAAGCAGAATCGAGAATGGATAGAGGATGGTGTCAATGGATACCTTGTTGATCCTAGAAATCCCTCGCTTGTTGCTGAGCGTTTAAATTCGATACTGGGAAATGCTAACCAACTTGCTAATGCTTTTTCTGATATCAGTTTGCAACGAGTTAAGGAAAAGGGAAATGCCCAGATTAATATACCTAAGATTAAAAAACTGGTCATTGAATTGGCGAATGAAAATGGATATGAAGATGGCAGGTAACTGCTATAGTAAACTGCAATTGTTAAATGCTTCTGAATGCTATGAAATACAGGCTGCATGCTTAAAAAACTAGTCTCTGATGGCGCAGTATATGGAGTTTCAGGAGCCATTGCTAAAGGGGTTCAGGTATTCTTAATTCCAATATATACACACGTCTTCTCACCCGCGGAGTACGGGGTTATTGACCTGCTCATTGTATTTGCGGCACTTATCAACTTAACTGTTGCGCTTGAGATTTCTTTGGCTGTGGCCAGATATTATGGAACATCTAATTCTGATGAAGAAAAGCGTCAATATGCATCTTCAGCATTATGGTTTTCTGTTGCGGCTTACTTACTCTTTTTTATTATGGCGTTTACATTATCAGGTTGGCTGAACTTCTGGTGGTTTGGTTCTATGCAATGGACAGGAGTGTTTCAGGTTGCTGCAGGAGCCATGGCTCTCAATGGGGTATATATTTTTCTGTTGGACTTATTACGTTGGCAACATCAGCCAAAGTTTTTTGCTTTGACTAGTGTGCTCTATACAATTGTGACGATCTCGGTTGCACTTTATTCTGTACTGGTGTTGCACAGCGGAATAGTAGGCGTGTTTTACGGACAAGTCGCTGGGGCAGTCGTTGGTATTCTGGTTATATTAGGCTTCTCTCACGATGTTTATGTTTTTCATTTTTATCTTGATAAATGCAAAGAAATGCTTAGATATTCGTTTCCACTTGTGTTTTCAGGTATAGCTGTATTTATTAATTTAAATGTCGATAGAATAGCGATAAATGAGCTTATGAGTGTATCTGATGTGGGTGTGTATGGTGTTGGTTTCCGCATTGCCTCAGTGATGACATTACTCTTAATGGGAGTTCAAGCTGCTTTGTTTCCACTCGTGTTACAAGGCTATAAAGATGCATCAACTCCTGGACAATTAGCCGCAATATTACGTTATCTGTTTATCTTGGTCTTTGGTGTGGTATTGATATTAGGGTTGTTTTCAAAAGAGATTATAGAATTAGTTGCAGCGCCAGAGTATTATCAAGCGTCAGTAGTTATCCCTATTTTGGCACTTACCTTCTTTTTTGCAAATCCTTACAATTTTGCCCCTGGTCTTATGTTGGTTAAAAAAACAAAATTGGTAGCGCTTATAGGCGTGGGTGCGGCGTGTTTAAATGTACTGTTGAATATTTTATTAATTCCTTTACATGGTATAGTTGGTGCGGCATTAGCCACTTGTCTTGCTGCTTTGGTGGGGTTTATTACAACTGTCTATTACAGTCAGGCTTATTACCCCATTCCTTATAATTGGAAACGGATGATCATAGCTGCAGTTGTACTCTTTATGGCACTTTCTTTTTCACGAGTTGTTTTTGAGGGAGGGCAATTGGAATATTTATTGATGTATAAATTTACCTTGTTGATTATTTTTAGTGTGATAATCGTTTTTGTTCTGTTGAAGAGAAGTGAGCTATTAAACCTAAGGCATAGATGCCTTCGCTCAAAGAGTTCATAGGGTTTATAGTAATGATTGTATGGGTCGTGAGTAAAGATGACTGAGGTTATAAAGATGGGTATTGAAATAATTAACTTAACTAACAATTCAAAGAAATCATTTTGGAGTGCAGGCTAAATGTCAAAACTAGCCATTGATGGTGGATTTCCTGTGCGAACAACCATGCTCCCATATGCACGACAATGCATTGATGATGATGACCGCCGAGCTGTAGAGGCTGTACTAAAAAGTGACTGGTTGACCACTGGACCAAAAGTAAAAGAATTTGAAGCTGCAGCTGCTAACTACACAGGGGCTGTCGAAGGCGTGGCAGTGAATACAGGAACTGCAGCTTTACATGCCGCCGTGTGGGCGGCGGGGATTGGTCCGGGAGACGAGGTAATCGTACCCGCGATCTCTTTTGTAGCAAGCTCCAATTGCGTGTTATATGTAGGGGCAACGCCAGTATTCGCTGACCTTTCTCCAGATACATTAAATATAAACCCGGAAGATGTGGCAAGGAAGATAACCTCCCGTACCAAAGCAATAGTAATTGTAGATTTTACTGGTCATCCTTGTGATCATGATGCGCTTCGCAATCTTGCAGACCGACATGGACTAATTGTCATTGAAGATGCAGCACACTCGCTGGGCGCTATTTATAAAGGAAGAAAAGTAGGTACGCTCCAAGATATTACTACATTGAGTTTTCACCCTGTTAAGCATGTGACTACAGGAGAGGGGGGGATGGTGCTTACAGATGATCCAGACATCGCTAAACGGGTGCGCTCTTTCCGTCACCACGGCATTGATATGGATCTACATGCTCGAGAAAAAACTAACTCTTGGGAATATGATATTGTTGATCTAGGCTTTAATTACCGGCTTCCAGATATTAACTGTGCCCTTGGTGTCAGCCAACTAACCAAATCAGATGATTGGCTGGAGAGAAGGCAGGCCATTGCGGCAGCCTACCACAATGCGATGCATGAACTTCCAATGCTCCAGTTACCTACTCAGCGCGCTGACTGCCTTTCTGCTTGGCACCTATATGTTATACGCCTTAATCTCGAGACAATCACAGCTTCTCGCGCACAAGTATTTGAGGCTCTACGAGCAGAAAATATCGGTGTCAACGTTCACTATATCCCCATTCCGTGGATGAGCTACTACGCCAGACTTGGGTATACGCGAGGTCAGTGGCCAGTTGCTGAGCAAGAGTATGAGCGCGTTCTTAGTCTGCCTATATATCCCAGTATGACGGACCAAGATGTGTCTGATGTGGTTGCTGCCATAAACAAAATATGGATAAACTACAAGAAATGAGAGACGCTGTTTTGTACAACAAGCGTCAAAGGGGTGAAAAGAGTGAGCAATTTTCTGTAAGGAAGGCACGGTCCGAAGACTCCATGGACGTTTTGCGTTGGCGTAATGATCCTATTGCTTGTGCTATGTCACGTCATCATGAGAAAGTCAGCGAAGAAGACCATGCCGCTTGGTATCCCCGGGCAATAAGTGATACTGAAAGACTTCTTTTTATCGGCTTCCTGGAAGGGGAAAAGATAGGGGTTGTTCGTTTTGATCGGAATAGTGCATCTTCGTGGGAGGTCAGTATTACTCTTGCGGCAGAAATGCGTGGACAAAATTTGGGACGCCGCTTCCTAACTATGGCATTGGAGCAACTAAATGTTGTTTCTCCATCAACTTCGGTGTTGGCTGTGATTAGGATTAATAATAAAGTAAGTTTACGCCTCTTTCAAAACTTGGGCTTCAAACTGGATAGTAACAAAGGAGAGCTAATGACTCTTATTTTGACTTTAGACTCGGACTCCTTGTGTTTTTAAACTTAAAGAAAAAAACTACAAAAAAATTAGGAACAATATCATATGTCAAATAATAAAAATAATTTGCTAATGCATAAGTACTTTACCAATTTCTCCTTTTTGTTAAAAGGCCTGCTAGGATATTTAGCATACATTTCAATTATGCCACCATGGTTTTCAGCATGGTTGCATAAAAAACGTGGCGTACGAATATCCAACTATAAGTCTGTATACATCGCTCCGAATGTTTTAATTGACACCTCTTTTCCTGAGCATATAACTATCGGGGATGGCGTGTACATCACTCGAGGGGCAAAAGTAATTTGTCATACGTCTTTTACCCCTTTAGCACAGGAAGTTGTCGGCCATGAATATACAATAGGTGACGTCGTCATCGAAGAAGGTTCGTATATTGGTGTAAACGCAGTCATCCTGCCTTCTGTTCGTGTGGGTCGCTGTGCGATAGTTGGTGCTGGTGCAGTGGTTACTAAAGATGTCCCTCCTTACGCTATCGTGGGCGGAGTTCCAGCACGTGTTATTGGCGATGTACGTGAATTAAAACGTGGAGAAAATCAAAATGTCACAGTCTAATGAAATAAAGGCTGGCTCTGGCAAGAGTCTAGGTGTACAAGAAGCTAAGATTCTTATTGTTATTCCAGCTCATAATGAAGCTGAAAGCCTTCCTAACCTGTTGGAGGAAATCCGTCAATCTGGTTTCGATGCTGTAGTAATAAATGATGCTTCCTTTGACGCGACAGAACAAGTGGCAAAGGCAGCTAATTTCCCTGTACTATCCTTGCCAGTGAATCTTGGTATCGGTGGCGGAGTCCAGGCGGGATTTTTGTATGCCATTCGAAATGGATATGATGTCGTCGTTCAGGTAGATGGCGATGGTCAACATGACCCTAGACAACTTGATTCTATTTTGTCTCCTATTGTTGCAGGTGAAGCAGATTGTGTTATAGGCTCCCGTTATTTGCCAGATGCGCTTGATACAGGCTATAAAACTCCATTTCCCAGACGTATGGGTATGTATTTTTCTACGGGGATTCTTTACCTCGCTTCAGGCTTACGCATCAATGATACGACTTCTGGATTCAGGGCTCTTAACCGTGCTGCATTCGGCTTTTTTGCTACAGAGTACCCTGTTGACCATCCTGAAGCCGAAGCATTGCTCATGTTGCATCAGGCGGGATTCCGCGTGATTGAACGGCCTATTAAGATGCGTTGTCGTGACGGAGGACAATCTTTGTTCACCTTCTTCAGGGCCTTACTCTACCCACTGAGAGTGATTGTTGGATTTATGGGGATACTCTATAAGTCACACAGGAGAATAGATTCATGATTACTGTACAAAGTATTTGCTTAGGGTTACTTGCGGTGCTTGGCGTCTATACGCTTTGGTTAATGCGAACAGGTCGTCTTAATGCACATGTTACCGTACGTTGGCTATTAGCAGAGGGGGCAGCATTCTTATCGGTATTGTTGTGGCAGTGGTTGCCTCTTTTTGGGGTTACTTCTACCTTGGGCGATCGAGAGTTATTAATGGTTTTAGCGGTAGTGTTTTTTGCGCTTATTGCATTCTTAATGCTTGACTGTCTCGTGCGTATATCAACCCATAGTCATCAGGTAAAACTGCTAACTCAGGAGTTAGCATTGCTAAGGGAACAAGTTGAGTTCTCGAAAGGTAATTTCTCTGAATGATAGTTACATAAAGCTGTTGAAATATTCAGTTCCAAAGTAATAAGGAACCTAAAAACAATGAAGAAGAATTATAAGCCATCAGGCGGTCATGTGATTGGCATCATTACTAGTATTGCTGCCCTTGTGTGGCTTGCACAAATTTATGATATTAAGGATTTAACGGGTCCGCTTGGCTCAGCAAATTATTGGTATCTTTTGCTGGCAGTGGGTATTTCTGTTCTGGATTATCTGTTGAGATCACTTCGTTGGGGAGTGCTTTTTCTGGAGTGTAAACCTAAACAGGCTAGTAATCTTTTTCGTGCTTTGATGCAAGGGTATTTGTTTAATATGCTGTTGCCTGCACGTGCTGGTGAGTTGATAAGAGCGCACAGGCTTGGTAAGGATGAAGGTATCCCATTAGGGATCGTAATTGGTACCCTTGTAGTTGAACGCGTTGGGGATATGATCTTTCTAATCATACTGCTCATTGCATTTTTTTCGCTTTACCCGGACTTTCCAGAATGGGTTAATTATGCTGGGTCATTAATGGTATTAATTACGATTGTAGCAACGGTTGTACTTGCTGCAGTCCACTTTTACGGACACAGACTTAAACCAGCTATAATTACACTGTTGAAGAGTTTTTTGTCTGAAGGATTAATTTCAAAGCTCGAGGAGTCTGGCAAAATGTTCGTTAAAGGATTAACAGGTCTCTTTAGAGCGAAAAGCATTATCCTTTTTTTAGCCATTACTGTAATTCTTTGGGCACTTGCAGTTTTGATTGCCTATTATGTAGCTGGTTCACTCGGGTTGTGGATTCCTCTTGGAGACTTGTTATTTGTGATGCTTGTTATTGTAGTAGGTACGATGGTGCCATCCTCTCCAGGTTATATCGGTGTATATGAACTATTTGGTGTCGCTGGGCTAGAACTGGTTGGCGTTTCAGGCGGAGTTGCTTTGAGTTTTATTGTGATGCTTCATGCTACGACAATATTGGTACCTGGTGTGATTGGCTCTTTATGCCTTTTTAGATGGGATGGAAAGTCACTCATACTTTCTCAACAAAGAGTTGAAAAAGAATGAAAATAAATGCGTGGATCAAGATTCTTTTAGTAGTGTGGATGTTGTTAATGCCAACAATGTACTTTTTATTGGCGGCCTCTCCAGAAAGGGGAGGAATGATGTCAAAAATGCCAGCGGTAGTTGGTGAGATAAATAAAGTGCTTTTGCCTATGTTTAAAAGAAACACTGGCTCCTAGAAGCTATTGAAATGACTCTTCTTTATTCTATTTGCATGGTTATCCTTTACAGTTTGTCTTGTCTTGGTATAGGCCAGCTTGCTATGTTAGCTATTCGGGCTGGGCATCGTGAGACTACGATGGACTTTACTTTTGTTTTTGCTGTAGCTACATTCATTCTAGGACAAGCTGTACTCGCTGCAATATGGATCCCAATAGGCTTAACCGGGCAGTTTAATGTTTTTGTTGTAACGGTTGTTATTCTAATCGGAATTACACCAGTTATCATTGGTTATAAAAAATACTTCAATTTGGTTACCTCTGCTTTGATATCTGGATGGAAATGGCTATTTCATACTGACATAGCATTCCGTATCATCTGTTTCGGGTTGTTTAGCTTGCTTTTTCTGTTTTTACTGTCGGCATTATTAACTGGTCCTTTAGGCGATGCCGAGGCTTATTATATGGCTTATCCAAAAGTAATGGCTGCTTCAGGCTATCTATCTGAGATGCCTGGCATCTACAGTTCATTTTCTCAGATTGGGATGTTGGGCGAATTGCATTTTACTGCGCTGATGACGCTGGGATTGGCAGAGACTTCTAAATTATTTGTGTGGCCTATTGCTATTTCTGCGGGTCTGATGTTGGCCGCAATTTGTATGCAGGTTGGAATAGGCAAAAGAGGGCAGTGGCTCTCATTTGTGATTTTATTCACTTCAACAGGATTTACCAATCATATTTGGGATGGCAAAGTGGATGTGTTTCCTGTTGCATTGG
>Ga0209710_1001921_pt1 | contig 15087 bp, 17 predicted proteins | sample ArcticOcean_MG_C_5_FD_187436 | JGI IMG/M metagenome (GOLD analysis project Ga0209710, IMG submission 187436) | Marine microbial communities from western Arctic Ocean - ArcticOcean_MG_CB4_138 (SPAdes) (version 2) | ecosystem: Environmental > Aquatic > Marine > Oceanic | place: Arctic Ocean...
TAAAGGAAGAAAATGGCATTAACAAAAGCATCACTCATAGACCTAAATTCTAATGAATTAATACTAGATTTAGACGCTGATACGAGTATTACAGCGGATACTGATGATACTATTCATTTTAAGATTGCAGGATCAGACGAAATAACAATGACTGCTGGTGCAATTGCACCCTCAACATCTGATGGTAATGCATTAGGTACTACTTCATTGATGTTTTCTGACTTGTTTCTTGCAAGTGGTAGTGTTGTTAATTTCAATAATGGTGATGTCACACTTACTCATTCATCAAATACAGTAACACTTGCTGGAGGTACACTAACTTTACCAGATAGTGGTCTTGTACTTAATAGTACAGCAGTTACTTCTACTGCTGCAGAATTAAATTTAATAGATGGTGGAACTTCAACAGGAACAACTGCTGTTGCAGACGCTGACGGAATTATTACAAATGACGGTGGCACAATGAGATTGACAACTGCTGCAACATTTAAAACATATTTTCAAGAAGGTATATCACAGGCATATGATGACTTTACAATTGGTGACGCCGCTGTATTGATTACTACAAGTTCTGGTAACATTACAATCGATGCTGCTGCAAATGATAGTGATATTATTTTCAAAGGTACTGATGGTGGTGCTGATAAAGTATTTGCTACATTTGATGGAAGTGCTGGTGGTGACTTATTCTTAAATGGCGGTCTTATCGATCTTAAAAATGATGGTTCAAATGTTTCACAAATAAAATTTTATTGTGAGAGTTCAAATGCTCATGCACAAACACTTATAGGTGCTCCACACGCTCAAAGTGCTAATAATACTCTTACACTACCAGATGGTGCTGATGGAGTTTTATTGTCAACAACTTCAACAGCAACACTTACAAATAAAACATTAACAAGTCCTGTTATAAACACAGGTACTTTTGGAACATCTATTCTTCCTACAAGTGCAGACGGTACAACACTAGGTTCTGCCTCAAAAGAATTTTCAGATTTATTCTTGGCAGATTCTTCAACAATTCAATTTGGTAATGACCAAGACACAACATTAACACATACAGATGGAAGTGGACTAACACTTAACTCAACAAATAAATTAATGTTCAATGACGCTTCACAATTTATTCAAGGTGCAAGTGCAACAGTTCTAGACATTGCTGCTACAGACGAAATAGAATTAACTGCCACACTTATTGATGTAGTTGGAAACTTAGCAGTTTCTGGTACACTTGCCCAAGCAGATGCCATAACAATGGCTACAAATAAAAAGATAATATTTCGTGATGCTGCAATTCACATTAGTTCGACTGCTGATGGTGATATGAGCATTGCCGCTGATGATGAAATAGACATAACCTCAACATTGATTGATATAAACGGTAATGTTGAAATTAGTGGTACAACAACACTTGGTGGAAACTTAATAGTAGGATCTGCTACGGTTACAGAAGCACAATTAGAAATTTTAGATGGTGCAACAGTCACTACAACAGAATTAAATTTATTAGATGGAGGCACATCTGTTGGTAGTTCAATAACACTTGCAGACGCTGATGGTTTTGTAGTAAACGATGGCGGTGCTATGAAAACTATTCCTGCCTCTGATATTAAAACATATAACCCAGGCGGAACTGCATGGCAATCAGTAGTAACTGGTGCAACAACTATGGTTTCTGGTCGTGGATATTTTGTCAATACAACATCTTCAGCATTCGCAATGACTTTACCTTCAAGTGCTTCAATAGGCGACTATGTACAAATTATTGATTATGCTGGCACAGCAGACACAAACAATATTACAATAAGCAGAAACTCACATAAAATACAAGGCGAAGCTGCCGACTTAGTAGTAACAACTGAAAGAGCTGCATTTACTTTAGTTTATGTTGATTCTACACAAGGTTGGTTACTCGATAGTAAGTAGAGTGTAACTAATGGCGAATTATAATGCGATTAGATATAACCATGATTTTCTAGGACAAGGTGGTAGTTTAGTATTACTATCTACATTTACATCTGATGGTTCTGATGCTAATGCAACCTTTGATAATACAATTATAACAGATACTTATAGTGAGTATGTGTTTATTGTCAACAGTCTACATCCTGAAACTAATGCTAAATATTTAGGATTTTCACCTAGTATTGATAATGGCAGTAACTACAATTTAACTAATACATCAACTATGTTTTTTGCTTATCATAGAGAAGATAATGGTGGAAGCACAGCTTTAGAATATGGTTCTGGACAAGACACACATGACGGATCAAATGTTCTTATTAGTGGCGATACAGGAAATGAAGCAGATGAATGTGTATCAGGTATTTTTAAATTATACAATCCTAGTTCTACAGCTTTTGTAAAACATTTTGTAGGGCAAATGAACTCTAGTGATGGAGGTTCAGGAACAGCTACATATGATTTTGCTGCTCATTCTGCAGGATATATAAATACAACCTCTGCTGTTAATAATATTAAATTTACTTTTAATAGTGGAGAAATACAAGGTGGCACAATACAGGTATTTGGAGTATCATAATGGCAAACTATTCAGCAATAAAATATAACTTTACTTTACCAACAGGAACAACAAACGGATCAGGAAATAGTATAGAACTAATTAAAACTTTAACGGCAGATGATTCAGCTACAAATTTAACTTTTGTTAATGGTGCAAGTAATGTAGTGCTAGATGCTACCTATAAAACATATTTATTTAAATTAATAAATATTCACCCTAAAACAGATGATACTAACTTTACAGTAAATTTTAGAGATGGTGGAACTAATTATGATGCCACTAAAACCTCTACTGCTTGGCAGGCTTTACATCCGGAATCAGGTGGCCCATCTGTAGGATATGTTACGGCAGATGATTTATCACAAGCAACAGGAGAACAAATATTGTTTGAAGGTTTAGGTGGCGATGCAGATCAATCATTAAGTGGAGAAATGTTTTTATTTAATCCTTCCTCTACAACTTTTATTAAGCACTATATGTATAAAGCAAATAATTGTCAACAATCTAATCAACAAAGAAATGCTTTTAAAGCAGGATATTGTAATGTAACAGCGGCTATTGATGGTGTTAAATTTAGTATTAGTAGTGGAAATATAGAAGCAGGAACAATTAAACTTTATGGTATTCGATAATGGCAACATATAATAACATAGCATACGGAAACATAGGGACTTTAGATGGTGCTAGTGGTCATGTTTTACTTCAAACATTAACAGCTAGTAATAGTGCTAATTTAAGTTTTACTAGTGACATAAATAATACTTATCAAAGTTATGTATTTAAATTTATAGATATACATCCTGTAAATAATAATGTTTATTTTACATTTCAATGTTCAATAGATTCAGGTAGTAATTATAATGTAGTCTTAACATCTACCTGGGCTGCTGCATATCATAATGAAAATGATGGAGGTGCTGCCTTAGAATATGGTGCAGATAATGACCAAGAACAGGGAACTGCTTTTCAATATTTATCTCAAACAACAGGTAATGAAAATGATGAGAGTTGTGCAGGAGAGTTAGAATTATTTGACCCTAGTTCTACTACATTTGTAAAACATTTTATGGCAAGAACAAATAATTACATTTCTAATGATGTTCAAATGGATGCACATATTGCTGGATATTTTAATAACACTAGTGCCATAGATGCAATACAATTTAAGTTTAGTGGTGGAAACATAGATTCAGGAACCATAAAAATGTATGGTGTACTTTAATAATAAAATAATAAGGAGAAACAATGCCAAGATATCATAATATAAACGGTGAAAAAGTACAATTCACAGATGCTGAAGAAACAGCAAGAGATAATGAAGAAGCAGCATGGGATAATGCAGCGCCTACTAGAGCTCTCGTAGAATTAAGAACTAGAAGAAATAGACTTCTTGCAGAGACAGACTACTTAGCACTATCAGATGTAACGCTTAGTGATAATATGAAAACATATCGTCAAGCACTAAGAGATTTGCCTAGTGGTAAAGATACTGTTGAAAAATGCGAAAATGCAACATGGCCGACAAAACCATAGTATTATCTATTTTTCTATATTATAAATAGTAATAAAGTCTATTTTTCTATATTATAAATAGTAATAAAGATAGGAATTTCACTAATGGCAACAATACAAAATATTACTATTGACCAGGATGCTGATTTTACAGAAACACTAACAATCAAAGATTCAACCGGAACAGTAGTAGATTTAACAGGACAAACAATTACTAGTAAATTGAGAAAAGCTCATTTATCATCTAGTGCTACATCATTTACTACAGCAGCCGTAAGTGCAACTGATGGCACCTGTTCAATTACATTAACTGACACAGTAACAGCAGCGTTAAGCGAAGGACGATATGTGTGGGACTTAACAACCACAGATGGTAGTGGTATAGTCACTAGAAGAATCGAAGGAAGAGCTACAATAACTCCAAGTGTAACTAGATAGTTCATGTCTAATAACTCAACCCAACAATATATTGACGGTGAGAAAAGTTTTTTAAACGGAATTTTAAAAGAACCATTAGGTGTTATTACTGAAACCCTAATTGAAGGACAAGTCGGTGATATCGATATCGATTTAGATATTGAAAAAAAGATTAGACAACTTCAAGAACAAAAGTTTGAAAAGGGTATTAAAAATGTATTACCAAAAGAAATTGATATTCTAGAAAACAAATTAGGTAGTTTCTTATCTAGTGTACAAATAGAAAAAAAACAGTTAGAAGAAAATGTTAAACAAAAAGAAATTAACATTGAAGCATTAGAAAATCTATTTTCTACTTTAACAAAAGAAAAAGAAAAAGTCTCTGAAGAAATCAAAGTAGATCCCGAAGAAGAAATTAAAGAAGATGTCATTGAGGTATCAGATAATAAAATTAAAGAAGAAGTAAAAACTACTTCAGGTATTTTAGATTATCTAATACCTAAAAAAGTAGAATATGAAGAAGGTATAATAGACAAAGTATATAATCAAATTTCAGAAATGAAAGTTGCTAATAATTTAGAGAAAGAAAAAATATCTAAACTTAGATCAATTGACACTTTAGATAAACTTACTGAAGAATTTTTAAGATTTAGAAACATTACATCTGTTCAACTATCTACACTCGGTGGCGGTGGTTCTACAAGAATACTTGATAATGATGATGTTGATATTTCATCTATTGGTGATGGCAAGATATTAGAATATAACTCGACTACTAAAAAGATGGAGTTCGTTTCAAGTGGTGATTCTGTTAATAACTTAGAAGTTTTAGGATCGATTACATTTGAAGGGTCAACTGCTAACGACTTTGAAACTACTTTTAATGTCATTGACCCAACAGCAGATAGAACAATATCTTTACCCAATGTATCAGGAACTCTACCTGTGTTGGCAGCAGTAAGTACTACTCAAATAACAGCAACACCAGAAGAACTAAATTTTAGTGACGGAGTAACAGGTAATATACAGACACAATTAGACGCAAAATCAACGAAAGCCTTTGCAATTGCCCAGGCTGTCGCATTAGGATAAGTATAAATAGTATTACAAGGAAAAAATTATGGCAGTCCCAAACACAAAAGCAACATTAAAAGAATACTGTTTAAGATCACTAGGTAAACCTGTGATAGATATAAATGTTGACGAAGATCAAATAGACGATAGAATAGATGAAGCAATACAATACTTTGCTCAATATCATGTTGATGGTGTTGAAAGAATGTATTTAAAATATCTAGTAACTGAGGCTGATATTACTAGAATGACAACTGATAGTACTGAATCAATAACTGATAATTCTGTCACAACATCATGGAAAACATCTAATAATTTTCTTGTAGTTCCTTCGTCCGTTATTTCTGTTGTCAATATATTCTCTTTATCTGATAGAGCGAACTTAAATATATTTGATGTTAGATATCAATTAAGACTAAACGACTTATACGACTTTTCATCTACAAGTATTGTTCATTATGAAATGACAATGAGACACTTAGATTTTCTTGACCACATATTAGTGGGAGAAAAACCAATAAGATTCAATCAACTATCAAACAAACTATTCATAGATATGGATTGGAAAACAGATATTACAGCAGGTGAACATTTAATTTTTGAAGTTTATCGTGAATTAGATCCTGATACTCATACTGATATGTATGATGATCTTTATTTAAAAAGATATGCAACCACTTTGATAAAAAGACAATGGGGTCAAAATCTTTCTAAGTTTTCAGGTACTGCTATGTTAGGAGGAGTAACTCTTAACGGACCTGAATTATTTTCTACTGCGATTGCCGAACAACAAAGATTAGAAGAAGAAATTAGAAGTAATTACGAAGAACCTGCCCATATGCAACAAGGATAAATAAATGCCAACAAATGTCTATTTCGACACAGGCACAACATCTGAGCAAAGACTATATGAAGATTTAATTATAGAACAGCTTAAGATATACGGCCAAGATGTCTATTACTTACCGAGAAAGATTGCCAACAAAGATACAATCTTTGGTGAAGATCCTGCAAGCTCGTTTGATGATTCTTATATCATTGAAATGTATGTAGATAATACTGGTGCATATATGGGCGAAGAAGAAATTATTAAAAAGTTTGGTTTAGAACTAAGAGATGATATTACATTTACTGTTTCTAAATTAAGATGGGAAACTTTAGTAGGTAATAATTCAGACTTAGTTGCTGAAAGACCACAAGAAGGTGATTTAGTTTATTTTCCTACAACAAGAGCATTCTTTGAAATACAGTTTGTAGAACACGAACAACCTTTCTATCAACAAAGTGCTTTACCAACTTACAAGTTATCATGTACTAAATTTGAGTATAGTTCAGAAAGAATCGATACAGGTATTGCTGAGATTGATAGTACCGAAGATTCGTTATCAACTGACACAATGAACTTTCAGTTTACTTTAGAAAACGAAGTAGGTTCATTTGTATTAGAAAATAGTATTGGTGCAATAGATTATATTATCAATGAGGACTTTACAATGTCAACACAACAAGCAGTAGATCAAGGCGAAGCGTTTGAAACAGCTGCAGGTACAAATACATCATCAACGGCAGATGATATACTAGACTTCAGCGAAAGAAATCCATTTGGTGAGGTTGACGAATACTAATGTTTGGAGAACATTTTTATCATAAAAAGATTCGTAATACTGTTATTGCGTTTGGTACAATATTTAACAATGTGAATATTAAGAGATTGGATTCTAGCGGGAATCCTTTACAGAATATTAAAGTACCCTTATCATATTCACCTAAAGAAAAATTTATAGCAAGATTAGATCAACAAGCGGACTTAACAGGTGATGATTCATCTGTGGCAATCACTCTACCTCGAATGTCATTTGAAATAACTGGCTATAGTTATGATGCTAGTAGAAAGTTAAACAAGAATCAAAAACACTCTGTGGTGACTACAAATGCAGATACAACAAAGTTAAATACTCAATATGTACCTGTACCATATAATATAACATTTTCTTTAGGTGTTTTTGTTTCTAATTCAGACGATGGTTTACAAATAGTAGAACAGATACTACCATACTTTCAACCTGACTATACTGTTACTATGATAGAAGATAGTACAATGGGAACAAAAAGAGATATACCATTCATACTAGAAAGTGTTGATTATGAAGATAGTTATGCAGGTTCTTTAACAACTAATAGAAGAATAATTTACACTATGAGATTTACTGCAAAAGTTTATTTGTATGGACCAATATCTACATCATCTGTAATTAAGAAAGTATCTGCTGACTTATATACTAATACAGCAGACCAATCGCCTTCAAGAAGTGAAAGAGTTACAGTCACACCTAATCCAACAAGTGCTGACAAAGATGATGCTTATACATATACTTCTACACTAGACTTCTTTGATGATGGTTTAAATTATGATGAAGCTACTGGTGACGATAAGTAATTGAGAGGACTTTAACATGAGTAAAATTGATGAAACATTAAATGAAGTTTTAGGTATTACTGCCGAGGTAATGCCAATAGAAAAACCAAAAGAAGTGAGTAAAGATGTTGCTGTGCCAGAAGATAAAGATCCTGATATAGACTTTGAAACAGGTAGAAAAAATCTTTATAACTTACTTGATAAAGGTAATGAAGCAATTGATGGTATTCTTAGTTTGGCAAAAGAAGGAGAACATCCTCGTGCCTACGAAGTTGCAGGACAACTAATTAAAACTGTAAGTGAAGTATCACAAAATCTTTTAGATTTACAAGAGAAGTTAAAAAAAATTAAAGATGTACCTGACAAAGGTCCAAAGAATGTAACCAATGCATTATTTGTTGGTTCTACAACAGAGTTACAAAAGATGTTGAAAGGAAAAAAAGAGTGAAATTTTTTAGAAAAGGTTTAGAAGAAAGTATTACAATTCCTTCTCCTCCAAAAGATGACATGGCTGAGGCACAAGTTGTAAAAAGACTTATTGCAAATAGATCAGCAAAAGAAGTTCAATCAATCATGGATCATGATGAAGTTCCTTTTTATGCAATCAGAAAGTATTGTAAAGATAATGGAATGATATTTCACAAAGATGAATTTAGAGATGTAATCTATCAGGCAACACCTATTATTAATCATTTTAAAGATAAGTATAAAAGAAAAAGACCTATTGAAGTAGATAAAACACTTAACACATTACCAAGTAAGACAAATAAAACACCATCATATCCAAGTGGTCATGCAGTACAATCAAGACTGGTTGCCAGATATGTCGCAGGTAAATTTCCTGAGCATGAAGCAGAACTGATTAAAGCAGGTAATGAATGTGGATATGGTCGAGTATTAGCAGGGTTTCATTATCCGTCAGACTATGATGCAGGAAATCTACTTGGTGAAAAAATGTATGTCTTTATGAATAAAGCAGATTATAAAAAAGAAAATGAGTAAAGTAGATCAATACTTAGGTAACCCTAATTTAAAAAAGGCTCATACTCCGACTAGGTTTACAAAGAAACAAGTCGAAGAAGTAATCAAGTGTTTAAATAATCCTAAGTATTTTATAGAACACTATTTAAAAATTGTTACGATTGATAAAGGTCTTGTGCCTTTTCAAATGTACGACTTTCAGCGGAAGATGGTAGATACTTTCCACGACAATAGGTTTACAATATGTAAATTACCTAGACAGAGTGGAAAGTCAACTATTATTGTCTCTTACCTCCTACACTATACATTGTTTAACGATAATGTAAATGTTGCAATCTTAGCAAATAAATCTTCTACAGCGAGAGATTTGTTAGGCCGTTTGCAACTAGCTTACGAACATCTACCTAAGTGGATGCAACAAGGTGTTCTCAACTGGAACAAAGGATCGCTTGAACTAGAAAACGGAAGTAGAATCGTAGCGGCGAGTACATCTTCTAGTGCTGTTCGAGGAAGTACCTTTAATATAATATTCTTAGATGAGTTTGCTTATGTGCCTAATAATATCGCTGAAGAATTTTTTAGTTCAGTTTATCCTACTATATCTTCTGGTAAATCATCAAAGGTGATGATAGTATCTACACCACATGGAATGAATATGTTTTACAAAATGTGGACAGATGCCATTAATAAAAAAAGTACTTTTGAACCTATCGAAGTTCATTGGAGTGAAGTACCGGGTCGAGATGAAAAGTGGAAACAAGAAACAATTAAGAACACAAGTGAAGCACAGTTTCAAACAGAATTTGAATGTGAGTTTCTAGGTAGTGTTGATACACTTATTAATGCAAGTAAGATTAAAACAATGCCAGTTGCAACTCCGATACGAAGTGGTGGTTTAGATGTTTATGAAATGCCAATACCAAACCACATCTATACAATGTGTGTTGATGTATCAAGAGGATTATCAAATGACTATTCAGCATTTGTTGTTCTAGATGTTACACAAGCACCATATAAAATAGTAGCAAAGTATAGAAACAACGAAATTAAACCTCTTGTATTTCCAAGTGTCATAGAAAAAGTAGCAAAAAATTATAACAACGCTTTCATACTTGTAGAAATAAATGACTTAGGACAACAGGTAGCAGACAATTTACAATTTGAGTTAGAGTATGACAATATGATGATGGTAACGCAACGAGGCCGTTCAGGACAAGTTTTAGGTGGGGGTTTTAGTGGTAGAGGCAATCAACTAGGTTTAAGAATGACTAAAGGTACTAAGAAAATTGGTACTTCTAATCTCAAAAGTTTAATCGAAGGAGATAAGTTAATCATTAATGATTTTGATATCATATCTGAACTATCTACTTTTATATCTAAAGGAAAATCTTTTGAAGCTGAGGCAGGCGCAACAGACGATTTAGTTATGTGTCTTGTAATATTCTCTTGGTTAGCAAATCAGAGATACTTTAAAGAGTTAACGGATGTTGATGTTCGTGGACAAATGTTTGCCGATCAAAAGAATGCTCTCGAAGCAGATATGGCACCTTTCGGATTTATAGATAATGGAATAGACGACCCAAGTGGTCGCAATAACTCATTTTTTGATGATGCAGGAGTACTGTGGCAACCCGTATCTTATCGAAAAGGGGAATAGTACAGTTTTCAATATATATAAATATCATCAAAGGGTTATAACTAATAAACTTAATATTAAGGAGAACTAAAATATGGCATTTCAAGTATCACCAGGTGTTCTCGTAACTGAAAAGGATCTAACAAATGTAATTCCTGCTGTCTCTACAAGTAGTGGCGGTATCGTAATTACAGCAGAAAAAGGACCGATTGATGAGATTACAACTATTTCATCTGAAAAAGAATTGGTCGATAACTTTGGTAAACCAAACGCCAATAACTTTGAAGAATGGTTTACAGCTGCAAACTTTTTAGGATACGGAAACAATCTAAAGGTAGTAAGACCAATCACAGGAACAGTAAACGCTGTTTCAACTGGTACTGCTGTCCTAATAAAAAATACAACTGACTATTTAGCAACATACTTAACTGATTCAGGCGCTGGTTCAGTTTCAAACATAGGACCGTTTGTCGCAAGAGAAGCTGGCACACTAGGAAATAGTTTAAAGATTTCTATGTGTACTAACTCAACTGCTTTCGGACCACACTCAATGAGTGGTAATCTAGTTGCTGACACTTCTGCTGCTATCGGAGATACATCAATTACTGTTGACGATGGTAGTTTAATGCAAGTTGGTGACATACTAGAATTTGGAGACGCAACTAATGTACCTTCAACTGACGGTGCACCTTCAGGACATTACTATAAAGTAACAGCAATATCAACTCATGTTCTAACGATTGCAAGATTTAATACTGCAACAGGCACTACAGAAACAGGCGGACTAAGACACGCTGTTGTTGATAACGCTAAAATTCTAAGACATTGGGAATATTTTTTCAACTTTTCAAACGCTCCAACAACAACAGATGATGTTCTTGCTGCTGGCGGTTCATTAGATGAAATGCATATTGCCGTTGTTGATGAAGATGGCGGAATCACAGGAGTTGTTGGAGAAATTCTAGAGACTTTTGAAAGTGTTTCACAGGCATTTGATGCTAAAACACCTCAAGGTTCTAGTAACTATTATCCAAATGTAATCTATGCTCAATCTAAATTTATCTATTGGGTAGATCATCTCGCAACTTTATCAGACGGTGTTGCTAAAAAAGGCACAACTTTTGATAATACAGTTGGGGATGCATTTGTAGTATCTACTACTTCACTCGCAAGTGGAACAGATGACTTTGTTGCAACTAACGGAGAGATTGCTGCTGCATATGAGAAATTTAATGACACAGAAAATGTTGATTTAAGTTTACTATTATGTGGACCATCTCAAACAGGTGCTGACGCTACTGGCGACACAAAAGCAACTGCTGTTATGGATATCGCAACAGCAAGAAAAGACTGTGTTGCTTTCATATCACCTGCAAGATCAGATGTTGTTGATGTGTCTAACGCAATCACACAGACTAAAAATGTTAAAGACTTTGCTAATGGCTTACCTTCAACAAGTTATGCTGTGATTGATAGTGGATATAAGTATATGTACGACAGATACAATGATGTCTTTAGATTCGTTCCTTTGAACGGAGATATCGCTGGTCTTTGTGCTAGAACTGATAATATCGCAGACGCATGGTTCTCACCAGGCGGTTTCAATCGTGGACAAATTAGAGGTGCTGTTAAGTTAGCATTCAATCCTAACCAAACTCAAAGAGATGATTTATATAAGGCAAGAGTAAATCCTGTCACTTCATTTCCTGGTCAAGGGGTTGTATTGTTTGGCGACAAAACTGCTCAATCTAAACCAAGTGCATTTGATAGAATTAATGTAAGAAGATTGTTCATTGTTCTAGAAAAAGCGATTTCTACTGCATCTAAATTTCAACTCTTTGAGTTCAATGATGAATTTACAAGAGCACAATTTAGAAATCTTGTAGAACCGTTTTTAAGAGATGTACAAGGTAGACGAGGTATTACAGACTTTAGTGTTGTTTGTGACGATTCAAATAATACTGGAGATGTTATCGATAGAAACGAATTTAGGGCTGATATCTTTATCAAACCTGCTCGTTCTATTAACTTCATTCAACTTAACTTTATTGCTACTCGTTCAGGCGTTGCCTTTTCAGAAGTAGCAGGCGCATAGGAGGGATAAACAATGGCAAATATTAATGACTTTAAAGCCCGACTTAGAGGCGGTGGCGCAAGAGCCAATCAGTTCAAGGTAACTTTACCTTTTCCTGGTTACTCAGCGGTTGGTGGAGAAACGGCCGACTTAGCATTCTTATGTACTGCTACATCAATACCTGGAATGACACTTAGTACTGTTCAAGTTCCTTTCAGAGGTAGAGTACTAAATCTAGTCGGTGATAGAACATTTGGAGCATGGTCTATGACTGTGTTAAATGATACAGACTTCAAAATTTACAGAGGTCTAGAAAGATGGATGAACGGCATGAATAATATGACTGATAACGAGGGGTTAACTAATCCTTCAGATTATCAAGTTGATATATTCATTGACCATTTAGACAGAAACGGGGCTACTCTTAAATCTTATACATTAAGAGGTGCATTCCCAACTGCTCTAGATGATATCGCACTAAGTTATAGCACTAATAATGCTATTGAGGAGTTCGGTTGTTCATTTTCATATCAGTATTTTGAAACAGATACTACTACATAATAAATATAAGTTATAAGGAAAATATAATATGGTACAATTACTTGGCTTCCAAATAACAAGACAAACTGACGACAGAGAGAAACCGGCGGAGGCCAAACAGGCCTTCACGGTACCCTCTCCTGATGACGGTACAACAACTATATCTGCTGGCGGTTACTTTGGCCAATACTTGGATATGGAAGTTACTGCGAAGAACGATATTGATTTAATAAAAAGATATCGTGAGATTTCACAACATCCAGAGTGTGATATGGCAGTCGAAGATATTATCAACGAAGTTATAGTTTCAGATGAAAGAGACCAATCGGTTTCTGTCTCACTTGACAAACTAGCAATATCAGATAATATCAAAGCAAAGATCCGTGATGAGTTTGACGAGGTTATGAAACTATTAAACTTTGATGAAAAAGGACACGACATATTTAAAAGATGGTATGTTGATGGTCGTATTTACTTTCATAAGGTAATCGATCCTAAAAGTCCACGAAAAGGATTAACCGAATTAAGATATATTGATCCACGAAAAATTAAAAAAGTTCGTGAAGTCTCAAAGAAAAGAGATTCAAAAGGTAAAGGAATTGAAATTATAGAACAAACAGCAGAATGGTTTGTCTATAATGAAAAAGGAATATCATCAGCAAACTCAAATGCTGGTTTAAAAATTTCTACTGATTCGATTACTTATTGTACATCTGGCATTATTGACCAAACTAAAAACATGGTCATGGGGCATTTGCACAAAGCAATTAAACCTGTCAATCAATTAAGAATGATTGAAGATGCTGTTGTTATTTACAGAATAGTAAGAGCACCTGAAAGAAGAATATTCTATGTTGATGTAGGTAATTTACCTAAAGTAAAAGCAGAAGCTTATCTTAGAGATGTTATGGCAAGATATAGAAATAAACTTGTCTATGACGCTTCAACTGGTGAGATTAGAGATGACAGAAAACATATGTCAATGCTTGAAGATTTTTGGTTACCTCGTAGAGAAGGTGCAAAAGGCACCGAAGTTGCTACACTTGCAGGTGGACAAAATCTTGGAGAGATTACAGATGTTAAATACTTTCAAACAAAATTATACAAAGCATTAAATGTTCCAATTTCAAGACTAGAATCTGAAAATGGTTTTAACATGGGTAAGGCTGCTGAGATAACAAGAGATGAATTAAAATTTACTAAATTTGTTCAACGATTAAGAAAAAGATTTACACAAGTCTTTAATGATATACTTAAAACACAACTCGTTTTAAAAGGTATCATCACAATTGAAGATTGGGTGAGTATCAAAGAACATATACAATATACATTTTTAAAAGATGGGTATTTTGCTGAGTTAAAAAATGCTGAAATTTTAAGAGAAAGATTAAGCCTTGCAACTGAGGTTACTCCGTATGTTGGTAAATATTATTCTGTTGAGTATGTTAGAAAAAATATACTTCAGCAAACAGACGAGGATATTATTGAGATTGATAGTCAGATTGCTAATGAAATTAAAACAGGAATTATTGCTGCTCCACAAGGCGAGAATATGGAAACAGACAATGAGGAACCTGATATAAATATAGGAGATGAATAATTATGTCAAATGAAAATGTAAAAACAATGGTTGATTCTTTAGCAAGTGGCGATAATGTTGCTGCTCAAGATGCTTTCAAAAGTGCTTTAACTGATAAGATTGGTCAAGCATTAGATGATAAAAGACAAACTGTTGCTAACGATTGGTTAAATTCAGCACAAGATTTAGAGGCAAATAAAGACGCTTCTGAATTAGATAATTTAGGCGCTTCACCCGAAGGAACAGTAGGGGGAGAAGATTCTGAATCTCTAGAAATTGACCAGGATGAAGAAGATGAACAACCTACCGTTTAAGAAGTTTAAAAAGAAACTTA
>Ga0209710_1001922_pt1 | contig 15083 bp, 7 predicted proteins | sample ArcticOcean_MG_C_5_FD_187436 | JGI IMG/M metagenome (GOLD analysis project Ga0209710, IMG submission 187436) | Marine microbial communities from western Arctic Ocean - ArcticOcean_MG_CB4_138 (SPAdes) (version 2) | ecosystem: Environmental > Aquatic > Marine > Oceanic | place: Arctic Ocean: Canada...
GAGAGTTTTAGAGAGCATTTCTCCAGATGCCAACATTACGTCATGCTCTCTCGTTGGACTTGGACTGACATTACCTCTACTACTGCGAGGAGAATCATTCGTTGCAGTCAAAAGTGCTTTTTCAATATCGCTATCGTCATTTCCTCCGCCACTCTCGATGTCGTTTGAGGAGCTTCTAGAGCTTCCTTTTCCGTTTGTTGTCGTTACGCACGGCTTTAAAAGAACCCCTAACGGTTCATCCCTAAGTATCCTTCGATCGCGAATGGCTAAGAGCGCTAATCCAGCGCTAATATCGCTCGGTACTAAATCCGCGCCTTGAAAAACTTCACTAAAACAATCTGCGAGCGCACCCATGCCTCCTCCTCCTCCCGTGAGTCCCCCCGAAGATGACTCTCGTTCTCTCGTTTTTTCGTTTATTCTCTCAATCGTCGCGGGTTCAAAGTCTTCTTCTTCAATCGATTTTCTGTCAGTTGATTTTATGCACATTAAGCACCCAATCATTGCAAATATGCGATGCCACTTCTCGTCCGAGTCCAAATGCGAAAACGCCGAAAACATACCAACGACCCCGAAAGCTGTTAATCCTCCAACTATTAAGTTCCCGACGATTACGGTCAAGACCATGTCTTTCACGCCAGAGCTTTCGTAGCACTCGTTACCGCCCTTCTTGTTCAAAACGATCCCATATATCATCAAAGCAACTGCGATAGTGAGAACGATCAAATGCGCTAACAACAACGGTTCCACTCTCTTCCTCTTCTTTGGCTCTAGAATTTTCCCCTTCAAAGCTTCGTACGAAATCCATAGCTCCAAGAACGCACTGAACACGAACACTGCGAATATTGAGAATAACCATTCAATCGCTCTAGTACCAACGTCGCACTTCTGCGCAGTAGAATCATCACTATCACTAGTAGACCTTAAATTGTTCGCCACTTTCGATGTCTTAATGAATATCGCGAGTATGATCGATAACCATACGATGTGTAATAGGCATAAAAGCGAGGATGGGATCACTAAGTCGTCCGCCGATATTAACCAAGTTCTGCCACATAAGCGTAACGCTGGCATTTCGTGATTCCTTTAATTACTGTGCTGCGATGTGTGCGCGTTATTTTTGCTTCATCATCATCATCTCTGTTTATTCTTATTCTTATTCTTATTCTTATTCTTATTACGTTGTAAAGCACGCGGCTGCAGGGCACTACAGAAGAGAAAAACCCTAAACTCATCAGTCAAAAAGACCGAAAAAGCTCCTCTGCAGAAACACCCGACCCGTTCTTCTTTCTGCAGAGAGCGCGCTGCGCATATTATTTATCATATTATTTATTTATAGGATCGATTTACCGGATGCGGTACGTCTTTTCTCTCTCTCTTTTTTTCTCTCTTCTTACTTGATCCACATCACGCTCTCAAACTCTCTCTCTACATCGTGGACGATAAACGACGACGAAAACACGAGATTACATTATATTCTTCCCGCCAAAATCAATGCTCATCATCATCATCATCATCATCGAATGAAAAGTTAACAAAAATAGAAATATATTAATACTGATAAAATTCCTTCTTAAACGAACAAATAAACACAGCGTCGTCTCGATCGATGGAGTGCAGTTCCCAAATCGATCGTTGATGTCATCATCAAGAACTACTTATTATGATCAAAAAAATTATAACAAACGAGTTCTGCGAACGACGAAAAAAGCGAATGCGAAAGCGGTTGAAAGTGATACTTCGGAGGATTGGGCAGTCTTCGCTGCAACGTCGTCAGCATCTTCTTCTTCAAGAGCAACGAGCGAAGTAGCCACAGAGATGAGTTCTTCTTCTTCTTCTTCTTCTCCTTCTTATGCGGATGAAGATGAAGACAGTTTTCCGCAACAACGACAACAACGACAACGACAACAACAACAACGACAACGACAACGACGAGACGATAATAATAAGAAAGTGAGAACATTTTATACGTTTAAACCGGGTGAAACAGTGGAAATGTTAGCAGAATACATCGGCGTAGATGTTTCAAAATTGAAAGAGTTAAATCCAAACGTGGATTTAGATTTTGTTTTCCCTGGCGATAGAGTCGTCGTTCATGTACAATCAGCACCGCCACAAGAAATTTTTGAAGAGAATGTTGCGAAAGATGGACGCGCAGTTATCGCACAACGAAAGAAAGAAAAGAAACAACAAGAGAAAAATCAACAACATCATCAACAACAACAAAAAATTCAAGTTCAAGCAAAGAAAATGCAACGAGCTCCGATTTTAATCTCCGGAACAGCTGTTATTCTCGCATCATCCGTTCCAGCATTCCTAGCTTTATCGAAGCGTTTCGGATACTTGGACATGGCTCTGACGGTTTCAAGAGATACTTTGCAAAAGATGCAAGATGTTGGTCAGATGCTAAGATCTTCAGCTTCGCAAATGCTCGAGCAACGAAGAAGCGTATTTGAAACTATGACGACGACGACATCTAATAATAATGATAATATTGGGGAAGAAGAATCGTCGTGGAGATTAAAATCTCCTGATATTTATGCTGCAATGACGAAGCCCCTCGGCGCGTTAAATAGCAACAACGCGGCAGGGTCACCTTCTGCATCATCATCATCATCTTTTTCTACTATTTCTACTGATTCTGAACAAGAAATTAAAGATTTGAGAAAGGAGTTGATCGGTATGAAAGCAAAACTTGCCGTCACAGACGGCGAAGCAAGGACTGTTAAATCTCAACTCGAAGGTGCAAAAGCTGAGAGAGAGAAAATTGCGAATGAAGCGAAAAAAATAGAATCCGAAGCGAACGATATAAGAACTCAACTCGAGAATGCAAAAAATGAAAAAAAAAAACTCGCAGACGAAATGAAGCAGAAAGAAGCAGAAATGAACGAATCGTTGAGAGATGCGCAACAGTCCGCAGAGGCTGAAATGAAACGAACTCTCGAAGAATCAATCAAGAAAAACGAAAAGCTGCAAAGAGATCTGGAACTCGCGAGAGATTCCTTGCGCCAGTCGCAGGCATCTCGCGAATCAGAATTAAATTCAATGAAGCTCGTCATAAAACAGATGGAAGGAGAGTTGCAGGAGGAGAAGTCGATTTTGATAAGTTTGAAGGAGGAAAGTTCGCTTCGCGCCGAAAGCGAGCAAAAGGAAATTTCCGAGCTCGAAAAGTCTTTGAGTGAAAAGTTGAAGCGCGAAAAAACTTTACAGTCAGAAATTAATAGATTGGAAAATGATTTAAGTGCCAACGAGACGGAATTGAAGGAAGCTACGAGTTTGAAAGAAGATGCGATTAGTGCGTTAAAGACGATTGAATCAAAGTCACGCGAGGAAATTGATTCATTATCTGCAGAAGGACAGAAGATGAAACTTGAAATTATAGCCTTTAACCAACGCGTCATGAAACTTGAAAGCGAAGCTGATATCGCGTCTAAGCGAGCTGAAGATGCAGCCGAAGCATTGGAGCGTATTCAACAATCTGCAGATGCTACAACTGGGACGCTTGAGGAAAAGCTGAGCGCCGCGCTTCTTGTGCAAGCAGAAACTGAAGCAAAACGTATGGAACTAGAAAGTCGCTTCAATTTACAGACGGGAGATTTTATGACGACAAAGTCAGGGCTCGAAAATAGAATTGAGCAGTTAGTCAACGAGTTAAGTTCAATCGAAGTGCAGAAGACAAACGAAATTAAAATTTCTGAGTCCAAGGCGTTCGATTTAGAAGCAAAACTCGCAGAGGCTTTTGAAATAGCAAATCTCGAAAAAAAGTCACTCAAGGATGAGTTAGCTTCTATTTCATTATCTAAGGATTCGCTAGAGATGAAATTTTATGAATTGAAAGAGCAATCGTCGAAAGAAATGGATGACCTTGGTGTTGAGCAGCGAGCGATGGTCTCGGAAATCCAAAATTTGACCGAAGAACTTGCATCGAAGGACTTTCTCGAATTGGAAGCTCAAAGGTTACGGGACGAAAAAGAAAAATTATCTTCAGAACTTGATAGCGTAAGGTCATCTCGAGACAATCTCGAGAGTGAATTCGACAGATTCCGTATCAAAGCAAATGCTGATTTGAGAGAAAAAACTGTCTTACGCGAGGCGGACTTGAAACAATTAGAAGATGAAGTTAGACAATTCGCGGATGATAAGAAATTATTATCAGAAGAAGTTACTGCATTGAAGCAGAGATTAGTCTTTGCTGACATCGCGGTGTCGAGAAGCCAATTGCAAAGATCAGAATTGGTTGATGTAAAAATACGTGAACTTGAATATGCTCTCAAGAATGTCGAGAAGGAAAAAGAAGAGCTCAAAAGTGAATTTGATGAACGATTGAATCGTCAAAATACTGAATATGCTGCCTTAGCGAGAGACATGGAACTTCAGATTAAAGAAACCGAGGATGAAATCGAGCTTTCCAAGGAATCTTTGAATAAAGAACTGAACGCTGCCCTGGAATCGAAAGAGGAGGCCGAGGAAAACGAAAAAGCATGGCGAGAGAAAATCAAAGAACTCGAATTGATGTTAGCTACGTACACCGATGATACCGAGAAAGAGCTCGAGTCTTATCGTGAGAAAATGTCGTCGACAGAACTAGATCTTCAAGAAGCTTTTAAGCTGATTAAAAAATTAGAAGCTGAAGAAATCGAGGCAAAAGCAAGTCAAATGTCATCGCACGAGAAAATCGTCGAGCTTGAATCGAAATTAGCAGAGCAAAGCGATATCGAACAAGAGCTTAAATCTTTGCGCGAGAAAATTTCTTCAAAAGAAATTGATCTCGAAGAAGCGTTGGAGAAGAGCAAGAATTTCGAGTCGCTCAAAGCAGAGCTCGCCGACGCTAACGAGAATCTCGAAATTTTAAGAATTGAAGCAAAAGCTGAAATTGATGATGCGTGGAGAGAGAGAGACGAAGCGACGGCGGACATATACCGCGAGCGGGCTAAAGGTTCCGAGGCTTTGAATATTCTTGAAAAGGAGTTGAATGAAAAAATTGACGATTTCCAAAAGCAACTGGAGAGCGCAATTGAGAATCATAGAATGACCGAGGAGAATCTTGAAAACGTCAAGGTTGATAAATTGGCCATGGAGCTTGTTATTGCTAGATACCGTGAAGATTCTGATAAATTCAGATCATTAAGTGAAGAATTTGAGTCTGCAATGAGAGTGCAAGCGTCAGCAGAACAGATTTTGAATGAAACAAAGGAGAATTTTAACAAAATGTTAGAGTGCAGTTTAAGCGAGCATAAACAAGAAATCCAAACACTTGGAAATCAGTATGACTTGAAAGTCGAGGCTTTGGAAACGAAGCTCAAATCGTTGAGGGATCAAAATTTTGAAGAATCCAAGAAGGCTGAAGTTGCTGAACTACGAGTCGTTTCGCTTGAATCTGAGCTCGAAGAAGTTCGTTCAAAAATTGACGCAGAATTGGCATCTTCGGTTTCTACTTTATCTGTTGCAGCTGCCGAAGCCGAGGATTTGAAACGTCAGCTCGATGAAGTTCGCTCTCATTTAGAGTCTTCACAAGAGAAGTTCGAAAGCGAGCTCGGCGCTGCCATGGAGGCTCGGGAAATTGCAGAGTATAATTTACAAACCGCAACGGAGAAAATCTCAAACTTTGAAAACGAGCTATTGATGCTTTCTAATGATCGCAATGCTGAAATAGAAGAACTTCGTGGAAAGATAAATGAAATGAAAGAATCAAATCAAGAGCAGGAGCAATGTTTGAAAATGGAACTCGAAGAATCTCGCTCGGAATTAGAATCCGCTCGAACAAATTTCGAAGCTGAATTAAACGCCGCGTACGAAGCGCAGAGAAGCGCAGAGTCAAGAGTTGAAGAGATGAATGATCAAATAAAATCATACGAGTCCGAACTCTCGGCAGTTTCCGGTTTAGAGCTTCAAATCGACGACTTGGAGATGAAGTTGAGCGAGTACGACACATCTTCTGATGAAATGCAGATAAAGTTAGAAGCGACTCTTTTTGATTTAGAGAACTCTGAATCTAAAGTCGCAGCGGCAGAAGAAAAGCTTAGCCAATCCGAAAAAATACTCGAAGACTTGCGCTCGAATATTGAAGAGATGGAATCTAATCTCAATGGAAGAAACTCAACGGTTCAAAACTTGGAAAATAGGTTGATTGAAAGCGAACAGTCAAGAACAGATTTAGAGAATGCACGAATTCAATTTGAGAAAGAGTTGAGCGTAGCGCGCCACGAGAAGAAAAACGCCGAGTTGAGTGTAGAATCAGCAAACGATAGAGTGAAAGCGATGGAATCTGAGTTGGAGACGCTCCGAGTTAGGATTGAAAAATTTGAGGCGCAAAGTCAAGAAAAAGAAAATCTTCTCGAAGAAGAGGCGAGGAAGCTACGAGTGAAAGTTGAGGAGTTGGAAAACGCAGAGCAAAGACTAGAGCAGCAGGTTATCGAAGCGAAAGATTTTTTGAGCGACGCAGAGAACAGAGCAAGATCATCTGAAGAGAGTCTTTTAGAACTTCAACTCGAACGAGCGGCGTTATTACAAGAGCAAAACGTACTTCAAGACGAGAAATTGAAAATCCAAGGTCAGTTGACAGACCTTGAGACTAAGAAACAGCGCGTCGACATTGAGCGCTCTATGTTGCCATTCTCCGTCGATGCAAAGTTTTGTATGCACTTAGATTTGCCTCCAAATCAACTCTTAGCGCTCACTGGTTCGTGGTGCGAATGGAAAGTCACCTCGAGCGAAGAGATGCTTTGGGTGAACAACTCATGGATGAGAGATGTTTCTTTAGGAGTTGACTTTGTGCATGAGTATAAATACGTGATTTGCGAGCGCGACGACACTGGCTCTCCTGCGAAACAAATCGAATGGCAAAAAGGCTCGAACAATCTCTTTGGTGCCTCGAGCGAGTCTTTGAAAAACATGCGAGGCGATTTAGAAATCCACGATACGTTTCTTCCAAATCCAGCGAACAATCCAATATACGTGTTCACTAAATCAGGAGGAAAATTCGAAACTGGCAAGTCAGAAATGATCGCAGACTGTTTACGGTCCATTCAAAACCGTTCTTCTTCTTCGGAGGAGAGTTTTTCGTTAGACGCTGATATTTTCCTAGTCGACAACTTTCAACTTTCGGACGAAGGCGGTGACGATATCGTCACCATAAACATATGAACATAAGAAATAGTTAATATAGAAAGAGATACACTATTGTAATTTAATAATACAGAAACGAACACGTTAGGTATCTTTTGCCATTTTTTCTTCAAATTTCCTCACAACAAAATAAGAGCGACGTTCGAAGCTTCTCTGTGAGCGAGAGTGTGTCAATAATATTATGGACGCGAAGCTCATTGCCTTTGATGATGAAGACGATGACGATCCAGGTCGCTACGCCGAAGATGCAATGCCTGACGATTTCTTCAGTCAATTTAAAGTCTCTACTAATAATACGAATAATAATACGAATAATAATACGAATAATACGAATGCGAATAATTCTCTAATTTCCAATCGTCAACGAAATGAAGAGTCAACGAAGAGGACGGATATTTACGATAAGGACATTGATGATGATAATGATGATAATAATACGATGAAGATGATGATGACTATAAAGGATATCAATAATGAGCTGAAAATGGCAAACAAGACGATAATAGACTGCGAAATCGCTCTAAGAGAAGCACTGGATTGGCCTTTACGGACACAAACAACAACTCATAATCAGAAATGTTCTAGAGAGGAATTGTTAGGGTTGATTAGACACTTATCGTCCGATTTAGTCGAAGCTCGTCGGATTAATTCTCAATCATCGTTTATTAATCAACGACAACAACAACAACAGCAAACATCGACATCTGATAAAGTACTACCGTCGAAAGAATCCGTAGAATATTTCGGGAAACAACTCGAACGCGTGAACATCGAAAAGGAAAGCGCGCAAAGAGAAAAATCAAGAGTCGAATACGAGAATAAACAATATAAGAAAGCCTTAGAGCAAAGCCAAGAGACGAAAAGAGATGTCGAGCAGGCGTTAAGAAAAACATTGGCGAGATTGCAAAAGTATGAAAGAGCGTTTGACGCGGCGGATGTTAAAAATAGAGAGTTAAGAGATAGGATACAAGCGCTTTCCAGGAGGTTGGTGGATTCAGAAGCGAAAGTTGGAGATGCAAAGATTGCTGTTGATATTGCAGAGAAGAGGACGACAAGAGCGATTATGGAGATGGAAAGAGCGAAAACGGTTGCAACGGCTAGAACAGAACGCGCACAAGCGGCAGAGTTGAGAGCGAAATCGGCAATCGCGGATGCACAAGATAAAAAAAAGGAACGAGACGAATTGTTTCAAGAAACAAGAAAATTGGAGGCTAAATGTTTAGATTTAGCTATGCAATCGTCACGATCTGGAAGGAACGGACACGATATGAATAATGAGCACTCTAGGACTATTGCAGAACTCTCCGCATTGTCTCAAGAACTCGCGAGAGAGGAAATGATGACTAGAAAACGCTGCGAAGACGTTGAAAAAGAAAGAGATGCTTTGCGCCTAGAGTTATGTTCTTTAAACGCAGAGTTGAAAGCACAAAGAGATGAAATAAATAGAGCGCATGAGCGAGATATGAATTACGTGATATCAGCATCTGGTGGTAATGCTGCTGCTACGAAAAGCTTAATGTACCACCAGCAAAATACCTCGAACGTCACTAACGTCGAAGCCACGCCTGGCTTTGGATTTTTCAATAGCAACAACGTTCCATCATCTTCGACTATCGTTACTGGACGCGAACTAAAGTTTGATGACAACAAAGACGATTTATCGCAACAAAGACAATCACAACAGCATCAAGAGCAGCAACAAGAGGAACAGGAACAAGTGACGACAGCTACAAAGATGAGCACGGCGGATAAACAAAAGAATTTGGCATTATTGAAAGAGTTTCAAGAAACTCGCCGTTTAATAAAAGAGGAGCGACAGTTGCGCCTTGAAGCAGAAAGAAAATTAGAAGTATAAAAATAGTCAGTTAGCATGATCGTTAAAAAATTAACGAAATCGATTTGTATATTTATTAAGGTATTAGGTATTAAGGTATTCAAAAAACCACGCGTCAATCACCGCCTCGTTTCAAGTTTGACCAATGTTCGCGAGTCAACTTCTTTAAATTGAAACAAATTAATCCGTTCATTTGAAACTTATACGTTGAACTATCTGGTACAATTTCCTTTGATAGATCAGGAATAGCAAACAAAGCGTACTCTGAACCGAGATCGATGATGGCGTCTACTGAAAACGGTCGAAAACTGACGTCTATTTTTTTTTCAAACTCTGCTTTTCCATCGAGATTGTAAATCCCCGAGAGCTTAAGCGATTGATTAATTGGTAAACGAACAGTAATAGCAACACTCGAATCATGATCGACCCATGCGTAATCGGATAATGTTTTTTGAGGGAATTCTGCGCGCTCTTTCATTCGCATTTTCAACATGTTCGCGGACCCACTTGAACCGATTTTGGTGTAATATGCTTGTTTTTGTTTAGAATACGCTTCGATGTTGTCCTCTTGCGCTTGGTCCCATTGCCATTTGCGATAAATTTCGTGCTGCTGAGTGTTTTCCTCTCTCTTTATTAGATCTTCATCATCACTGTCAATAGTTGCTGTGTAGCTGTCCCATTTCTTATAATCCGTCATTATAATTTTATAATTTTATGTGGAGAGATGCCAAAGATGTGACAAGACATGCGGCTCGTAAGTTTGTATTTATTAGAAGGAAATTTTAGTACAAAAAATGACAATGACTACACTGTGTATATAGATTAAATATACTGTATTTATACCCTCGCTGGTTCTGGCGTTTCTTTCGTCGTCGCAGCAGCAGCGGTAGGCATTTCGTCCTCTGATTGTTTCACCGCCGTTTTCATGATTGCGTTCGCTTTTTGAGAAAGGAAAGAAAAAGCGTTCGATACGGCGGTTGAAGCCTTTTGCACCGCAGGATTTTCGTTAATTTTCTGAACAACCCCATTCGTCGTCGTCTTCACTACTTCAGCCGCTGCCCCAGTCGTTGCAGAAATCTTAAACTTTTCATCTAGCTTTTGCGACTCTTCTTTGATCTTAATATTCGCCGAGGCTGTAGTTTCCGTGATTTTCAACTTCTCGTCCACGTTCTTATACGCCGTAGTGGACTTTGTGACTATGGTTTCAGAAATTTTATGTTGTTCATCGAATTGCTTAATCGCTTGTCCTGCCTGTTTCGAGAGCGTGATTGTCTTCGCCAATATCCCAGACGCGTACGTTTCCCCTCTCGTTAATCCTACGTCGTTTCCATCATTAGCTCCACCATCTAACTCTTTCATCTCATCGGCTGGGTATTTTATTTCCTCAATCTGTAAGGCGTGGTTCAATAACAGACACCCGTTCAATAACAACGCGGCCGATACCGCTTCTTTCTCCTTGAAGTCAATCGTCGCCCTTTTCGTGTTATTTTTACCATTCTTTTGTTCAATCTTCTCAACATCGCCCGCAGTCGAGAAGAAGTCTAATAAATCCGCCTCTGCACAGGATGGGGAAATGTTCGTCACCTGAAACAACATAAAATAAGAACAAGCAATGATAAGAACAATAAAGACGTTCATTCGAACGAATTATTGCTTCGCATACCTGAATCGAGGACATTTTTTCGCAACGGTGCGATGAGAGAGCAGAGAAAAAAGTGTAGAGTGAGCTGAGCGCGCGGGACTCTTCTTTCACGATGTTCCTTTTCGTGTTGGAATTTTTTGTTTTTTCCCAATCAGCAAAAGAGCAAAACATGCAAAAGCAGCGTGATGATGGGCAACTTTCAGGAACAGGGTCTTCATTTCCACGCAGAAAACGAACGCATCAGTAAGAATAAATAATAAATAATAAATAATAATAAATCGTACGAATTAACGATTAGGAGAAGGATCGAACGCGCGCTCGCCTACTTCTGTTCTTCTGCGTATTCGTTGTGTGTGATTGAGAGTATATATATATATATAGTCAATACTACGACGGATTCAACTGTTTTCGTTCCTTACTGCTGTGCTGGCAAAATATTGTATTTGTGCTTTGGAGATATATTTAGAACGTCGCGCCCCATCAGAAAGACACAAAGAGGAAGATTCCTTCAAAAAGCGAGTAAAGTGAGAGTATGTTGTTCGTTACAATCATAGTAACGCTCGTAACCGCGATTTTCGGGAGCACTAAAACAGTTCAAGCGGCGACATATACGAGAGGAGAGATACTAGCGAACAGTACAGTCATCGAAGCGACTGCGAGGTTCTATGCAGATGTCGTCCAATATTACAGTTATGCTTTGACCGACGTAGAGACATTGGTAAGTGTGCATTTCTTATATTTTCACCTCTTATTTTTATTGATATATCTATGACAGATGACCGTAAGATTAACAAACATTCAAGGTACGAATGCGGACCCAGATTTATACGTTTCCTGTAACGGGACAGATTATACGTCTACGAACCCTTTAGCGTCGGATGGAGAAGCGGTACAGTTTGTTGCGCCGGCGGGCGCAACCGCTTACATTGAAGTGCGAATACTTCAACCTTCATCATCGAATACGTGGTCCATTGAGACGCGAACGCAGCAGTATAATCCAACGATCGTCGTCTCGAACCAGGTATACGAGAGATCTTTTAAAGTTGGATATCGAGATTATTTCCATCTATCCGTGCCGGAAGGATTGCATAAAGTGGCGTATTCGTATAAAACATCCGAGCAGCGGAACAATTCCAATGCACAACGCGATGACGTCGATCTTTCAGTGGAAATACCAGAAAACGTGAACGCACAAGATTACAAAGTGTTTGACGCGACGTCACAGACGTATCGCACGATGATTGTCCACGATAAAGAGTCAAAGCTGTACCGTCTCAAAAGAGGAAACGCGCTTGCCGAACTGGAAGATATAAGGTTTATTTACGGTCCACGATTGGTTAAAATTTACGCATCTTCCTCGTTAAAGCTACCGACAGTTACTGAGACAGAGGAATCTATTAAATTTGAATTCAAAGCGACCATCACGAAGGCTGATACACTTTGTCACAATTTAATGACTGGATCAATAGCCCGGACGCAGACACTTTCTTATAACGACATGAGATTTTATTCCGTTCGTGTCGATGGATATGAAAGGTTCAATTTCACATATGCGCAGTTGGTTCTTACTGGAAAATCGAATCAAATGAACGTTCATGCTTCCTCGACGGCTGAATATCCAATGTATAATACATTTGCAGCGGAATTCTTTTATCGCGGCGATAGTTGCGGATCGCCTAAAACTTGTATCAAGACGTTTAATTTTCGTGATTTGAACGAAATAGCCTCTGCATCAAAGCCAGGTGCTTGCACGGGCTCGGATGTAGATACTCCCGGGGCTAAATTCATCCATTTTTCAGTACAGGCTGCCCAAGCTTCGGGAACGAGTGAATACGAGCTCGCTTTGTGGGGTACGGAGGAAGGATGTAGCTGGCGTCCAGATTGTAAATCATGCGCGCAAGGAACGAATGATGATTGCAAGTGGTGTCAAGGGTTTGCTGGTACATGTGCAAATCCGCCTTGCCGTGGATACTGCGCAGGTGCAGCAGAGATTTTAAAAGATTCATGGCCGGCTACGCAAAAGACGTGCGCACAAACGTTCAGTTGCGAGGCAAACGATTGCAGTTCAAAGTTTACGTGTGATCAGTGTAGAGAAAAAAGTGGATGCGGCTGGTGCGCAGCACAAGGCGAGAAAGGTCAATGCGTCAGAGGCGACTCAGAAGGACCATTATATACCGAGGGTAACGGTAATATAATTCGACTCGGCATTTGCGGTAAGTGGGCTTTTGGGGCAAACGTCGCGGCGTGCGACGAAGCTTGTGCGGTGCACGATAGACATCCCAACCCTTGTGAGGCATGCTCGCAAGAAACAAACTGTGGATATTGTAAAACGAGTCTTCTTGGCGGGTGTGTTGCCGGGAGTGGTTCAAAATCGACAAATGGCGAATGTCCGAGAGAAGATGCGTTGTGGGCGTCAACGATTGCGCAGTGCGTTGAAAATAACTTGCTTCAAATACCTACGGGGAAAGAAGTGAAATCCGACGGCGCTATTACTGAAATTAGTTTGGATAAAAACGCACTGATTTGCGCGCTTGGGTCATGTCCGAGTGAAATTCTCCGTTACGAAATTCCTTCTACTATGAATGGACCGCACGACATTCGCGCGACTATTCGCACTTTAGCGAGCGTAGAGGATAGGAAGAGGATTCACGTACTAGCCTCTCTCGATGAAGTGCCGACGTTAGAAAATCATATGGCCAAAGGTATTATACCACCCGTTGAACTTTCAGGCGATGAAATGTTCATACAATTCGGTTTATGTGGAGATGCAAAAAGTATCGTCTACTTTGTAGTCATGTTTGACGAGACCCAAGGAGGTTCATCGACGCTCGAGGTAACGTTCAAGCTAGATATTTTACCTTCGACAATTATTGTGCAACCGAAAAACGTCACTGGATTCGAGGAGACAAAAACGCTTTTAACTTTGAACGCATGGATGTGCTGCGGTCAGAGTCGACATTTCAGTATGCCAATGCCGACCGGGATGGAATCTGCGCAAACGCACGTCAGCATCGTCCCGAAAAATTCTCCAAACTTTGCGCTGCTTTCTAGGCGCGGAACTTGTCCATCACTTGGCTTAGCCGACGTCGTTGCAAGAAATGGCACGGTAACTTCAGCCATGGAGACCGTCGAAGACATGTGGTACATCACCGTTGCTGCAAACAACTCCTTTATGGGATATCAAAATTTTGATCTCTACGGCTGGAGCGATGATATACCGAGAGAAGTGAACTCGTGGTTCGATAAATATTTTTGGTACGCTTTAGGAGGCGGCTGTGGCGCGCTCGTATTGTTCATTTGTGCTTGTATTCGTGGCTATCGCATCAAATCGAAATACAAAAAGCGTCTGAACGACCAAGTTTCAAACGCGTTGGCGATGCACAAATCCTTCAAAGGTTTTGGAGACGTCGAAAATGCCGAAAACGCGGTAGCTGTCATTCAAGCGGCTTCTGAAGCCGAAGAGCAGTTAGTTGATTTAATCATGGACTTGCAAACAAAAGTTGCAACGCTCGAAGAAGATAGAAACGCGAAGGAAGACGTCGCTCGCATGACTGGCGGGATGAAGAAAAATAGTAATAATAAATCCGCTCGGAAGCCGCCAAAAGGTGGGAGCGCGCCAAGTTTAGCATCAGTCGAAGAAGACAACGTCCTTGACCCGATTTCTCCGTCAGTAATTGATCGTAGCAAGAAGGTTGTATCGGATTGGGATATTTCCGACGCAACCGGTGAAAGCGCTCCTGCGGGCGCAAAGTATTCCTTTGAGATTTTATGCCCAGATGGGTCGATCATGGAAATCACTCGCGAAAAGCAAACGCTCGGTCGCGGCATAGCTGGCATCACGTCCAAAAAAATCTCTCGAGAACAGTGCATGTTAAGCGTGAACTTTGAATCCGGCAAAGTAGAGATCGAGACGCTCGGAAAAAATCCAATGGCGAGTAAAAAACCGGGCATGTCCGTATGGGAATCCTTAGAAAGCGCGAAGAGAAGAGACGTGAGCAGTGGCGATAAGTTCATGCTATTAAGTCCGGACACTATGTTAAGAGAAGGCATATCGGACGAAACCGCGTTCGTGTTTACGTTGAAGGTTTCCAGGAATCCTTTGAGACGCGTATATACTTCCGCCGCCTCGGACGAAGCGAGCTCGTAGTCATAGATCGATCAATCAATCAATTATCTGTTTAATAGTACGTGTACCTACGTAGAGAAATCATTCATGTCTAGATTTCATTTCACTATGCGTACTATTACGGTAGTATGCACGCACACATTATTTTTTCTCGTCGCTCCTGCGGACTTGCTCGTTTTGTTTTCGTTGCATTTTTTCTTCTTCTTCTTCCGTCTTCGACATTTCGAATTCAATGAGGGACTCATAAAATCTCCCTCATTATTTGCCTCGCCCTTCCTACGAACGGAATATGGGCCAAGGCTTCGTTCCCCAGATCGATCGAAAGTCTGTCGATTCTGATCATCTCCAGCGCTTTCCTA